>ERZ808286.1484-NODE-1484-length-11591-cov-3.971307_pt1 | contig 11591 bp, 14 predicted proteins | sample MGYA00521276_ERZ808286 | MGnify/ENA primary metagenome ERZ808286 (study PRJEB31516, sample SAMN03275607) | gut metagenome | biome: mammalia-associated habitat; material: feces | host: Papio cynocephalus | place: Kenya | collected 2012-08-01 ... | reverse complement strand
TTATAAATTTTGCACCGATATAACAATAAAAAGTGACACAAATCATTGTTTTTGCCTTTTTCTCAATTTATTCTTTTATTGCATCAATCTAGAAAGGTTTTAAATCCCCTTAAGAGAGTTGCATTAAAAAGGAGAAGAGTATGGATATAAATAATCTAAATATTGAATCGGATGCGAAAACAACATTATATTAAGAAACAAAAAGAACTAATAAACAAAGGCTAGTTAGAAACGAATTTAAGGGTGTAGGAAAGTATGGGATTCCACTTATAAAGAAACAACAAATTGATTTAGATAAAATTGAATTATTGAGTTTTACAAAAACCAGATTAGATGACGAAGAAAATAAACACAAGACAATTCATTTTTTTACGTATGATTGGCTGTTTGACAAAGTTTATGAAGAACCCGAAAACACATTTGAAAAACTAGATCAATATTACGCTTTATTAACACCCGAATTTAGCACATATAAAGACATGCCTCTTGCGCGTCAAATTGATAGTGTTTTTAAAAATCGTTGGTGTGGAGCATTTTGGCAAAAACAAGGAATGAAAGTTATCCCGACTGTGTCGTGGGGATCAATACCCTGTATGGAATTTTGTTTTGATGGAATTGAAAAAAGGTTCCGTGGTAGCAGTGTCAACTTATACAAGAGAACACAACAAAACAGGTTTCATGTTAGGATATAATAAAATGCTAGAAATTATAGAACCCTCGGTAATAATTTGTTATGGAACACCATTCGATGAAATGAAAGGAAATATAAAAGCGATTGAACCTTATAATAAAGAAGAAATCATAAAAAAAATTGGACTCGCTGAATTTACAAAAAAATATCTCGCCGGTGCGATATATCCGGAAATATAGGAGATATTATGCTAAACTTAAAACTAACTATAGATCTACTCCCAAAAGGGGCTTGGAACAATGACTTCAGCAAAACATTACCTAAAAAGGAGTGGGATGTTTTAAGAAATCATTGTTATAAAAGAGCAAACCACAAATGTCAAATTTGTGGCTTTAAAACTGATAATTTAGACGCTCACGAAGTTTGGTCTTTTGATATTAATAGCAAAACTCAAACTCTAAAAGATATTATTGCAATTTGCAGTAAGTGTCATGGCGTAAAACATATCAAAAATTCCCAGAGACTGGGATTTGAAGAAGAAACAAAAAGACACTTTATGAAGGTTAATAATTGCAGCGAATTAGATTATGCGTCTTCCTTGGCACAGGCGCAAATGAAATTTGAAGAATTAAACAAAATTTATCGTTGGAAAATAGTCGCTGACTTAACTAAGTTTGGCCTTAAAAATTCATCTATAAATAAAAGAAATATCCCTTTAATAAGAAGTGTTTATGAAAATATTGATTGGAAAACAATTCTATTTGAAGATAAAAAAAGATTGTTTTATCTTAAACGATCCATCCCGCCCAAATTTTGGTTTAATCCTCCAAAAATAATATCCATTAACATTGATAACTATCAGGGAACTATAGAAATTTTAAGTCATGATGTCAATAAAATTGAATGGTTCTTAGATAAGCAAAGAATAAAAACAAAATATAATCTTGTAGGAAAATTTAGAACTTTCCTAAACGTTGAAAATCTACAAGGGAAAGAACTGACTTTTACTTTATTTGGTGAAGGAGGTTCAACTTCTTCTAAAACATTTGAACTTTTACCACAGGAGGTGCTATAATGGGAATGTGTTCACCGAGCGGCGGAATTGAAAGCGTAATAAGCAAAATAGGAGATTTAAAAGCTATAGGGGATCCGAACACTCGTATAGATCTAAAAGATGATCAAGACGAACTTATACAACAAAGATGGTATGGCCCGGATGGTAGAGCTACCATGAACAGAGATTGGAAACACAAAGATGGCAATCCACGAAAGCCACATATATTCCCTCATGACCATCCATGGAATTGGAATCAAAATAGTCCTAGGCAAATTTATGATGAAAATAGGGAAATAAGTTCTGATTATTGCTAAAAAGGAGGTTGAAATGGGTTATAAAATACATAAATATAATATACAAACAAGATGTCCCGTTTGTAATGGTTTAATTTTTATGGACTCTAATGGGAATGGAGAAAAATGTCCTAACTGTTCCTGGGTTAAAAGTACTATTCATGAAGAATTCCCAGACAGGATAATTTGCCCAAACTTAATATCTTTAAATAAGGCAAAGCAACTATATCGTACAGGTAAACCTTTTACTCCTGACTTTAACGATTTTATTGAAGGATTCAACTTTTATGGAGAAATGGAATTTACTTATAAAGAAACCGTTTATTGTTTAATGGCCGTGCAAGATATAGGTCTAGAATTTTGGGGAATAAACACAAGTTTATATGAAACATTTAAAGACATAGAAGAGTTTAAACAAAAAGCACAAATTGACAATAAACTTGTAAAAAATATTTGGAATGAGGTTAAAAATGCCCATTGGTTACAGTAAATAAAAAAGACGATGTAACCGAAGCGTTTTAGCACACCCTTTATCTTTACTTCCGCTTTTTATTAATAAGAAAAGCTCCAAATAAGTGCAGCTTTTCTTTTTTTACTTGACTTTTGCCGTGTAATTTTAGATAATATTAATATGAAAAAGATATTTGTGCTGATTTTAATAATAAATATGTTTATTTTGTCACTTAGCTTTCCGCAAAGTGTGTCTTTTGCCGATGCCCAGTATGTTACAATTAATACAAGCTACTCATATCTTTACAAAGACGCTACTCACACTGAGCATTATGATTTTAAAATTAGCGGTGGCGAAAAGCTGGTTTTATTGGAAGAAAATTCGGACTACTATAAAATATCATATACATATGAAAACACCGAATATATAGGATATATTCCCGCTGAAATCGCCGGTATTTATCACGACGATCAAGAAGAAATCCCAGTATATAACGGGGAAATAATTAAAAAGACAGATGTATACACTTTAGATGGAACTCTTATGGAAAATATTTCTCTTGATCCTGGACACGAAATATACATCTATGAAGGATTTAATTCTGAAAAAGAATTTACAAAGATTAAATTTAGCTTTAACGGAAACGTCTACATCGGTCAAGTAGAAACAGTAAACCTCTCGCCAAACGGCGTAAACAAAGGCGTCATCATTGCTTTTAGTATAATCACAGCAATCGTTGGAGTTATCCTCATAATGCTTGGATTTAAGAAGAAAAAAAAGTGGCACAAATTATTGAAAAAGAAAGAAAAATAAATTACTCTTTTTGAAAAAAAGGAGTTTTTTTATGAAAATAGACATGAATAATGAATTAGGCCAGCTCAGAAAATCTGTCTGGGCCTTAACTCGAGAGGCTCTTGAAAACATCAAGGCTACTCTCGAAAAACTTGATATTTCCGCTCTCGAGTCACTTCAAGAGCAAGTCGAGGTTATCAATTCCCTTCCAAGTAAGGTCCAAGCAAATATTGACAGCATTTCAAATTTGCAGGACACAAAAGTTGACAAGGTCGAAGGAAAACAGCTGTCAACAAACGACTTTACAACTGAGGAAAAAGTCAAACTTGCAACTCTAGGCTCAGGATCATCGGGCGGAGAAATCCCAGAAGGCGTAGTTGTAGACAAAAATTACGTGCACACAGACAACAACTACACTACTGATGAAAAAACAAAACTCGCAGGAATTGAGGAAGGGGCGGACAAAACAGTTCTCCCAGAAAATCTTGTGACAGACGCGGACTATGTTCACACTGACAATAATTTTACAGATGCGCAAAAGACTAAACTTGCTGGAATCGAAGAAGGTGCGAATAAAACTGTTCTTCCAAAAAATATTGTAACAGACTCTAGCTATGTTCACACTGACAACAACTTTACTCTTTCTCACAGAATCAAGCTTGAAGGAATAGAAGCGGGTGCAACAAAAAACATTCTTCCCGATTACATTGTAAGCGACCAAAACTACGTTCACACCGACTGCAATTACACCGCTGACGATAGGCAAAAACTTTTAAACATAGAAGAGCAAGCAAACAAATACGTTCTTCCTTCGGACGTCGCCAGAACTAATCAAATAAAGACATATCTTTCTGAGATGATTGATGATAACTATCACCGCGTTGTAACAGATAAAGAAAAGGACGCTTGGAACGCTAAAGCCGACGATTCGTCACTTGCTGCTATCGCAAAAACAGGTGCATTCACCGATTTGGTGGGTTGTCCTATAGAAAACGTCGAATTGGTAAACTCCCTTCTTATTGTTACGCTCCCGACAAGCGATACAGAAACAACATCGGAGGAATAGTATGCCAATTCAAATTAATGGAATCCGCCCAGATCGAGTAAAAACAACGACAAGAGAATGCTATGCCGTTTATGTAAAAAAGGGCGACGAAATAATGACTTGCGTGTGGGCAAGAAGAGTTCCTATTGAAATAGTAAATCCAGAAAACGGATATGCAACTATTAAAAGAATTGAGACCACCGCTGAAGAGGACGACACAGTTGTTGTTAAAAACAATGGATATGTGTACTTTGAAGATAACTTAGAAATAACTTGCACAGCATATAAACCTGCCGAATACGACTTTGATAGAGTTAAAATTGAATTTGTAGGAACAAAAAATTATACTAGATACGTCTCTCCATGTAACTTTTTTATTCATGAAACAGACTTAGTTGATACAACTAAAGTTGTCTTCACCCCTTCCTTTAAAACACATGTAAAATCATGGCACACTGTTTGGACGGGTACATATTCGTTCCCTACAAGCAGGTCATATAACAGCTATCAAGAAACAAAATATGTACCAGAGGGATATCAGTCAATTGACGACGAAAGCATGACGCGACTAACCGGCGAGCTACATAGAATAAAGGGCTCTTCGGACACAGTTGTAAAAACATTTACTAGAGCAGTTGGATCTCAAACAATTTCTGATAACACCGTTGAGCAATATCTTATGGTCAAACCTAATTATCTCGTATCTAAAGTTAGGTCAGCTAAAATTTTGCTTACTACTTACACCTATTATTGGAAAATAACAAAAATTGAACAGTTCTACTAATTCATTTGCAAAAAGGAATATATTAATGTAAAATATCCATGAGAGGTTAATATGAATAGAATTGTAGTTATTACAGGCGCATCAAGCGGAATTGGACTAAAAACTGCCGAGCTTTTTAAAAATAACGGAGACAAAGTAATAAATATTTCCAAAACGCAGGGCGAAATTGGAGATAAAAACTATGTCGCAGATGTATCAAATTCCGATGAGGTGTCCGCCGCTTTTGAAGAAATAAAAAATGAATATGGAAGAATCGATATCCTCATAAACAACGCAGGCTACGGCATGTCGGGAGTCACTGAACTTTTATCTGCCGAAGAGTGTGAGAATATTTTTAAGGTTAACTATTTTGGAACACTGACATGTATTCAAAAAGCCCTTCCTCTTATGCAAAAAGGAGGAAAGATTATCAATCTAGGAAGTGCAATGGCACTCTTCCCTATTCCTTTTAGAGCTATGTATGGTGCAAGCAAATCTGCCGTTGTAAATCTTTCATACAGTCTTAGAATGGAGCTTAAACCTTTGGGCATTGATGTAACTGTTATGTGCCCAGGAAACACAAAGACAAACTTTACAAAAAACAGAGTGAAAGAATTTAAAACAAATGAGAGATATGGAGATAGAATCTCCGTCGCTACAAACAAAATTGACAAGGGCGACGACAAGCGCATGCTTCCGATTGTTGTGGCAAAAGCAATATACAAACAAGCAAACAAAAAACGCTCAAAGCCAATGGTCATCGTGGGCAGGAAATATAAACTTCTATACTTCGTTTCAAATCTTGCGCCTAAATCTTGGCTACTAAATATTACTGGAAAAATCTATGACGGAACAAGGAAATAAAGAGCATAAAATTATGCTCTTTTCTTATTTCTTGATATATGCAAGCTTTTTTTATTGTATCTAATTTTGAGATACTAATCATTAATAAAATTTACAAACCTTTTTCATTTCACTTCTCGTTTAAAAAAAAGTTATTAGAAAAAAGTTTGAAAAATTGATTAAAAACACTTGAAAAAAAATGAATAATCTAGTATAATGTCAATGTTCCCAAAGAATATGGAGGTTTGGCTGAGCGGTCGAAAGCGGCGGTCTTGAAAACCGTTGTACCCTTGCGGGTACCTGGGGTTCGAATCCCTAAGCCTCCGCCAATCAAAAGAAAAAAGCTGTAAGGCTTTTTTTCTTTTGCAATGATATTTCCGTAAGCGGAGAAGATATTCACTTAGTGAATGATATTTCAACGGATTTGCTAAAAGGAAATTGATTTGCGAATGAAATAAACACAGCAACATCTCATAGTTCATATCGTAGGAAGTTTTCGCCAAGATCCCGACTGGGCGATAGAGGTCACCGACTCACGAACTCAAGGGGAAGACTGGTTTCTCTACGCATACATCTTAAATCCACTTTCGTCTGGTGAAAATAGTTTAGATGATGCATTAATTTTTAAAAAGGATAACAGCGAATATGTCCTCTCCGAAACTCCGCTCTTGGTTTACTCAGGCAAAAGAACTCGGGACGCGCAAGTTACAAAAATTTCATGGCAGGACATCGAATGATTTTTGCTAAAATTACAGGACATCTCATATTCTCCTGGAGATTATCAAACTTAAATTTTATGGAGAGTGAGCTTCCAGCAGCTAAACTAAGTCCACCTCGCTACAAACACTTTTAACCAGTTGCAATTTCTATGAATAAAATGATATTGGAGGATGTTATGTCAGTATTAAATACGGCACACTTGACGTCAAAAATTACAGATCAAGAAGGGAATCAAGTTGAAGTAAGTAACAAGAGCAATATTTTAAGAACGGACAATGTTAATTCTGACATCGTAATCACAAAATCTGCTGTAAAAAATTGGGTTATCCCAAAATAGAAAATCACACTAACAACTACTATTGTCAACAATATGTCTACAAACATTTCCAACATGGTCGTGTTCGCTACGATCGGTAATGGTGCAAATTTCGTAGAAGGAAGCGTTAAGATAGGAACTGTCGATTATCCTAATTACAACATAGAAACAGGGTTCACTCCTTCTGTTACAATCGGAGCTCTTGGCGGCGAAATGGTGATAACCTATGATTTAGAAATTGAAGAATATCCCGAAGTTAGTGATGTGACTTGCAGCACAACGATTGGATTTACTCTTGACAGCAAGCAGTATGAGCTAAGCTCAAACGACCTTAAATTAGAGATTCTTGAAAACGAGATTGTTTTGCTAAAAACCGCCGACGCTAAAGCTGTAAAGACAGGAGATATCTTAACTTACACAATTGCAATTTCTAATAGCGGAAAACTCAAGAACATGGAGCTATTCTTCACAGATCCAATTCCTGACGGCACAACGTTTGTGGAAGGAAGTGTAACTGTCGACGATATCGCTCATGCAGATTACAATCCAGAAACAGGATTTAACCTTGATGACTTAGACATTGATAAAGCTATAACTATTAAGTTTAAAGTTCAAGTGGATTAATCTTACTTTAATTAAAAAAATAGGGCTTAATGCTCTATTTTTTTTATTCAAAATCCCGCAATATGAACAGATTTTAAAATACTTTATTTTAAAAACGAATAAAGATTTCTTATCTCCTCTTTAAAATTTTCTTTTGTTGAATTAAAAATTATATAATCCTTAAAGCTCTTACATAGATAAATTTTTACGCTGTCATCATTTTGAGCAAAGCAAATATATCCACTTGAACTTTTATCATTTTTTGAAATTAGTGTCCCCTCTTTCTGAGGAGCAAAAATAGACTTGACATTGAGTTTTACATTGGTGCCACTCAAAATATTTGCACACTCCTCGTGCACAACCTTTGCGTCCAATGATGTCATAAGTTTAAGATCATTGTATGACAAAGTTTTTATTGGACGAGATTTTAAAACGCTAGGATTGACTTCAAAAATTCCCTCAATATCTGTCCAGTTTTCATAAATCTCAGCATCTAGGAGATAAGACACAAGCGCACCTGAAACGTCCCCTCCGCCACGTGAAAACAGTTTTATTTTCCCATTCTCTATGGCATAAAATCCTGGCACAACTATTCGCCCATATTTACTAAGATAAAATTTTGCTCTACTTCTAGATTTATCAAAGTCTAATGCTCCGCCACTATAAAACAGAAGTTTCTCTGCGGGCACAAATTTTATATTCAAATATTTTGACATTATGTAGGCCGTTAAAAATTCGCCACGAGAAAGAAGTTTGCTTCTGTCTTTTGTTTTTAAATATTCATTAAAAATTTCACATAGTCGGCTTTTTATTTTTACTCTTACGCCAGTAAATTTAAGAAGCTTTTTATATTTTTCAAGGATTTTCTCCCTTGCACTTTGGGCTCCGTTTGAATAGGCAATTAAAAGGTCTGTGACTTTTTTGTCTTCTTTGCTCTCACGTCCTATTGCAGAAAAGACAAAACCCTTCCTGTCCGTGTCACGGGCAAGTTCTTTTATGTTTTTAATTGCCTCGGGCAGAGCCGTGCAGCTGCCGCCGAATTTACATACTATCATTTTCGGCTAAGTAGCAGCTCTAAAATCTGCACTCCGTTTTGAGCCGCCCCTTTTCGAAGATTATCTGAACAGACGAAGATGTCAAATGAGTTTTTGTCATAGCTTTCCCTTATTCTTCCAACTAAGACATCATCCTGCCCTTTTGTAAAGTATGGCATAGGAAAATCTGGAGCATTATCCACGACTTTAACGCCTTTTGTCTCAAGTAAGATTTTCTTTATCTCTTCTAAACCTGTATCTTTTCTTGTCTTAAAATGAATTGAAATGCTATGGCAAACTTTTATCGGAATTCTCACGCACGTTGCACAGATTTTTATATCTTTGTCGTTCAAGATCTTCCTTGTTTCAAACAGCATTTTATTTTCCTCGGTAGAGCTTCCCTTTTCATCAATTGAACCAATTTGTGGAATGACATTATCGCAAATAGGATACTTAAAAGATTTAAGTTTGCTTCTCTTTTTAGTCTTCATATCGTCAATAGCTACTTTACCCGCACCGCTTACGGCCTGACATGTCGAATAGACTATCTCTTTTAATCCCAGTCTCTTATGAATTTCATAAAGGGCCATGACGGCTGCTGCTGTGGAACAGTTTGGATTGCAAATCAGGCTCCCTTTCGCGTCATCTCCATTTATTTCTGGAACAATGAGTGGAAATTTTGACCTATAAAGCGAAGAAAAATCAATGACTCTTGTGCCTTGTTCTAAAAATTTTGGAACAAAACACTTTGAGACTTCCTCTCTTGTACAAAAGAGCGCATAGTCAAACTTTTCATTCTTTAAGACGTCCTCTTCCAAAGTTCTGACCTTGTATTTCTTTCGGCCAATATGTAAAATCGTTCCTTCATTTTTCTTTGTTGCAAATAGATAGAAATTGTTTTTATCAAGCTTTCTTTCCTTCAAAATTTTTAAAACAGTTCGCCCTACAATTCCCGTTGCACCAACGATAGCAATATTTTTCTTCATGCTCCACCTCACAAATTCTATATGAATTTCTGAGCGTGATTGCTAAAATTTTTCGCTAAAACTTAACAATTAAGCTTTCTAAAACATAGAAAGAACGAGAAAGGAGAAACAAAATGAAGATTTTACTTGTGGGCTCGCTCGGCAAAATGGGCAGAGAAATTACAAACGCGGTTGCGGAAACAGAGGATAAAATTGTTCTTGGAATAGATACAAAAGATGAGAAAAATAGTAGTTTTAAAACTTTTCACTCTCTTCCAAAAAAGCTGCCTCCTTTTGATGTGATTGTAGACTTCTCAACGGCAAAATCTAGAAAGGAGCTCTTTAATTTAGCTAAGGAAAGAAAAGTGCCTTATGGGCTATTTTCAACGGTTATATCAAGCGAAGATGAAAAAGATCTTAATGAACTTTCTAAATTTGTGCCGGTCCTTCAAACTAAAAACACAAGTTTAGGTGTTAACTTGCTTTATGAAATATTAAAAGATATCTGCCCTAGGCTCACGCAAGCCGATGCTGTTGTTACAGAATATCATCATAAGCAAAAACTGGATAGTCCAAGCGGCACGGCTAAGGAAATTGAGAAAATCTTAGAGGCAGAGGGAATTAATTTCATTTCTTCTGCTTTTAGAGTCGGAAATGAAAAAGGTTATCACAAGGTCCAATTTTTCTTTGGCGATGAAATTCTGGAAATATCGCACAGGGCAAACTCTCGCAAAATTTTCGCGGACGGTGCACTAAAATCTATCCACAAACTCTCCTCAAAGCCAGCTGGCCTGTACAACAATATCTTAGAGCTGTAAGGCACCCAAACTCATCTATACTCGTAGAAAAAGAAGAAATAATAGCAAAAAGCGAAAGTGTATCATGTTTACCAACACTTTCGCTTTTTGCCTGCCTTAATTCAGAATACTTAAAATAAAATGCCAATATTTCCATAAACGCAAATACGGATAATGCCGACAATAATGAGATGTAACGGATAATAAATATAGAAAAACCATTTCATCCATTTTGCTTTTCCTTTTTCGCCATTATATAATTTTAGGAACGGATAAACCAATAAAACGCCAATTTGAGCAAATGCATAGGTCTTGCTCACAAAGAATACACAGAAGTAATTTAAAAAACTCCCCCTTGTAATTAGAAAGAGTTTTAAAAACGTTTATTAACTAATTTATTTTGCAGACAAACTAGTTTATCCTTTAAGACCTTTTACTTGTCGGAACATATCTTCGATAACAATGTCATAAATTTCACCCAAAGTTGAACAATATTCAAGCACTTTCCAAGGCTCATTCGTATGATAGTGAATTTTAATAAGCTCACTGTCTCCAACAACGAGCAAACAGTCTCCAACGAAATTTGTATTGAAATAATCTTTAATTATCTCATCGTCCAAATCTTTCCCGTCAATCAAAAGTTGTGTGTCATAACGATAGTTAAGTTCTTCATCTTCATCCATTTTTAATTATCTCCTTTATATTTTCTCTTACACTATTTGGGCTAAATATTTTGCTTTAAATTTTCTAAAAAAATTTACTTTAAATCAATATTCTTCTAAGGCTAAAAGCACATACTCGTATGATCACAAAGCCTCGCATCACTTAGCTCAAACTATCTAATTATATTTTACATTATAAAAAAACTCTTGTCAAATGTTTGCTTGCGATGAAATTTCTTGGCTAAAAAGCTGCTTTTTGCCTTGGTAAAACAAAAATAGCACTTTTTAATCACTAATTTTCACCGCAAAATTCAATCAAAAAACAGCATCTGCTGGTGTGGCTCAGCGGTAGAGCACCACCTTGGTAAGGTGGGGGTCACGGGTCCGATTCCCGTCACCAGCTCCATTATCAAAAACCCTTGAAAACCCTTATTTTATGGGCATTTCAAGGGGTTTTTGTTTTGCAAAAAATTTTGCCAAATTTTAGGCTAAAAATACAATAGGTGTAGTAAACTGCTCCAAAAAGTGTAGTAAATTTGCATAAAAAAAGACCGAGAGTTCAATTTTTAAACTCTCGGTCTAATTCTTTCTAAATCTTCCTAAAACTAGTGTAATAGGT
>ERZ808286.1480-NODE-1480-length-11615-cov-4.062543_pt1 | contig 11615 bp, 9 predicted proteins | sample MGYA00521276_ERZ808286 | MGnify/ENA primary metagenome ERZ808286 (study PRJEB31516, sample SAMN03275607) | gut metagenome | biome: mammalia-associated habitat; material: feces | host: Papio cynocephalus | place: Kenya | collected 2012-08-01 ... | reverse complement strand
TGTCGTCAGCTCGTGTCGTGAGATGTTGGGTTAAGTCCCGCAACGAGCGCAACCCCTGCAATTAGTTGCCAGCAGTAAGATGGGGACTCTAAATGGACTGCCGTAGATAATACGGAGGAAGGTGGGGATGACGTCAAATCATCATGCCTCTTACACCTTGGGCTACACACGTGCTACAATGGACGAAACAAAGTGATGCAAAGTAGTAATATGGAGCCAAACACAAAAACTCGTTCTCAATTCGGATTGTGGGCTGCAACCCGCCCACATGAAGTCGGAGTTGCTAGTAATCCCGAATCAGCATGTCGGGGTGAATGCGTTCCCGGGTCTTGTACACACCGCCTGTCACGCCATGGGAGTTGGGGGGACCCAAAGTCGGTGAGCTAACCAGCAATGGAGGCAGCCGCCTAAGGTAAAACCAATGACTGGGGTGAAGTCATAACAAGGTAGCGGTATCAGAAGGTGCCGCTGGATCACCTCCTTTTAAAGAGAAAATCTTTAAGTCGAGCGTAGCAAAAGTTACGATAAAAAACAGGTAAATTAACAGGAGAAAGAATTCTACTAAAGCAACAAGAAACCCAATTCTATTAAATTTAATTAAAAAAACTGCTGCCAAAAGGCAGTTTTTTTTATGCTTTTACACAAACAATCAAAGACCAAAGCATAGAACGTAAAAAGCGAAGAGGAGCAGTGAAAGTTCTCTCTTCGCTTTTTTGTTATTCGTTAGGCATTATTTTGTTACAAATTTCTTCATAATTAGGAACATCATTATCATTTACATTTCCCATGATAACAACATATGGTTTATTAACTTTATTAAATATTTTTTTGGCAAACTCATCAATCATTTTGGTAGTAGTGTTTTTGCAAAATCTATCATAATATTTAATTGGCTTAGGATTTATCATTTACATTTCCAACATATGGTGTGTTTTGCTTTACTTGAATGTTAAAAATCTTTAAAGTTTTAATAAAGTTGTTTAATTTTTAAAATAAATATAAAGTAATTAAATTATTCTTAATTTTATTAAAAATTAAGATTTTTTTTGTTAAAATTATTTTTCTCTTTTCAAAATTGTATTTCTTTGATAAAATATTAAAAAAGGAATTTAAAATGAATAACAATTTTTCTCAATATGATTTTAAAAAATCAATTAAACGTGGATGTATATATCTTTTAATTGCAGTTCCATTTATGTTGATAATTTCAGTAGTTTTGAACATTGTTAGTGCACCTTTTTGGTTAAATATTCTATCTACGGTTGTTGTAGGTGGTATTGTTGTTTTTGTAGCATATGTTATAAGTACAAAAATTGCTGAAAAGAAAAAAGAAAATGAAAAAAATAAATATGACCCATTTAAGGACTAATTAAATAAAACTCTTGCAAATTTTGTATTTGTGAAATATACTTGGCTAAAAGGGATAAATATGGAACAAAAGAACTTAAAAGTTAAAATGATGCCACATAGCATTGAAGCAGAGCAATCTGTTTTAGGAGCGTGTTTAATTGATGATGAAGCATCTAATTCAATAATGAACACACTTGTTAAAGATGATTTTTATTTAGAGGCACATCAAGAAATATATAATGCTATGTTTACTATATTCGCTAAAAATCAACCAATAGATTATGTTACTTTAACAGATGAACTTGACAATAATAATTTATTACAATCGGTTGGTGGGTTAGAGTATATTACTAATTTAACCAATATTTTACCTAGTGCCGCTAATTATAAAGTATATGTTGATATTGTAAAACGTGATTCAGTTTTAAGGCGTATTATTTCTTCAAGTCAAAAAATTATAGAAAAAGCGTATGAGTCGACCGATAAGGACGATACATTAGATTATGCAGAACAATTGATTTTTGAAATAGGTAAAGAAGAGGAAAGCAGTTCGCTTGTACATATTGGTGGTGCTTTATCTGATGTTATTAAAAAATTCGATAATTTAAGCAAAAATAAAGATGGAATTAAGGGTATTGCAACTGGATTTAAGGACTTTGATGCAGTTACAAATGGTTTACAAAATTCTGACCTTATATTGCTTGCTGCTCGTCCCGGTGTTGGTAAAACAAGTTTTGCAATGAATATAGTTACTAATGCTGCGGTTAAAGAAAAGAAAAAATGTGCAATTTTCAGTTTGGAAATGCCTCGTACCCAAATTGCACAACGTGCTATTTGTTCCGTGGCTTCTGTAAGTATGGCAAAAGCTCTTAAAGGCGACCTGTCAGTTGAAGAATGGAAAAGTTTATGGACTGCAAATAAGCAATTAGCGGAAGCGGGTATATATATTGATGATTCATCAATGAATACACCAATGTCTATATTATCAAAATGTAGGCGTTTAAAACGTGAGCATGGGCTTGATTTAGTTATGATTGACTACTTACAATTAATGTCATCTGGAAAAACTAAAGTTGAAAGTCGTCAAAACGAAGTTTCTGAAATGACCAGATATTTGAAAATTGCTGCAAGGGAATTAAATGTTCCTGTTATTGTGTTATCACAATTATCCCGTGCTGTTGAACAAAGAAAAGGTGACCATAAGCCTCAACTTTCTGATTTGAGAGAATCTGGCTCAATTGAGCAAGACGCAGACATTGTTTTGTTTATTTATAAACCAGATATGTATAATGACGTTGTTAACGAAGATGAGCCGGGTATTTGTACTTTAAGCATTGCTAAACATCGTAACGGTGAAATAAAAGACGTAAAACTTCGCTGGATTGGTGAGTACACAACATTTGTTGATAAGGATAAACGTTTTAATAAGCCACAAGAAACAGACAAAATTAAAGTAGTTGATGACAATGCGTTTGGCGATATTCCTCCAGAAACAAATCAAGATATGGATTTAGATGAGATTAAAGAAATATTTAAACCAGACGAAGAATAGATATTTAAAAAATAAGGTGAACAATGCCTTATTTTTTATTGTAAGAAAGGTCAAATTGAACGTGGATAAGTATATTATTAAGGAAATGTTGGTAAGCGACAAATTAATTCGATAATTGCTAGGATTTAAGACGGACAAAAAAACAAAGCAAGCTTTTTCATACGAGAACTATAGCAAAAACTTTGATTTGAAAAAAGCATAGAGAATTACCTTTATCATTTAAGGTAAACTATGTGATGTTAAAATTTGAACGAGTTAAATTTTAAGTAGATTATCGCAACCACCGTGATAAATCAAGGCATCACAGTTTAATATTAATAAATATATATGCGTCACGATTTCAAGTGTTAGTTTATGCAAGCATAAAAACACTTTCTCTCGTTCCTTATATATGAACATCAGTTGCTGGCAAATATCCCTTCGGGCTGCTTGCCGACAACTTCCGAGGTTTATAAATAAAATTTTATTAAAGGTTAAAAATTCTCAAAATTTATTAATTTTTTTGTAAATAATTGTTGACTTTATGTGGTGGATGTGATAATATAACAAAGTCGTTTGAAACAGCGGCAAACATTGTATGGTTCACTAGCTCAGCTGGTAGAGCACTTGACTTTTAATCAAGGGGTCTGGAGTTCGAACCTCCAGTGAGCCACCAAATTGAGAGCATAACAAATGCTCTTTTTTTGTGCAAAGTACTTGATTAAAAGTCAAGGGAATGGGGTCCCTAAAAATGTAAAAGCGAAAGCGGACATTTTTGGGGAAAGAGAGCATAAACTTTGAAAGCGAAAATTTTTAGCGAAGCAAAAATTGAAGCGAAAAAAAGTTTAATGCGAACGCGATCAAGGGGTCTGGAGTTCGAACCGAAAGTAGAGCCACCAAATTGAGAGCATAACAAATGCTCTTTTTTTGTACAAAATACTTGATTGGTCAAGAAATAAGGTTGTGTATATATGATTAATTGATATTGTGATGAGGTTTTTGAAGCATACGTATTAAATATGGAAAAGGCAAGAAAAGGAATAAAAATCTCTTGACATTTTGTAAATTAAAACTTATATTATAAAAGTAACAAATTTGCGGACATGGCGGAACTGGTAGACGCGCTAGACTTAGGATCTAGTTCGGAAGAGTGGGGGTTCAAGTCCTCTTGTCCGCACCATATTAAAAAAATCCGATTTTTAGAGTTCGGATTTTTTTATACAAAAAAAACAAATCCAAACATTTTTTTGATTTGAATTTGTTTTTGTATTAAAACCTTTTATTGTAATAAGTAGTAAAACTTTTGCTTTGGGTGAAATTTAACCCGTATAATAAAATTATTTTTATTTAAACTAATAGGTGAAATTTAACCCCTAGGAGTTTTTATGAACATAAGTCAAGCTGTGGCTTTAAGAATATTAGAATTGTTAAAAGAAAAAAATATTTCTCAGTATAAATTGGAACATAATGCTTGTATATCTCACGACACAATTAAAAGTATTATGAAGGGGAAAGCAAAAGGCGTAAATTTAAAAACAATTATTGCTATTGCCGATGGATTTAACATGAAAGTGTGTGAATTTTTAAACTCTCCATTGTTTGATTATGATAACGTTAATATGGATTAAAAGTTTGTTTAATTAAACTTACAATCTTGAAGCGTATTTAGGCTCTTATAACACATAAAGTAACAGAAAAATTGCTGCTTTAAATATGGCTTTGTATAAAAATGGTAGAAATTGTATAAAATAGAAGTATGAAATTTAGCATAAAAAATTATGCAAAATATATAATTTATGGATTGGCAGTAGTTTGTCTTATTTTTTTATTTTTCTATAATTATATGCTTTTTCCCATCAAATACAAAAAAGAAATAAATCTTTATAGTGAAAATTATGGAGTTGATAATGTTTTGGTGGCAAGTATAATTTGTGTGGAAAGTTCTTTTATAAAGGAAGCAAAAAGTGGCAAGGGTGCAATAGGCTTAATGCAAATTATGCCATCTACGGCAAAATGGATATGCGAACAAAAAGGAGAGCAGTTTGATCAGCAAAAACTTTTTTCTCCTGATTACAATATCAACATTGGAACTTACTATTTAAAATATCTTATTAATAAATTTGGTGATGTTGACAATGCGATAATTGCTTACAATGCAGGTGAAGGTACAGTGTCTAATTGGCTTAAAAACGACCAATTAAGCCAAGATGGAAAAAAACTTGATAAAATACCTTATAGTGAAACTTCAACTTATCTTACGCGTGTTAAAAGGGCAATGAAGGTGTACGCAGAAAAATTGTAATTGCTATTTGATGTTTTTGTTTGGAATTTTTGTCTAATAAATGACAATATTATTTTCAAGCAAACTGGTGTTTTATATATAATACCGAGAGAAATTGGTTTTTGTGATTAAATAAACCAACTCATTGAAAGTGACCCATATATGATTCATAATATTTACTTTATGAATTATTGTGGCAGTTATAACGTCAAATATTTAAAAATATAATAAAAAAACAGGGCAAAACTGAAATTTCAAGTTTTGCCTTGTTTTTTTAAGATATATAATTATTTTTTAATATCTTTTTTCTTTTTAGAGTCTGCATATGCTTTTTCTTTAGCTAATCTATCTTTTTTTGCTTTTTCTAAAATGATTTTGTGTTGGATTGATAATAGATATTCAGCTGTGTTCATTTTCTCGATTTGTTTGTTTAAATTAGCAATTCTATTTTCTAAAGCTGTGTGCATTTTAGCATATTGTTTAAACTCACGTTCGCTTGATGCTGTGATTCCTTTAGCACGAGTAGTTCTGTTTGCTTTTAACTGTTCTTGATGTATTTCCTCAATATGCTGTTTTTGTTTTTCAAGTTCACTAATATTGTCTTTTAATTCTTTTACATTTGCATCTCTTGTTTTTTCTGCATCTTTTCTAATTACATCTCTATGAAGGGTTTTATCACGATCATATTCGTTAATTTTGCGTTTTTCCCATTTTTTAATTTTAACTTTTTTCATAACATATGCAATTAGTGCAACTATTAATGCAATTGCAAGAATAAGGGTTGGAATTAGGTACCAGATATAATCTAAATTAGTTGTTGAATTATTGTCGTTATCATCTGCATCTACATCAGTGTTACCAATAAATAGAGTAGTGCCATCATCAACCATATTAACTTTTGCTAAGTTGTAATCGTCTTTTTCAATTGCAGAATATGTGAAGTTATCAAAGTAAGCAATACCGCATGTGTCCATATCTAAACTTTCTATAGCAAATTTAACATTAATATCTACACTTGAAGTACAAGCAACGTAGATTGTATAAGTTTGCCAGTCTTCTGAAATAATGCCGTCTATTTTTTCGGATAAACCTGATAATGCAAATACTGCACCATAAGTTTTATCATAATCAAGACCTGATTGCAATTTTTTAGTTTTTATATCTATTGTAAATTTATGATAAGTGTCAGAGCTAAGTGATAAGCTATCCTTTGCAGTCATAGAGTAGGTTGCTTTATCAATAGTTTTTAACATCATTAAATAAGGAAGTGCACTGCTTAAGTTTGGAGATTTTTCAATGTTGTTTGCAGTATTGTCTGCATCAATTATTCCTCCAAAGCCATTTTTTAATCCAGAAGAGTTTGTAGTTGTGTTTTCTAAACTTTCTGTATATCTAAGAGGAGTATATATAATATCGTCATCTTTTTTAACAAGATTAAAGTTTCCTTGCTCAAAATCCAATACATTGCTTGTTATAGCAATTTCTTCATATTTATCTTGAGTCATTTTTGTGTCTTTAACAAGAATAACGTTATCAATATATGCAAGTCCTTGCACTAAATTATCTTTTGTGCCTAAACTTAAAACTAAACTTAAAGTGCTTAAATATTCTTTAGTGTTAATATAGATTGAATAAGATTTCCAAGTATAAGTTGTTGAAAGATTTTCGTTTGCATAAAGTACGTTTCCGTCTTCATCAATAAGATAAACATTAAATAGTTTTGAGTCTAAATTAGTTTCTATAATTTTATAATCAAAAGACAATTTATAGTAAGACTCTTTATCCATACTGAATTTACTAGATGTTGCCGTTTGATAAGTTTTGTTATAATTTTGCATTACTAAAATGTTGTTTGTGTCTGTGCTTGTTGAGCCAAAGCCTTTTGGATTTCCAGGATTATCAACATTTCCTAAATCACTTTTATGTGCATCATAAATTGAATCGTTTGTGTTTATAACGCCAAAACATACATCTCTTTCATCATCTGTTGAATGTGTCCAGTTGGCAGGTGTTAGTGGATAGGTGAGTGTTTTGTTTGATTTTATTACATCATTAAATGATGAATTTGAAATTATATAATTTGATGGGTCGCTATCTAGAGCCATTTTTACTGAAGTTGAACCAGTTGAAGCATTTGTATAATTTTCATTTGAAATATCTTCAATTTTTATACTATCGAATACAACGACGCCTTTTGCTTTATTTTCTTTTGAACCTAGCCACAATTCAATATTGTAAGAAGTATTATATAAACTTCTTCCTTTTATATAAAAGGTGCAAGTAGTGTAGTTGTTTATAAGTTCATTAGTTGAGTTAGATGAAATTGTTATTGTTTGTGTTGCAGGTGTTATGCTTTCAATAACATTGCCACTAGAATTTTTTACATCGTTTTCTTTTACAATGATATATGCGTTACCTTCGAGGTCGGCAGTTTTAACATTAATTGTCAATTTAACAATATCATACATTGCAAGTTCAATATCTTTACTTTTAAAACCAAAATAAGATGAATTATCACCTTTTGTATAAAGAACTAATGCGTTTTTATTGTTTTTTGTGTAATTGTCTATTTTAGAATAATCGGTTCCAACATAAGTAATACCTCTTGCAAGGCTTTGTCCGCTTGTTGATAAATCAAGTATTTCAGCATAGGAATTATTTGACATTGGTGCAAGCGCAGTCCATTCATCCATTGGGGATGTACTGTCAAAACCAGAGTCAAAAGAAGTTAAGTATGAGCTTTTGTCCAACACAAGATTTTTCACATTTGTACCTGTTTCAATTTGATTTTCTGAAACTTGGACAAATTCGATGTTATCAAAGAAAACGGCTCCGCTTGAAGCATAGTTTGGTTTTGAACCTAACCACAATTCAAGTTTTACACTTTGTGTTTCAAAACCAGTAGTAATATAGAAAGTATAGGTTGTCCATTCGCTGGCGTTGTTGTAGTCAATGTTTTCAAATGAAAGGTCAACATCTTTTGATTGATCATCTTTAAGTCCTGAAACATAAATAGAAGCCCTTGCACCAGCGGTTACTTGTGTGTAAACTTTAATTTTATAAGTTGAGTAAGCACTTAAACCAAAACTTTTTGTGTTTGTGTAGTACTGAACCGCTGGAATATAAGAATCTTGGCTCGTTTTTGAGTTGAGCATAAGAACATAATCATCTTTTCGTTCAAGTATAGATGGTTTTTGATAATTTGATAAATTATATTCATCTTTAATATTGTCTAAATTTATAACACCGCTTGTGGTATTATTATTTGGCAAACCTTTTGTCCAGCCTGTTGGACTTTGTGCTAAATAACTTTTGTTTGAATCATACGAAAAGTCCAAGTTGGAACTTTTTGAAATGGAATCTGGTTGTTTACTAATATATGCGTAAACAGGAGTAGGAGTAAGCATTACTCCAAACATAGCAATAAAGCATAAAGTAAATGCCATTATTATTACATAGGTTATTTTATTTAATTTTTTATTTTTCTTTGACATAGTTCTCCCTCGCGTAAAATTTAACTTTTTAAGTATATACTATATTTAATATAAAATCAAATATTTTTCAAAACATAGCAAACAATAATTATATGAAAAAACAAAAAAATATTAAAGAATTTCTTTTGAAAAATCTATTTGCAGTTCTAGTTGGATTTGTTAATGGTTTTTTTGGTGGCGGAGGTGGACTTTTATGTGTACCCACTCTTGAAAAAGTATATAAACTTGAAACAAAAAATGCTCACGCAACCACTGTTGCCATTATGCTTCCACTAAGTATAGTAAGCTCAATTATTTATTTATTTCATAGCAATATTAACATTTGGTCTACTTTAACTGTTGCATTGGGCAGTGTTGTTGGTGGATTGTTTGGCGCATTTGCTTTAAAAAAGACAAATTCCAATTTTATCAGATGGCTTTTTATTGTTATTCTTTTTTCAGCTGGTGTTAGGATGGTGGTTTAATGTATTATGTTTTTTTGGCACTCTCAGGTATTATTTCAGGAATATTAGGTGGAATGGGAATGGGTGGAGGTACTCTGCTTATTCCATTATTGACTTTATTATTTAATTTTAATCAAAAAATAGCACAAGGAATTAATTTAATTGCTTTTTCCATAATGGCAATCATTGCTTTAATTGTCCACATTAAAAATAAACTGGTTGATGTAAAAGTCGCTTTAAAATTTGGAATTGTTGCTGTGCTATTTTCTTGCTTTGGTGCTTTTTTGGCAAATATGATTAAGGTTAAATATTTAAAAATTCTTTTTGGCGTTTTGCTAATCTTTGTTGCCATTTATCAAACGATTGAACAAATTAAAAATTTACAAAAATAAACTTTGAAAAAAATAGACACAAAATAAATGAAATGATATAATCATATATGTGGGAGGCGACATATGTCTGTTAGTAAAGATAAAAAAGAAAGAAACTTTTTTAATAAACTATGTTCTATTTTAATAGATATTTTTATTATACCAGTTTTTATTGTCGCATTTATTTGTGCTATTATTATGACAACCGCAAAAGCAAACAATAAAGTTCCTTCTATCCTTGGAAATTCAATAGTTGAAGTTTTAACTGATAGTATGCAGGTAGAAGGAGGCTATGCTGTTGGTGATGTTTTAATTATTGACCAATCGGTTGATTTAGATAGTTTAAAAGTTGGTGATTGTATTGCTTTTTACGCACCTAAACAAAGTAGATTCACAACTGACGGTACTGTAAACGGTGATTCTTTAATTATATTCCATAGAATTGTAAGAATTATTTATGCTCCAGCTTATAAAAATAACGAAAGTATATCGGATACACCTGTTAGACATTTTGTGTGTAGGGGTGACAAACTTGGCGTTATGACTAAGGATAATGGGAAATTAGTTCCAACTCAAGCATTATTAAATGGAGAAACTGAACCTGGTGGTGATTATGACGAATTTGGAAATATCACTCCAAATGGTGGCTATGTTGTTAAATTAAGAAATGAAATAGTTGCTACAGATGAAAATCAAGTACAAAGTAATCAATCAGATTTGCAATATGTAACAGATGATTTTGTTGTGGGGAAACTTAAAAAAACTGCAAGTCCTATCATTTCTGGCGCTGTGAAGTTTTGTAGTTCGGAAATGGGGATTGTTTTACTAGTTGTAATCCCATCAATGATTATGATAGGTTTAATTGTTGTAAATTTAATAGCGGAAGGTAAAGCGGCAATTAAGGAAAGAGAAGCGGACCAATTAATATTGGCAAAAAATATGAGTATGATGAACTCAATTTCTGGCGATTTGGACGGAACTCAACAAGAAACTGCTCTTAGTCAAAATGAAGTGAGTGAAATAAAAAATAATGAAAATATAGCAAACGAAAAATTGGATAATCCTACGTCTGAAAAAGATTCAAAAATTGCACCAAACAATAAAAAAATTCCAACTATTAAAAGTGAAGAGGTGTCAGATAAATCTACAGAGCAAGTAAAAAAAGATATACCAAAAAAAGTTCCAACAAAATCGGAAGTTCCTCAAAAAGAAATTAAGTCAACTAAAAAACCTGAAACAACAAAAACAGCAAACACAGATAAGAAAACTGCCCCTAAAACTCAAATTGATAAAAAGGTTGCCCCTTTAAAACCTCAAGAAAACAAGGAAGTAGGTGGCAAAAAAATGCCTGAAAAGAAGGCTCCTGAAAAGAAAGAATTAGACAAGAAAATAGAAAAAGACAAAAAGGTTCCTGAAAAAAAAGTTCCAGAAAAGAAAACCCCAGAGAAACAAACACCAGTTCTCAAAGAAAAAGCGGACACACCTAAAAAACCTGAAACACCTAAAAAACCTGACACTATCAAAGAACCTTCAAACATAAATAAAACAAAACCTAATATTGTTCCACCTAAAAAATAACAAAAAAAATTTTCAATTGCTAGATTTAAAAGGTTATAAAAGAATTTGGTTAATTGAAAGATTGTTTAGATATTTTTAAAACGCATATTTATTTTACAACGATGCTATTTAGTATGGATAAAAATTTACAGAGATGCTAAATTTGGTTTGTTAGTTGGAGATAAAAATAAGACAAAATTGGAAGTATGAAAAAACCAGTTTTGTCTTTTTTTGTTATGTTTTCATTTAAATAAACCAATACGGCAAATAACTAAAAGATTAAAAGTTAATGTCGTTTTTATAATTGTTAAAGAGTAAAATGTTTTGATTGATAAAAACAAAGAAGTATGTTATATTAAAAAGTAAATGGAAAAGATTGAATTAGAAATAATTTCAAATGGAATGAATGGAGAGGGCATTGCAAAAAAAGATGGCAAGGTCTATTTTGTTGAAGGGGCAATCTCAGGCGAAAATGTAATTGCAGAAATTATTAAAGAAAATAAAAATTTTTTAAATGCAAAAACAACAAATGTGCTAAATGAGAGTGAGTTTAGAGTTATACCTAAATGTGAATATTTTGGCAAGTGT
>ERZ808286.1479-NODE-1479-length-11623-cov-4.721559_pt1 | contig 11623 bp, 8 predicted proteins | sample MGYA00521276_ERZ808286 | MGnify/ENA primary metagenome ERZ808286 (study PRJEB31516, sample SAMN03275607) | gut metagenome | biome: mammalia-associated habitat; material: feces | host: Papio cynocephalus | place: Kenya | collected 2012-08-01 ... | reverse complement strand
TTACGAAAAAGCAGTGATAAAAAAGCTACTTGCTTTACTTGATGGCAAGTAGCTGAACGATGTGTCATTGTCTCAATCTTTGTTAAAAGAATGAACAGCATTGAATAATTTCAATTGTATAAAAAAGAGCACTTCCTCTCTTTTATTGCTTCAATGCAGCAAACATAAGTACTCGCCATTTTATTTTTTTGAATGAAATATCAATCCGTAACTTAATTAATTTAGGGTGATTAGACTTAACTTATAAATCGATTAATATTTGGTCTTGTATAGAATTAAATCTTGCAAGACCATAAATTATGTGCTATTCTAATAATACCTATTTAGGGTGTATTAGGAGAGAGCGATGACGCATGAGAGGCCCCAGTTCATTCTTGACTACGAGAAGCCAAAAAACACAGAGATAAAATACATAAATGGACATTGGTATTTATATGAAAGGACGTCTGTTTACAATCCGAAGACCAAGAAGATGAGGAAGAAGTCCGGCAAGTGCCTTGGAAGGATAACCGATGGGGGCTTTATAGCAAGCCGGATAAGGATGGATCCAAAGGCGTATGAGGACATCGAGGTGAAGGAGATAGGAATCTCATCCTTCCTTTACAGCAGGAACAGGGGGATCCTGGGGAGATTGGAGAGATTGTTCCCAGACATCTATAGGGAGATTTTCGCAATTTCGGTCATCCGGCTTGCATACAGTCCAAGGTTCAAGAGGGTAAGCGAGTTCTATGACACAAGCATACTCTCCGAATTGTTCCCGAACCTGAGGCTCGAGCCATCGGACATAACGCCGTTGCTGAGGACGATAGGAAAGAGGAGCTCAGCCATAAAGGAGTTCATGAGCGAGGACAGCGACAGCCTCTCCTCATATATGGTATTCGACGGGCATAGGATAATAAGCGATTCGGATGGGCTCGAGATGGCAAGCGTCGGCTATGATAGCAAGGCGAGGCACAAGAGGCAGGTCAATCTTGTATATGCCTTTTCCGTGAGCGGGGAAAGGTGCTTCCCATACTACTACAAGCAGTTCAGCGGGGATGTCCCGGACATCACGGCATTCAGCTCCATTGTCGAGGAGGCCTCGATCGAGAAGGAAAACCTCACCATACTTGCAGACAAGGGATTCTCGAGCGAGGAGAACTTCTCATTGATCGAGGAGACCGGCTTCAAGTACATAGTGCCATTGAAGAGGAATTCCGGGGATTCGAAGGAAAGCATACCAGACTCGATGGGCGGGTATGACAACTCATTCACGTACAATTCCAGGGCCATCCTGCACAAGGAGGTAAGGAAAGACGGATATCTGATCCATGTCTTCCAGGATTCGATGCTCCTTGCCGATGAGCTGGCAGACGCTACGCTAAGGATGGAAAAGAGGAACAACACAATCGCGCTTGCGATGGAGAGGGAGCAAGACAGGATAGCAAAAGGCAAGAGGAGGAGGCTTACCGATGAGGAGCTGGAAAGCCTCAAGCCCGTCTCTCTCCAGGAATGCCTGGAGGGCAAGGCATCGATGGGCACGATAACGCTTAGGACCAACAATTTCTCTCTCAATGGCTCCCAAGTGTACAACCTTTACAAGAGGAGGGAGGCTATAGAGGACTTCTTCAAGAGCTACGACAACTCCCTGGACTTCTCCTCTTCCTATATGCGCAACAGGTACTCTGAGGAGGCGTGGCTGTTCCTCAATCATCTATCTGCCATAATGGCCTTTGATATCCTTGATGAGATATACCAGCTTGGACAAACCAACCAGATCTCCCTCTCTGATTTCAGGACAACGCTCTCACATGTATTTGCCGACAAGATAGATGGGACTTGGAAGCTTGCTAGAATCACCAAGAAGAAGGGAAACTTCCTTTCATTGTTCGGCTTGGATTTCACTGCCGTTATCAATGAAATAAATGGGTAGAAAATGCAGGTTGGTATAGCAATCTAGGTTGAATCATACAACCTAAAATTAAAAAAGATACGGATTAGAAATAATCTAAGTTGCAAATCTAAGCTGCTTGTTTAAATGATACAGGCGGCTTTTCTTTTATCATGAATAGTCTTTGTTCAACATGCAAAAGAAACATCGACAAGTGGAATGAGTCCTTTTGCATTGAATGTGAGTAGTTATTGCACTTTATCAATTCAATAGAATAATGAGAGATGAGATATAGTTGCTAATCATAAGAGGAAAGACCTAAATCATCCAACTACCAGCTTGTTTGTTTTTGCTAGGAATTTTGCAGGAATTGGATTTTTCAGCCTCCATGTAATATTCATAGGTTTGCTTCCCTCATGTTTCACGTAATTAGCCAAGCCTAAAAATGTATAAGCTTCAGCATTCTTGCTTAAACGGTCTGACTTGAATTCTCTCACGAAGAGCAATATCTTGCTTCCAAGTTCTTTATGATGGATATAGCGTTGACCTGTTTTTGATTTTTCATCTGTTGTACTTTGGCTTTGCCAATGGAATAATGTTTCGTTGATTGAATAATCATTGTACATTGTAGTTGGGGAATAATCCTTGTCAGATTTATTCAGGGTTATGAAGAAAACATCAAGATGCTTGTCAGGAAGCCATTTTACTCCTTCTCGTACTGTTGACGGCTTCATAAAATCCATTGCAACTAGGATTTGATCCCTAGTATAAGTGCAATGCAAATCCAAAGGGCAATCAAAGCCTAGATCCACATTTAGGTCTACAAAATCGATCTTCTCAAGTCGATATTGCAACAATTTGATAAGCTCATGTAACAAAACTTTGCTTGAAGAAAGAGATTTAAGATTTGATTGGATCTCTCTATCTGACCAATTATCAGCTGTTTTACTCCAGACTGTTACATAGAACATTTGCAACATCCTTTTCTCGAGATCGGAAATTGTATTGAAATCCAAGTTTCCTATACGAGGAAGCGTATCAAGAAGAAAAGAAATCCAGCGACGCGAATCCATTATTGCAAATTTTGAGAATGCCTTTGTAAGCGTGTCTTCAAGAGGCTCTGAGAAATCTTTTGTCACTTTTGCATTTGCACATAGCCGTGAGAATGATGCGAATTTATATATCATTCTTGGATCTAAGTGATAGTAATCTAGGAAATTTGAAAGTGATAGTTTCTTACCGCTGTCTTCTTCAAATGAAGCTATATGCGAAACAAGACCAGACGTATTTCCATAAGCTGCTTTTATATTATCCAGAATATACTTAGCAGCTTTCTCTTCTAATTGTATGTAGCAACCTTTTGGCATTGATACAAAACCATTTTTTATTTCATTGCTTACACTATGGTTTGTGTTCGAAAGCAATGATGCGAATTTTGATTCAAAATTGTATTTCTTGTTAGCTTGCCCAATGAAATCCAAAACTGTTAAACACTCTTTATTCTCTGATAGGCGAAGGCCTCTGCCCAATTGCTGCAAAAAGATTGTTAACGACTCTGTCGGACGAAGGAAAAGTACTGTGTTTACTTCTGGAATATCTACGCCTTCGTTATAAATATCTACAACAAAGATGAATTTGATATCGCCATTGACCAATTTATCTCTTGCTGTGTTTCTTTCATCATCTGTAGATTTTCCTGTCAATGATATAGAGGGAATGCCATGCTCATTGAAATGGCGAGACATAAAGCAAGCATGCTCTATTGATACGCAAAATCCAAGGCCTTTTACAAATGCTATATCAGTTACATATCTCAACAATGATGAAACTACATAATCTGCACGTCTTGTGGCTGTAAAACCGCTGAGTGTATAGATATTGCTCAACTCTTTCTTGTCATATCCGCCCGCACTCCATTTCAAAGTGTCCAAATCAACTGTATCAGTGATGCCAAAATACTGGAAAGGGCAAAGAAGCTTTCTGTCTATAGCTTCTGGTAGTCTGATTTCTGCTGCAATATGATTGTCGAAGTACTCTAGTATATTCTTCCCATCCATTCTTTCTGGTGTAGCAGTCAAACCAAGTAGAATCTTTGGTTTATAGTATGACAGCAATTTTTGGTATGTTGGTGCAGCAGCATGGTGGAATTCGTCTACAATGATGTAATCGTAGAAATCGTCGCTTGTCTTTTCTGTAAAGTTTTGAGAATTTAAAGTCTGTATTGATATAAACAGATTCTCAATGCTATTTGGCTTGTGGTTCCCGACAAACATATCACCAAAATTGGCATTCCTCAATATGGCACGGAATGTATACATGCTCTGCTTCAGAATTTCTTCTCTATGCGCTACAAAAAGAAGATGAGAGCGTTTGCTAGGATTCTCCTTTCGAAAATTTCTGTAATCCAATGCTGAAATAACAGTTTTGCCTGTTCCTGTTGCTGCAACAATCAGATTACGCATTCGACCATGTATTTTTCGCTCAGCATCAAGCTTGTCTAAGATTTGGCTCTGATACGAATATGGCCGTATGTCCATCGTATATATTGCATCGTTATTGGCATCAAAATATTTTTCTGCTTTCAATGCTTTTGCAAAGCGTTCTTTTTGCTTTTCAGAATAGAATTCAAATTCTCTATCATTCCAATAGTATTCAAAGGTGGCTTCTATCTTATCAATGGTTTCAGGCAAGTCTCGCTTTGTTACTTTAGTATTCCACTCAAGGCCGGAACTGAGAGCAGCATTTGAAAGATTTGATGATCCAACATATGCTGTTGTAAACCCTGTCTCTCTGAAAAAAACATATGCTTTTGCATGTAGCCTTGTTGTTTCTGTGTTGTAACTTATCTTCAATTCTGTATTTGGGAGTTTTCTTAGTTCTTCTACGGCTTTTATATCTGTTGCACCCATGTAGGATGTTGTTATTACTCGAAGTCTCCCGCCGTTTGATGTAAATTTACCAAGCTCATCGATAATAAGCCTTAGACCGCTCCATTTTATAAATGATACAAGCATATCGATTCGATCTGATGAAGCTATTTCCTTCCTGAGTTCGGTGAACATTTGCGGTTCCTGTCTTGCTCCTGTGAAAAGAGAACTTTTTGCAATGGATGTTTCAGGGCGTTCAATGTCAGATGCGGTTTTGCCTATTACCAAACGAGGATCGGATTGACTCAATAGAGCAAGTAGTTGTTTTGCTTCCAAATCGATAATCATGTTTCCAAAATCATCTTCATTTGTAGCTTTCTGAATTAGTTTCACAATATCGTTGACAAGTTTTATTTGGACAGATATATCTTCTCTACTGTCTGATAGGTTTTTAAGGCCTTTTTGGATTATACTTGCAACATAGCGAGAAAGAACATCTGGATATTCATATTTATCGATAGGTGCAATTGCCTTACAATTGTCATTAATTTTTGAAAGTTCGTTATTCAATTCATTATTGATTACTTGTTCATATAATCCGGGATGTAAATCCATTGTTTTCTCCTAGAATAGATCATAGTTTAACAAAGAGGTTGTTGCAGCATGTTTTTCAACTCTCAGTCATTTTTCTTCAATCTCATATAGAACCTAGCATTCTTGTTAGGCTAAAATCATGTTATGCAGAAATTCCTGATAATCATTAGCATTTTCCTGTTACTGTTTTGCATTTCGTGCAAAAAAGATGATGATACATCCAGTTTGGCTATTGCAATCTCATCCGAGCCGCCAACTTTGGATGTTATGGTCAATACATCATTGATTTCGAGGATAGTAGCTGTTGGAAATATATATGAAAAACTATTTGTCCTTGATGGCGATGGCTCCATAAGGACAGAACTTGCCGATGATTATAATTTTTCGCCGGACGGGAAAAGGCTTGAGATCAGAATAAGGGAAGGCGTTCTTTTCCATGATGGGAAAACAATGGATGTATATGATGTAGTTTCTTCATTAAATAGATGGCTCGAGAAATACGCAGTTGCAAACTCTTTTGTATCAGGATCAAGATTCGAGATTTTGGATGAAAGAACAATTGTGATAGATAGCCCAAGTTCGCTCATTCTTTTTCCATACATCATGGCATCATCTCCACAAAGCGCAATAATAACAGAGAAAAGCATTATTGATAGTCTTGATAGCGGTGAATTGATTACAAAATACATTGGAACGGGTCCTTACAAGCTATCGAGTTGGAAAAGTGGAGACCAAATTGTGCTTTCAAGATTTGAAGAATATAGCCAATATGGTGATTCTTCAAATGGACTATGGGGAACAAAGAGAGCAAATATAGAAACTCTTGACTACAAGTTCGTTCCAGATTCTGTCATAAGACGTATTGGTTTGCAAAGTGGACAATTCGATTTTATAAACGATGTAATGAGCGAAGACAGAAGTTATTTTGAAAAGGATAATGGCATATATATGATTGGTGGCTCGGAATCGGGATCGATTGCGCTTGTATTCAACAAAAAAGAAGGAATTGGATGTGATGTTGATTTCAGAAGAGCTGTCTCACTTTCTCTTGATTATGACTCTATTATGAAAGCGTGCTATGGCAATTATGGATACTCTTTGCATAGCGATTATATGGAAAAAGAACAAACCTCATGGGTAGTAGATGACATTGACAATCCTTATAAAGGGCAGAATAGGGAACGGGCGAAAGAGATGCTGTCGAAAAGTAGTTATCGTGGTCAGAAAATTCGTATTTTGACATCGAATTTGTCAAATCTCGATAAAATCGCACTTGCGATAAAATCTGATTTTGATAAAGTTGGAATAGAGTGCGAAATAATAACAACTGATTGGACTAGTATGATAGAAAAAAGGAAAGATCCTTCTAGTTGGGATATCTATATATCGGCTTACTCAAAAGTTTCGATTCCATCTATGAAGTCATATCTATCAAGCACATATCCAGGGTGGATTGATGAAGAAGATGTTGGGATGAAGATCCTAGAAAAAGTTAACCATTCAAAGAGCATTGAAGAGGCATCAGATTTGTGGTCTGAGGCCCAAAAGGATTTTTGGCGAAGTGTTCCTGTCGTAATTCCAGGGCACTACATAACAGTCTATGGGGCCAGAAGAGAACTTGAAGGCGTCATATGCCAAGATGGATTTTTCTTTTGGAATGCAAAGAAGGAAGAGTAGTGAGCTTGAAAATAGTGTTGAAATCTTTATTTTCTATACTTGCGACAATGCTCATTGTGTCAGCATTTGTGTTTTTTGCTGAGGAAATGTCCATAGGCGACAGCGCATCGTATATTCTTTCTGATGAGGCATCGGAAAAAGACATAGAAGAATACAGAAAGCAGAATGGACTTGATGATAGCATAGCAATTCGTTATTTTAATTTTCTTCTTTCTTTTTTCTCTCTAGAGTGGGGATCAGATGTATCGGGTCATAGCATAATATCTGTTATAGCAGAAAGACTTCCTGTTACACTTTCTCTTTCTTTCTTTTCTATATTGATGTCTCTTTCTATCTCATTTGTCTGGGTGCTTTTTTCTGTATTGAAAAGAGGTTCATTTGCCGATTTGTCCTTGTCAGTAATATCAATAATACTTCTGTCTATTCCCTCTTTTTTGATTGCAATTGGACTTTCATTGTTTTTTGGATTGTTTCTCAGATGGTTCCCTGTTGCTGGATACATTGCTCCGGAATATAGTATAACTGGTTTCTTTAAGACATTGTTTTTGCCATCTTCAGCTCTTGCTCTTGTCAATTTGCCCTTGTTTATGAGGATGTTTAGGCAATCGCTTCTTTCAAATCTTGATAAAATATATACGCTTTCCTTTAAAGCACAAGGTGCTAATCGACTTGACTTAATCTTGCACTCAGCTCTGAAACCATCTTTGCCTTTGATCTTCTCTCTTGTTGTGCAAAGCATTTCAACTTCAATCTCTGGTTCTGCTGTCATCGAGAATGTCTTTGCTCTTCCCGGTCTTGGTGCTCTCTTAGTAAAATCTGTACTTTCTCGAGATGCAAGACTTGCAGGCACAATCCTTATGGTTGTTTCCTTCTTTATATCTATTTTGGCGCTATTGGCTAATATGCTTTCCTTGATTGTAGATCCAAGGCTGAGGGAGGAAAGATGAAGAAGATAATCGGCTGTATAATCTTGCTTGTCCTTTTTGTTTTCTCGCTTTTATTCTCTTCTTTTTCGACGTCTGTAGATCTTTCATTAAGGCTTTCTCCTCCGAGTTTGGAAGCACCTTTTGGATATGATACTCTTGGAAGGAATCTCTTGGAGCGTGTTGCATCAGGGACATTGGTCTCTTTTTCGATTTCATTGCCAGTTGCTCTGGTTTCGGTAGCTTGTGGAACTGTGATTGCTTATTTGATGAGCCTCAATGGTTTTCTATTTTCATCGTTGATGGTATGTTGCAATTCATTTAAAGCAATTCCCGCTACGATTATTGCTTTGTTCTTGCTCTCGCTATCTGGGCCTGGGATAATAAAATTGATTGTTGCATTGTCGATTGCAATGGTATCAAATGTTGCACGAAGCCTAGTGTCACAGATAAAAGCAATATCGAGTGAAGCATATATAAAAACTTCAGAGGGATTTGGGATTGGCAAAGCGAGAATATTCACCACTCATATTCTTCCAAAGCTTTTTCCATATCTGTCGGAACAGTTCATCTCTGTAATGCTCTATGCGATAATAGCAGAGTCATCTTTGTCATATCTTGGGTGTGGGGTGGAAATTACTACACCATCTCTAGGTGCAATACTTGCTGAGTTGAGGCCGTTTTTCCTCAATGCTCCATGGACACTAGCATTTCCTTCGACCGTTCTTTTCCTTCTTGGGCTTTCGCTATCTCTTATATCAAGTGCATTTTCTTCCAAGTCAGAGTTTGACACGACCGCGTAACGAACGAGCAAGAGTTAGCTTGTCAACATAACCAAGATCCCCTCCAATTGGCAATCCCGAAGCTAGTCTTGTAAGAACTATATCTGGCTTGTCTTTCAGCATTTGCCTTATATAAAGAGCTGTTGTATCGCCTTCCTCTGTCGGGTTTGTTGCGATTATGATCTCTTTGAAAGTGCCTTCATCGATTCTCTTTCTCAATTCCTTGAAAGTCAATGAGTCAGGTCCAACTCCGTTTATTGGATTTATAGCTCCGCCTAATACATGAAAGAGTCCATTATAAATTCCAGATGATGATATAGACATTACATCTTGAGGCTCTTCTACGATACAAAGAAGTGATCTGTCTCTTGTCTTTGATGAGCAAAACTCACAAATATCATCTTCTGTAAAGCATCCGCAGATAGGGCATGGGTGTATTTTTTCCTTAAGTGTTGCAATAGCATTCGCTAAAGCTTGGTTGTAGCTTTCGTCGGTCTTTATCAAGTGATAAGAAAGTCTCGTTGCGCTTTTCTCTCCCATGCCGGGAAGTTTCTTTAGAAGTCTTGTAAGCTCATCGAGTGCTGTCATTTTCCAAGTATTCCCATCAAGCCAGCTTGTTTTTTTGCAAGTTCCTCTGCTGCGGCTTTGGCTTTGTTTGATGCATCGTTGAATGCAGAGACTAGAAGAACTTCCAATGTTCCTTTGTTTTCTTTTCCAAGCATTGCTTCATTTATACTAAGGCTTGACACCTGAAAATCGCCATTCATTGTGATTTCTACCATTCCTGCACCTGATTCGCCAGTGACAGAAAGCTTAGAAATCTCCTCCTTCATCTTCTTCATCTGTGCCTCTAGATTCCCCATCTGCTTGGCCATCTCGAATGGATTGAAGTTCATCTACTTGCTCCTTGTTTATTGGTTTTTCCTCTATTTTGCTGAAGTTGACTCTTCCGCCGAACAAACTCTGGAGAGCACTCATCTTCTCGGATGGTGTTCTTTCCTTGTTTTCTTTTTCATCAAAGGTGAATTTAACTTTCTTTACTTCTCCCGTCAAGGCTGTAATAGCTGATTCTATATCCTTTGAAAATTGAGCTATTGCTTGACAAGAGATCTTTGTCTTCATCTTGAATGTAACAGAGCCATCGCCATCGTCTATGATATCTTCTATTGCTATGAAATGTCTGATCGATGCATTTTTTCCAAGTTCCTTGAGAGTTTCTGTAAGTGCATCAATAGATTCTTTTGTAATCAAGCTATTGCTTTCCTTGGCTGGTTCTTGCTCCTCTTTCTCTTCTGCCTCTGTAGTTTCGCTTTTTGGTGGCTCAGAAGTGGACACCTTCTCATCTGAAGGTTTTTCCTCTCCAATTTCTTTCACTATAACTTGTGGTTTTTTCTTTATTACGATATTGCCTTCGGCAATGCCTTTTCTCATCTCTTCAAGTTTTTTCACAAGGGTATCTGGCGAAGCAAGATTCTTTAGCGAAGAGAGTCTAGAGACAAGAAGCTCTGTCTCAAATCGTGGTGATATTGTATACCTCATGTCTTTATAGAGAGTGATGAAGGCCTTCATTCCAGCTTCAAGCTGTTCTTTTGAAAGAGCCTCGACAATGTCTTTAGGAATATCGTTCTCGCTTGTTCCTAATAAATCTATTCGCCTTATTCCATTTTTGTATAATAGCATTGTCCTGAAGAATTCTGCTCCGTCTTTTGCTATTTGTTCGGCAGCGACTCCGCTCTCATATAGCGATGAGAGTGTTTGCAAAGCGTCCTTGGTATCGTCTGAAATTGAGTAGCTGACTATTTGTGCTATCTTTGAGAAGCCTGCTATGTTTAGCCGAGTGCGGATCTTTTCTAGAGTAATATGATCGCCAGAGAAAGATGCAACTTGGTCGAAGAGTGTATATGCATCACGCATAGATCCTGTCGATTCTTTTGCAATCCAGAAAAGAGCATCCTCATCAGCCTTTATCCCGAGATCATCAGCAGCGCTTTTAAGACAAGAGAGAATGAGTTTTTGGTCTATCAGCTGAAATCTGAATTGCTGGCATCTTGATCTGATTGTTGCCGGCACTTTTTGAAGCTCTGTTGTCGCAAATATGAAAATTATATACTCGGGAGGTTCCTCGATTGTCTTTAGTAGTGCATTGAATGCAGAAGTGGAGAGCATATGGACCTCGTCTATGATGTAGATCTTATACCTGGAGACTTGTGGAGGAAACATCACTTCTTCTTTTATTGCTCTTATGTCATTAACAGATGTATTTGAAGCACCATCTATCTCTATTACGTCAACACTTGTCCCAGATGCAATCTCCTTGCAAGATGAACATTCGCCACAAGGATGGGCACTCATTCCTTTTTCGCAATTAAGTGCTTTTGCAAGAAGCCTTGCTGAGCTTGTTTTGCCAACACCTCTTGGGCCTGAGAAAAGGTAAGCATGGGCAATCCTGCCTTCTTTAAGAGCATTTTCCAATGTCGAGACTACAAATTCTTGCCCGACTAGGCGATCGAAATCCTGAGGTCTTTTCCTTGTTGCTGTTACTTCGTATGCCATTTGGCCTCCTAGATTCGGAGTATATCACAAATGATGATGAAAATAAAAACAGCAGCAAATAATCCAGGTCACTTATGACTTCCTCATACCGTTGCTACATTCCTGTCCTGGCGGGGTTTTGAGGCACACAATGCCCAGCATCTGCCGCTGATGGAGACTATTGGGAGTTGCACCCAACGAAACTCTTTAGCCTCACATGCTAGTTTGACTCATTTTGTAATTCTTGAAAAGAGGGTGATTGGTGTTTTGGTCTCCATTGTTTCTTCATAATTTTATAACTAACATTCATCTTCCTTCGACTTAAATGATAAAGGAGGCTTTAATAATAAACTCAAAGAGGAAATAACTATGAGGAAA
>ERZ808286.1478-NODE-1478-length-11624-cov-9.603077_pt1 | contig 11624 bp, 9 predicted proteins | sample MGYA00521276_ERZ808286 | MGnify/ENA primary metagenome ERZ808286 (study PRJEB31516, sample SAMN03275607) | gut metagenome | biome: mammalia-associated habitat; material: feces | host: Papio cynocephalus | place: Kenya | collected 2012-08-01 ... | reverse complement strand
GCCTCCGTCGCGCCTACACGAAAAAGATTCTACTACTCATCTCAAAAAGACGGGGTTCTTTTATCTGAAACATCGGCAAAAGAGAATTTCCTCCTTAAATTCTGCTATTATTATAGAACAGGAATAAAACGGAGGCTTGATGATGAACATAAATATCGACTATGACGGAATCAAAGTGACAGGCGAGAAAAACAAGTCGATTGTTACGGATGCGGCAAAAAAGCGGAAGAGGAATCTGATTAAGAACGTGAGGAATTCCTCTTTCTCCGGTTTGGCAATCTTTCTCTACATCCTTCTCAGCCTACTTTTAGCTAAGAAGGAAGTCCCTTCAGGATACGGATCCTGGGCAGTGTTCTGGCCGATTATCTTTCTCGGTTTTGTCCCCTCAGGCCTATTCGAAGCAATTTATAAACGTCGGTTCAGCCTTTTCCCCATCTGGTCATTAGCCCTCTTTGCCTTCCTTTTCCTCGGGAGGTACTTTGGTTTATGGCATCCTTATTGGGTCATCCTGCTCTCCATTCCTGCCTATTACTGCATATTCGGTCCCATTGATAAAATCATCCAGGCACAGGAAAAAGGAGAAATCTAGCCTCTTTATCCTCATCCATCAACGCTTTTCTTTCTTCCAATTATCTTTCTAATCCGCTATAATTTTATCTGTTGCCGGCGTGGCGTAATGGCAGCCGCGTTGGACTCAAAATCCAATGCCCGTGAGGGCGTGTGGGTCCGACTCCCACCGCCGGCACCAGATTCGAATAATCCAAGCCGAATATCCGCTAGTCGGAAAAGGGCTTGGATTTTTTCTTTGCCTGAGAAAACATTTTGGTTCCAATTTTAAAAAGAAAACCGTTTCTGCCCATGAAGCAAAATAGCCTAGGCAATGGCTCAATGTATTTCGTCAAACAAGTTCCGGACTGAATCTTCTTCGGTGATTGTACGAACCACCCGTGCCGGAACCCCAGCGGCAAAGGAATTCGCAGGAATGTCCTTTGTCACTACTGCACCGGCGCCTATCACACAGTTGTCTCCGATAGTTACGCCTGGACAGACAACGACATTTGCCCCAAACCAGCAGTCATTGCCGATGGTTACGGGTTTTGCATAACATAAAAAACGTGTCTTGCCATCGCTACAGACCCTTCCCCGTCGCTCACTTGCCAGCATAGGATGTAAAGGGGTCACAATGGTTACATTCGGACCGAAATTGTTATGATCCCCAATTGTCACCTTGGCATCATCCTGGACAGTGAAATTGAAGTTCATGAAACACCCTTCTCCCACAATGGTATGGCATCCATAATGAAAGTGGATTGGACCTAACCTCCATGTTCCTTCGCCAATGCCGCCTAAAAGCTGCCGAAGCACTTCTTTTCTGGTCTTTTCGTCTTTTTCGTATAAGTTGTTGTAATCCTGGCTTAGTCTATGTGCCTTCTCTTTCCTGGCAATCAGCTCTTTGTCTTCGGAAGCAAAAAGCTTTCCGCTGAAAATGCGTTCTTCTTCGGTCATCCTAATCTGCTCCTTTCTTTCCCGGCAGGGATTTTCCTGTCTTAGTCAGCCCATATCCATACCACCAAATCTATTCTATCAGCAATGTAAGGACTTTCCTATCATCCATAGAGGCGGGAAGAAACTAGTTGATTGTTTTTAAGATGTCCACTTATATAATGTGTACAGAGGAATACAAAAATATGAAAAAAGTCCAGTTTCTTACATTTTTAGCTTCTTTGTCTATGGTTGCAGCCTGTGGGCAGGCAAAGACCTCAGCTTCGGAACAAGGTTCCTTGTTCCCGTCGGAAAGCGATTCACCCTCTTTCAGCGAATCTTCATCAGTAAGTCCATCATCTTCCGCGAGTGAGACTTCTAAGACAATCGAGCAAGTCTTTTCCGATGTTGCCTCCGCCACAGGTCTTACTCTGACTGGGACAGGCACACGAACCTATTCCGATGGCTCGAAAGAAACCGATAACAGGGTAGTCAAGTTCTCTCCATCAAGCTACAGTCTAAAGGCAACAGGTCCTAATCCTCTTGAATATGCAGCCTATGACGACAACGGAAAGGCCGTCAACTATTCCATCGACACGGATAACAAAGTCGTCAAAAAGGATGTCACCCTTTCTTCGGATGGAACCACAGCTGAGTTCTCCTTCTTTTCAAACCCCTTCAGTGCCTATAAGGCAACGAGTTTTACCAAAGAGGGGGAAGACAGTCTTTCGTTCAACTTATCAGACAAAGCCACTCTGAGTGCCTTAGCCCATACGGCAAGCCTGACAACTCTTTATAACCTTACCGATTTTGCAAGTGCCTCTCTCACCCTTTCCGATGGTCTTTTATCTTTTGATTTAGTGACAAATAAAGTAGCCATAGATAGGAGGGACAGGACTATTTCCTATCACTTTTCCATCGATATCAGTCCTTTGACCGACCACACCACGGCCATTCCCACCCCTCTTAAGCACTATGACTACCAGGACACCTTATCCAATGCCTTCAAGGTACTGGAAAACGGAAAATACAAAGTCAGCTACCAGTATCATATTAACGGAAGGAACTTTGACTATATCGGAGACTATTATCAGAGCGATAGCGTCAAAAGGAAGAAGACTTCTTCCACGGAAGAGGGAGAAGTCTATAGTGCGGACGGATACTATCTAAAGGACGGAAAATATTACGACATCAAAAAGCTGCCAAAACAGGATAAGTATTACTACAGCAGGGAAGAGGCAGCATATCCTAATCCTACCGAAATTAAATTCGCCATTGCACCGGAATTCTTCATCAAGGATGAGAATGACTATGTCATCGAAAACCTTAACGCCAACACCGTGTTTGCCGAAAATATCACTCCTTTCCTTATCGCCTCTTCTTCCGTCACGAAGACAACGGTCAGCTTAAACAGCAATAGCCAAGTCTCGGTCATCAAATTCTCCGGCAGCGGGATTTCAATCACTTTCACCTATGATTATTCCAGGGAAGCCTATAGTCAGTATGACAACATCCAGCAAAGGTCAAAGAGGGAGATCTTTAACGGAACCTACACCTTTGAAGCAACACCCGGGACAACGACAACGATTGTCGCCAATAACGGAAAGGCTACCCTTAACGGAGGGAAGGAAGTCGATGCAACCATCAACGCCTACGGAAACTTTTCCTTTACCTCTGACGGCCACACCTGGGAAATCAACTATAGTTCCTATACAGACGGATTCAGAATCTATTACGATGATAAGGATCTGACCGACGTTGTCACCTTCACTCCTCTTTCCAAATAGAGAAAGACAAACGGCATTGGCAGGCTTGGAAAGGATTTTCCCTTGCAGAGACCTTTTCCCTCAATAGCCTAGAAAGAACCGCCAAACAGAAAAAACGATGCGTTGTTCCCCCTACAGGCAAGGGATTAAGGTTTTTAAATTGTCAATGTATCTATACATTCTAGGTTCATAAACTTTATTGGTAGCGCTTTCTATCAATTTAAGATGGCGTAATTGTAAGTTTTTCTATACTATTAAGCCAAAGGAAACAAAACAGCATGTTCTTTCTTACCCAAGCCCAGGAAGCAACGTCTACGTTAATTGCCGTACTCTTAAGGATCGGAGGCCTAGGGGCTCTGTTCATCGGAAGGAACAGGCTTCAGGAAGCGACAGAACGGCTAGCGACAGGCGGATTAAAGAAGCTTTTCGCCCGTACGGCCAACTCAAAGCTCGCTGGAGTAGGAATAGGAACGCTTGCCACAAGGATCAGGCAGTCAAGCGGGGCAACGACCATCATGGTTGTCGGCTTTGTCAACGCCGGAGTAAGGACCCTGACCCAGGCGGCCACTTATATCAGGGGAGCGAATATCGGAACGACCATCACGGCACAGATTGTCGCCTTAGGCGGCCTTTCCTCTTCTTCCTTTCCTTTAACGGAAGTCATCATTTCCTTAACGCTTGTCGGTGTCCTTGTCAGTCTCTTTGTGAAAAAGAAGTACCCGAAGGCAGCCTTTGCCGGAAACAGGATTTCCGGCCTGGGGCTGCTTTTTTTGGGGCTAGAAACAAGGACAGAGAACAGGCAAGGCCTGTTCCTGTCCAATGAAGGATTAAAAGACGGGCTGATAAACCTTAGCAATCCATTCCTTCTTCTCCTTATCGGCATAGGCTTGACTGTCCTAGCGCAGTCTTCAAGCGCAGTGACCTCCATCATCCTTGCCTTAGCAAGGGCGGGGGCCGTCGTTGGGGGAAGCGGAAACGGTGTCCTTTATCTGATTCTTGGATCGAACATCGGCTCCTGCTCCACGGCGCTTCTTTCCGCCATCGGCTCGTCGACGAACGGGAAGCGGGCATCCATCATCCATCTTCTCTTCAATGTCTTTGGCTCCCTTTTCTTCTTTGCCATCCTCCTAGCCTGGCCTAAGGCAAGGGAGAGGACCTTCGCAAAATGGTTCTCCTCTCCGGCAACTCAGATTGCCATGTTCCACACCTTCTTCAATGTCCTGACCACCATCCTTTTCCTGCCAAGGACAAAGCTTCTTGTCCTTCTAGCAAGGAAGATCATTCCGGAAAAGGGAAAGGACAAGGCGGACTTACTCGAAGTCCGGCTTCTTTCTACGCCGGAACTTGCCTTAAATCAGGCGGTACGCTTTTATCACAAAAGGGCGGATAGGGCACTTAACGATTTAAACCTTGCCCTTGAGGCATTTCTTAGCCAGGACGAAGGAAAGAAGGAACAGATAGACCAAAGGGAAAGTAAAGTCCTCCATAGGTCAAAGGAATTAAGCGGGTTTTTAGTCCAGATATCCGCAAAGGGAGTAAGCGAGAAATCACAGAAGCGGATATCCCGAAGGCATTTGGATCTTGCCGACATTGTCCGCCTGACGGAAGTGGCTGACAATATCGTAGGCTATACCCGGCATGAGGTAGAAGACAATCTAGTCTTCTCTGGCATAGTCATCGAAGAGCTAAAGGAAAGGCGGGAAAAGATCAACACAAGGTTTATCAAGGTGGACCGGATTGTCGACTTCCCTTCCCTTGGCGAACTTGCAAGGGTCCGCGAAAGGGAGGAAGGAATTGACGAATTACGGACAAAAAGGGTCCATGGACACCTGCTGCGCCTAGAGAAGGGGGAATGTAAACCGCAAAGCTCCAATGTCTATATCAACTTGGTAGGAAACCTCGAGCGCTGCGGAGACCATCTTAATTTTATTGCGGAAAGATCCTGCCAGGATATCCTTCCAAGAAGCGAAGAAAGCAATATTTCGTTGCATCCTTAGCTGTTTTTCTCTTTTCCTAAGGTGGAAGAAAGTAGTCTATACAAGGATAAAAAGAGCTTTAAAAGAAAGCTTCAATCAGACAGACGGTGCTGCATCTTTTGAGCATTCCATAAAGGCAATTAATTGTTTTTTTGTTCTGCCTTTAATGAAAAAATGAGACTTTTTCTGGATGAAGAGAGTGGCTATTTCACCAAATGGCTAAAGAAGGCTATTCCCTTCCAAGCTTCTTCTCTGCCTTTTGTGCAATCTTCCGATATCCTTCATAGGTCTTGTCGAATTCTTCCGTCACGGCGGAAGAGTGCTTCGGCTTTTCCTTGAAGAAATTATCCCTGAGGTATCTTCCGAAATACTTCGTGAACTTCTTCGCTCCGCGATGATTGAGGTGTTCGGCATCGTACTGGTCCTTTTTCGGATCAAGTCCGATTACCTCTTTTAAAAACTCGTTGCTGGTGTAGTCAAGGAAAGTATAGCCATTCTCCTCAACCTTCTTCTTGGCCGAACGGACCCTGTAACTTGCTTCTAGCGGCGAATGGATCTGGTACCTGTCGAAAGAGGAAATCTCGTCAGAAAGATATCTAGGCCTCTGTCCGAAAAGAAAACGGATGGAAGGGTACTTCTTGCACAGAAGAATGATTTCCTCGAGGTATTCTTCCGCATCTTTGCTTAAAGGAAGAGTCTTATCCGGATCGACTTTAGTCAACTTTACCTCTTTTACCCGGGTGTGAGGGAAATAGCCTTTCGTATAGAACTGTTTGTTGTAGACAAAGGATTCCCAGTATATCTGCTGTCGGAAAGAATTATGTCCGCTAAATGGCTCCCAGGATTTCTCCTGTTTCAGATAAGGGTATTTTCTCCTCAGTCCTTCCTTCACCTTCCTTGTCTCTTCGTCGTCCGGCCTAGAGGAAAAATAGTCTTTGACGAAAGTCGGGGCATTATCCTTAGTCTGATTATTCAGTCCGTTAAGGTCGATGTAGACGACCTTCGGCTTCTGGGTTCTTCCGATTTCGTCGATGGCGATTTTAATGACTTCCAGATGGGTGGGGGAGGAATCGACGGAATGGGAAGTGATTCCGTATTCCTTATACCTTTCCCTTGGAATATATCCATCCCGGACAGTTGAAGAACCGACCATGACCAAATCCAGGGAGTCCTTCTTTTCCTGGTAGAAGGTGCCATAGGAGGTGGTCTCCGGTCCTAACGGAAAGAACAGGAAATGATCAATGAGGGCAAGGACAAGGGCGGCTAAGGTAAAGAAAGAAAAGAACCGAAGAGGTTTTTTTAGTTTCTGTCTATCCATGTTTTCCTCCTAGAACTGAATGTAGCCGAAGTCATAATGGGGAAGTCCGGAACCATAGAAGCCAAACCAGACAACGGAAACGACAAGCAGGATAAGCAAAGACCACTGAAGGGCAAGAGGTTTGCGGTTTAACTTCGCGAGCAAGGAGGTATCCGGCTTTTTCTCCTGGATGATATCGACAATAAGTACGGCAAGGGACAGGGCGAGTGCGGCAATCCTTGAAATATAACCTAGCTGATTGTTCAGATTGGTGATGGAGCAATAGGAGGGGGAATAGGAAAAACATTTGATAAACAGCGTATAGGCATCCTTTAAGGAAGGGGCCCTAAAGAGAATCTTTCCGATGGCAAGGAGGAAAAGGGTACGGATATGCTGAAAGGCTATCCAGAAAGGATTGTCCTTCAGTTTACTCTTTTCGTAGAATTTTCCAATCAGAGGCTGGAAGCAGACGGATAGGATGATGATAAAGCCGTAGTAAAGGCCCCAGAGCACATAGTTCCAGCTAGCCCCATGCCATAAACCGGTCCTAAACCAGACGACCGTCAGACCGAAAACGGCCGGTACCTTCTTGCCAAAGTTCTTAAATAGCTTCTTCCCCGCCTTGCCAAGTTTAAGGGAGAAGCGGGAAAGAGACAAAGGATAGAAAAGATAATCCTTAAACCAGCTTCCTAAAGTGGAATGCCATCTCCGCCAATAGTCATCGATGCCGATGGCAAAATAAGGATGGTTGAAGTTCTCAGGCAGTTTGATTCCCCTTGTATTGGATAGTCCGATGGCAATGTCCCTATAGCCGGAGAAATCACAGTAATCCTGGATGAAATAGAACACAACGACAAGCCTGGCCTCTAGTCCGGACAGAACTTCCGGATTACCGAATCCAAAGCGGATAAAACCAAGCAGAGTATCGGCGATCACCAGTTTCTTCCTATATCCATATAGGGTACGCTTAAGTCCGTCCGTGAAGGTGGTATAGTCGAAATCATGTTCCCCGAAAAGGGCGTCCTTCCTTTCGCCGTATCGGACAATCGGCCCTTGCATGACCTTAGGAAAATAGCAGAGGAAGAGGGCAAACTTCAAAAAGTTCTCTTCCGCCTCGATTTTCTGCCAGTAGACATCGACAAGATATCCGATAGCCTGGAAAACATAAAAGGAAATACCGAGAGGAAGAAAAAGATTAAGACTGCCTATTGTGACATCTTTGTTAAACCAATGGATAATGCCATTCAGGTTAAGAATAAAGAAGTTCCTGTATTTCCTAATAGCCAAAAGGGCAAGATTAAAGACAATACCAAGGATCAGGAACCTCTTTCTCTTTTTCTTCTCCTTTTCCTTATAGGCTTTCTTTTCTTCCCTTGTCCTCACTTCCTTGTTTGCCTGCAAATACTCTTTCTGTCGCTTCAGATTGGAGGATATCGCTCTGGCAAAGAAGTACATCGAAACGATTGTACTCGCGATAAAGAAAAGGGAATTCCAGCTGATCCTTCCATAAAAGGCAAGAGAACAGACAAGAAGAGTGATGTAACGATACTTCTTCTTGGTCAGATAATAGAGAACTAAGGTCAATAGAAAAAATGGGATAAAGTACAGAGAGGTGAAGCCGGCAAAAGAAAAAGGTGGAAGCGACATTTCAGTCTTTGAGCCGTTCGACCATCTTCGTCAGTCCCTCGACCGTGTCGAAATTATCATAGTTGATTTCGGACGGAGGAATCTGAATATCAAAGGTATCGGAAAGTTCACCGACAAGCCTGACAATGTCAAGCGAATTGAGAATCCCTTGGTGGACAAGTTCCTTGACAGAGAGGAAATCCTCCACTTCCGGATGCCTGTCCTTAAGGATGGCAAGAATCTTATTCTGTGTCTCTTCCATAATCAGTCAGTCCTTTCTTGTTCTAGAAGCGTACGGTCAATCTTACCATTCCCGTTCAAGGGAAGGGAATCGAGGAAAACAATCTTACTTGGCCTCCTATAGTCGGCAAGGACCTTGCTTAGATCCGTTTTTACCTCCCCTATGGTTTTATCAATCCCCTTATTCAGGCAGGCGATAAGAATGATTTTATCCTTTTTGTAGAGGCAGCAGCAAGCTGACCTATAGCTAAGCTCCATCGCATGGGCTTCGATGTCCTGTAGTTCAATCCGATACCCAAGATGCTTAATCTGGAAATCCTTCCGGGAGGAGAAGATAATATTTCCTTTTTCATCATAATGGCCAAAATCACCAGTATGGAGAAGGGTACTTCCATCATTAGCCGGAACGAATGTCTTCCTGTTTCTTTCTTCGTCATGAAGGTAGCCAAGTGCCACCTGTTTCGAAGAGACAACAATTTCACCATCGACAAGGCGGACATCATTGCCAAAGAGAGGTTTGCCGAGAGGAAGAGGCTTATCTTCCGGATAGGGATGGGTAAGCCGTGCACATAGGCAGGCACCGGCGATTTCCGTCGAGCCATACCAGTTCACATACCTAACGTCGGGCAGATAGGTAATCCAGCTGTTGAAGTATTTCACCGGGAAGACTTCTCCGATAAAGAAGACATAACGAAGATAGAGAGGTTTGACAAAAGCAAGGACGCGGAGTCTGGCAATCAGAATCAAAGCAGAAGGAACCCACCTGATCCTCGTGATTTTCTTTTCGTTAAGGTACTCAACGGATTTATTCGGCAGCACAAATGCTTCCTTAGGCGGAATAAAAAGGGTCCCTTTTAGCTTAAGGGTGAGATAAATGTCCTTGGCTGAGGCGTCAAAAAAGAAAGGCGTCTGATTGGCGATTCTTTGGCCGTCAGGAATTTCCGGAAAGGTCTTTCGGAAGTTCTCAGCAAAAGAGAGAACATTTTCATGGGATTTCAGGACACCTTTCGGCTTCCCTGTCGAACCAGAGGTAAACCTGAGATAAAGAGGTTCCTCTTTCCGGTATTCTTCGGCCATGGCATTGAATTCATTTGCGCTAGGATTTATTTCCCTTGCTTCCGAAAAAGAAAGGGAAAGAAGTCCCTCCCGGGAAGTGAAACCATAACGGATTGAGCCCCTTTCTATCCTGTCTTTCCATCTTTCTTCCTTTGCCCCTTTATCGATAGGAACATAGTAATTGGAAGAAGCGGCAATTCCAAGGAAAAGAAGAGGAGTCTCGACATTCCGGTCGACCGGAACGAGGATTGGCTGATGGACAATCTTCTTTTTCTTCAAGTACAGGGCAATGGATTTTACCCTACAAAGAGCCTTGGCATAAGTAACTTCTTTTTCCGAATCCGAAAAAAGAACCAGTTCAGGAACTTCTTTGACCGCTTGAAGAAGTAATTCAATGATGTTTTCCATTTAGCCTCTATCAAAGATTTTACTCCTTTTGATAAACAATGAGGAAAAAATAAGAAGATTTCTATTATTCGTGTTTTGCATAGAAAGAGATTACCGCCGTAAAAAGCGGAAGGGCGGAACCTGGGTAATAAGCCTCGCCCTTATCCCCTTTCTTTTTGTACAAACCGGGGAAGAAGCAAAACAATTTTTACCAGAAAACCGCCACATAGAAAAATCTGTGCGGCGGTATTTGATTACGGAAAACAGCCAGACTCTAATATGTCGTGGGTATCGTGACATTGCCTCCTGCGGCATAGAGACGGGCTTCTTTTCCACTATAGCCACCAGCAGCAACGCCGATATAGTAATCACTTCCGCTCTTTTGATAAAGAGGGATGTTTCCTGAGCCTAGTGTTGCACTGGTTAAGGCAAAGCCTTTACTGACAATCAGATCCTTATAAGACTGCACAAATTGATTAACCTCTTCTACTGTTCCAAAGTTTTTCGTTTTAAGATAACTGCATTTTCCGGTAATATCTTCTTCCGTTCCGTCTGCTTTTTTGATTTTGTTATCATCTTTAACGTTCTGGAACACGCCTCTATAACCAACAGAACACTTCCTATACGGAAGCTTATCGAGCCTATGGCAGGCCTCCCTTTCCTTGGCGATCTCTGTTAATTCAGGATCACTTTCCCAGGAATCCGCTTTGGGGGTTTCAAGCTTAGAGAAGTCAAGATCAATCGTCGTTGTCCCGATAGCAGAAAAATCCCTCTTCACATCATAATTTTCCTGTGTAAGTTCAGAAGAAAAAGTGCCTTCCCTGGTTTTAAAGTTCTCCCCTTCAAAGGAAACACTTGCCTTATTCTTTGCCGACCCAGATTTCACATCGTTAGTCAGATATCCGCTATAGAAGAGGATTTCGCTTCCGAAGTCCTGATAGGTTTTATAGTTATCTCCGTCCACATAGAAAATATCATCGGAGAAAGTAAACGTCGGATATTGATTCGCAATCGTTCCTTCCCTATCCTTGATCTTGGTCAGCACATTCTTTTCTTCGTCGTAGGAATACTGAATCAGCTTTCCGTCAAGGACTTTCACTCCCTCATGGGAGGAAACAGTGCCGTCGGTATCGTAAATCCTCTGATCAATGGCATCGGAAGTGTACTTGATGACAAGTTTCTTCGTTGTCTGTTCAGTTGAAGAGAATATCGTCGTCGTATTGGTATAGTTCCTGCCGTCAAGAAGATTCTTTTTCGCCTTGGCAAAGAGAGGAGAGACATTCGGATCAGAGGCATAGGGAGTAAGGTGGTCGATTTTTGCCGTGCCTAGTTCAGAGAAGGTCGTCTTCAGCACGCGGCCATTATAAACCGTATCGGTCTCGTTTTCCTTATATGGGGCGGAAACCCTATTCAGGGAAACAACTTTTCCATCCTTGACCTCGAAGTAGACATCATCGGGCGAGAAGGAGGAATTCCTCGTGTAATTAAGGGCAAGCTCATCCCTTCCTATATAACCGGAAATATAGTGGTAGGTATTTCCTCCGTCATAGGAGACAAACTTATCGTTTCCGAACGCATTTGAATTCTTAAGCAAATTAATATAGTAAGAGGAATCGAATTTGAACTGTTCGCCGTCATCGTTCTTGACCGGAGTCTTGATGACCTTATTGTTGATGTCGATTTCCTCTTTAGCCACCTGAGAGGAATTGCCTTTGACACGGGAATTATTAATGGTCTCTAAGGATAGTACCAGTTAAGTGTTGATAAGCTTTCCGGACCCGGTTACGAGCCCTT
>ERZ808286.1474-NODE-1474-length-11642-cov-3.185639_pt1 | contig 11642 bp, 7 predicted proteins | sample MGYA00521276_ERZ808286 | MGnify/ENA primary metagenome ERZ808286 (study PRJEB31516, sample SAMN03275607) | gut metagenome | biome: mammalia-associated habitat; material: feces | host: Papio cynocephalus | place: Kenya | collected 2012-08-01 ... | reverse complement strand
TTCGGGGCGGCGCATTGCGCCATGCAAAATTCCCGAAAACTTCGTACAAAGTGCAACTGCTCGACACTCTAAAACACGGCCGCTGTGTAGGCCAAAACAGTGGCCGCGGCCGTGGCCTCATTTTTCTATCGGAGAAAGTGCTTGTTCCCTCATGGGCAAAACGCAAGCGTTTTGTCGGGCGAGGGTATCCCTCTCGCTTCCTTGCCGTGTGAATAAACGCTATTTGGAGATAAAAATGTTTTTAGACAAATATATTTTATTCGTTGACTTTTGGGGACGGGCAGTGTTACAATATATGTAGACATAAATTGGACGGCAGTCCAAAAATGATATTGGAGGAAATAATATGTCTTACATTTCGGAAGTAATCGAAGCTACAGCAGCAAAAAACCCGGGCCAAGAAGAATTCATGCAGACGGTTAAGGAAGTTTTGGAATCCATCGCCCCTGCAGTCGAAGCAAAAGAAGCTTTGTATCGCAAATACTGCATTCTCGAAAGGATGGTTGAGCCTGATCGTCAAATCATCTTCAGAGTTCCTTGGGTAGACGACAAGGGCGTTACTCACGTAAATCGTGGTTTCCGCGTTCAGTTCAACAACGCAATCGGGCCTTACAAAGGCGGCCTAAGATTCCACCCGTCGGTAAACCTCAGCATTATGAAGTTCCTGGGCTTTGAACAAACCTTCAAAAACAGCCTTACCAGCCTTCCTATGGGCGGCGCAAAGGGCGGCAGCGACTTCGATCCGAGCGGCAAGAGCGATGACGAAGTTATGCGTTTCTGCCAAAGCTTTATGACTGAACTTTATCGTCACGTCGGTCCGGATATGGACGTTCCTGCTGGCGACATCGGCGTCGGCGGCAGAGAAATCGGCTATCTCTTCGGACAATACAAAAAAATCAAAGGCAGCTATGAAAACGGCGTTCTGACCGGCAAAGGCTTCAGCTACGGCGGCAGCCTCATTCGTCCGGAAGCGACGGGCTTCGGCGCAACCTATTTCCTGCAAGAAGTTCTGGCTCACGAAGGCCAAAGCATCGAAGGCAAGACCTTTGCAATCTCCGGCTTCGGCAACGTGGCTTGGGGCGCATGCAAAAAAATCAGCCAGCTCGGCGGCAAAGTGCTGACCATCAGCGGACCTGACGGCTACATCTACGATCCGGACGGCGTCAGCGGCGAAAAAGTCGACTACATGCTCGAAATGAGAGCTTCCGGCAGAAACCGCGCGCAGGATTATGCAGACAAATTCGGCGTTCAGTTCGTGGCAGGCAAGAAACCTTGGGGCAACGTTAAGGCAGACATCTATATGCCGTGCGCAACCCAAAACGAAATTCGCCTCGAAGACGCCAAAAAGATGGTCGAACTGGGCGTCGGCATTCTGAACGAAGTTGCCAACATGCCTACCACCAACGAAGCAATCAAATATTTGCAAGAAAACGGCGTTTTGGTTTGCCCGTCCAAAGCAGTTAACGCAGGCGGCGTTGCAACCAGCGGCTTGGAAATGAGCCAGAACAGCGAACGTCTCAGCTGGTCCGCAGAAGAAGTCGACGCAAAACTTCACGGCATCATGAAGAACATTCACAAGCAAATTCTGGACGCTTGCAACGAATACGGCATCGGTTACAACCTCGTTGCCGGCGCAAACCTCGCAGGCTTCAAGAAAGTTGCAGACGCAATGATCGCTCAAGGCATTTATTAAAATATAGCTTTTATCAGCACAAAAACCGCACTTCAAGTGCGGTTTTTGATATTTCAGGGCAAAACTTCGGTTTTGTTTGTCAGAGTAACCGTTTTTCGACGGAAAGCGTTTTTTTGCCGATTTACCCAAAATTATTGACTTTGATATGTAAAAAGTTGTATAATGTGCTATGAACGTGCGCAAGGCGCGCGCCCATACGTGTAAACAAGGGAGGCTTTTATGAAACCTTTGAAAAAAATATTAGGAATTGCCGTTCTCGTCGCGCTTCTGGCGGCGACGCTTTCCGCATGCAATTTGTTCGGCAAAGACGATCCTACTCCGACGCCGACTCCGAACCCGGGAGGCAACGTCCAGCCGCCTAAGCCGGACCAACCGCAAGACATCAGCGACGCAACCAGCGGCCTTAAGTATAAGCTTACCGGCAACAGCTATTCCGTTGTCGGCATACTCAGCACGAACACCCGAACCGACGTCGTCGTTCCTGAAACCTACAACGGTTTGCCTGTGGACACCATCGGTTACAACGCGTTCGAGGGGGCAACAAAAATCAAAACGCTGACTTTGGGCGAAAACGTAACCTCCGTGGGCGACTTTGCGTTCAAAGGATGCACGGCGCTCAGAACCATAAACCTGAACAAAGTCAATTCCATCGGAAACGGCGCGTTCCGCGGCTGCAAATCGTTGCAGTTCGTTACGGTGAGCGAGGACAACGAGCATTATTTTGTCGAGCACAACGTGCTTTACAACAAAAACAAAACGACTTTGGTGCTTTATCCTACCTCAAACTACGAGTTTGACAATTTCAGCATACCGAAATCGGTTGACACCATTCGCGGCGGCGCATTCGAGGGCGAAGATCTGCAACTGGAAATCGTTCTTATCGGCGCAAACGTCAAAGAAGTTTCCTACAACGCGTTCATCGATTGCAAAAATCTGAAGATTTACTACATACCCGATGCCGACGGCAAAATCCCTGCCGGCTGGAACGAAAACTGGCACAACCTTTCAGAAAAGGAAGCTGCGGACAATATCGCCGCGTTCAACGGAAGAGAGTGCACCATAACTTTCGATTCTCACGGCGGCAGCGAAGTGGAAGCGGTTTCGCAATACGAAAAATTCTACATTTCCACGCCTGAAACTCCGGTAAGAGAAGGCTATCGTTTCGACGGTTGGTATTTAACCGACAGCTATCTTACCGAGCAGAAAGTGAAATTCCCTTATCAGGTTGACGGCGACAGAACCCTTCATGCAAAATGGGTGAAGCGCTGCACTATAAAATTCGACACCAAAGAGGGCGGCACCGAAATCCCTGACGTAGTGCAGGACGAAGGCTACACCGTGGCAAGACCTGCTGATCCGACGAGAGAGAACTATCGCTTTGCGGGTTGGTATCTCGGCGGAAGCGAATATAATTTCGATTCCGTGGTTTCGCAGGACCTCACCATAGAGGCCAAATGGGTGCTTCAATGCTACCTCGTTTTCGACCTCGGCTACGGCGAGGAATCCAACGTTTACTACAAAACCGCACCTAAAGACATCGGCCTCACGGTCGGCACGGACGAGCTTAAGAAGAATCCGTCCCGCGCGGGCTTCAAATTTATGGGCTGGTACACCGAAAAGGACGGGCAGGGCACCAAAATCGAGGATGACAAGTTCCCGTACGTTCTGGAAAAACTTGAAACGGTGTTCTACGCTTACTGGAAAGAGAGCTTCACCATCGTTTTCGACGCCGACAACGAAACTGCCGAATCTTCGGACGTTGCCGTACTTAAAGGTGACGCCATAATCGAGCAGGAAGCCCCTGCCACCCCTGTTTACGAAAACTATCGCTTCGACGGCTGGTTCTCCGAAAGAAACGGCGGCGGAACGGAATTTAAGGCGGGTGAAACCGTGTTTGCGGACGACACCCCGAAAAAATATTACGCAAAATGGGTAAGACAATACGTCGTTACCATAGACACCAACGGCGGCCCGCAGTACGGCGATCCGTTCAAGGTGGACACCGGCTCCAAGCTTAGCCAGCCAAACGCTTCCTACGCCGTCAAAAAAGGCCACGATTTCGTGAACTGGCAGATTGACGGAGTGCCTGTCGATTTCGATACCTACGTCGTCGAAAAAGACGTAACCCTCGTGGCGACGTACGAAGCGCAACAATATAACGTCATTTTCATCGCGGAAACCGGTGAAGTGCTTGCAACCGTAAACGGCAACCCGTCTTACGCCGGCACGTTCGAATTCGGTTCCACGATAACCGCCGAAAGCCTCAACGTCGTTTGCCCGACCGAAACGCATCGTTTCGTCGAATGGACCTACGGCGGCGTGCGCTACGGCAACTACGACGAAAACGGCAAATTCGTGGACTTCACCATAACCGAAGAATATCCTGACGGCCTGACGCTTACGGCAAAATGGCAACGTCAGTACAGAGTTACGCTCGTTTCCAACGAATCGGAATCCACGGATATCTTCGTTGACGAAGGCAACACGTTGAACGCGTCCGACATCGACAATCCGATTTGGTACGGCTACGTCTTCGAGTACTGGCTCGACGGCGCAACCAGATTCGAATCCATGACGATGACTGAAGACATTTTGCTCACTGCAAAATGGCATCTGGACACCTTCAAAATCACATACAAGATCGAAGGTCAGCCTGACGAAATCAACGAAATCGAATATCTGACCAAAATCTACAACTTCCTCGATCCTGTTATCGACGGCTTTGTGGTCAGCAGGTGGACGCACGAAGACGGCTCGGCAATCAAAATGCCGTACGTCGTTGAAGGCGACGAAACGATCGTTGCAGTGCTCACCGCGGTGGTGGAGAACGAAAACTATTTCAACTTCACATCAAACGGCGACGGTTACAGCGTAAGCTTTAAGGACGAATTTAAGTCCGACAGCACCGTTACGGCCATCAAAATCCCTGATACCTACAACGGCAAACCTGTTTCCAGAGTGATCGGTCGTGCGTTTTTGAACGCGGTTTACCTCGAAAAAGTGGAACTTGGCGCAAACGTGGTCGCAATCGAGAGCGGTGCGTTTATGAATTGCTCGGGGCTTAAGGTTATGTCCATAACCGCTTCTGTCAACACCATAAATCAGGGCGCGTTTGCGGGCTGCACAAGGCTGACTCGTATCGCGGTCAGCGACTTGAACACCTGCTTCACCAACGACAACGGCGACGGAATTTTGTACGAAATCAATTCCGACGACGAATACGTGCTCGTCGCATATCCTGCGGGCAGAAGCGACGAAACGGTCACCGTTTCCACCTTTGTCGGTGAAATAAGAAGCTACGCTTTCGACGGCGCTTCCAGACTTAAAGTCATCAACATCGAACGCGACAATGCTTTCGGAACGATCGGAACTTCTGCTTTCAACGGCTGCTCGGCTCTTGAAGCGGTGAACGTGAACAACGAAGCATACGTATCGGTGGACGGCGTGCTTTATACCGCCGATGAAAAAACTTTGGTTTTGTATCCGCAAAACAAAGCGGGCGATACCTTCACCGTCCCTGATTCAGTAACTAAGATTGCAATGCGCGCGTTCCGCGGCAACAATAATTTGGTTGAAATCGTCATCGGCGCAAACGTTTCGACGCTCGGCGACGGCGAAAACGACTACGAAGTTTTCGGCGAAGCCAAAAAGCTCGAACGCTTCGTGGTGGATGCGGAAAACCAAAGCTTCTCGGCAACTTCCGGCGTGCTTTACAACAAAGCGGGCACCGTCCTGAGGTTCTATCCTTCGGCAAAATCCGACATGACCTACGTCGTAGAAAGCACCGCCGAAAAGATCTGCCTCAACGCGTTTGCAGGGGCGATTAACCTCAGCATTTTGTACATTCCGAAATCCGTAGTCACCGTTTCCGGCACGCTCTTTGCAGGGGCTGCAAGGCTCACCACGGTTTACGTCGAGTACCTTGAGGCTGAGCTCCCTGAACCGGGCTGGAACTACAACTGGAAAGGCGATTTGCAGACAAATGTAAATGTCGTTTACGGCGAATATACCGTCTGACGTAAAAAATCAAAACGCTCCCGTTTTAGGGAGCGTTTTTTAGTTTCCCAAAACCGATCGGAGGTCGTAAAGCCCCGGCGGCATTTTTGAGACGAACGCCGCGGCCCTGAGCGCTCCGAGCGCGAAAACGCGTTTTGTGGCGGCGGAGTGAGAAAAAGTGATAACTTCGTCGTCGCCTATGAACATAACCTCGTGCTTTCCCGTTATCGTCCCGCCTCTGACGGAATGTATGCCGATTTCCTTTTTGCATCTTTCGCCGCCGTCCGTGCCGCGGAAGCTGATTTTGTAGTTCGGCTTTATGGCCAGAATTTCTTTGGCTATGTCCAAGGCCGTTCCGCTTGGGCAGTCCGCTTTTTTTCGGTGGTGGTATTCGATGATTTCGATGTCGAAGCTGTCGTCCAGCATTTTGGCGCATTCGGCCACCGCGCGTTTGATATAGGTTATTCCGGGCGAAACGTTGCTGTCCAGAAACAGCGGAATACGCTTCGAAGCAAGGTTTGCTTTTTCGTAGATCTCCGCCGTAAGTCCCGTCGTGCATAAGACGAGAGGGACGCCGCGACTTTCTGCAAACGACAGACTCTCGATGGCAAGCTCTGGCGAGCTGAAGTCGACTATGACCGCGTTTTCCGGCGGCACGACGCCCTTATACGACGGATAAACGACAAAATCTTGATTTTGCAAAGAAAGCGATTTATCTACCCCGAAACAAACCTTAAAGCTTTGATTTTGTTCGTTTATCACTTTTGCGACTTCCTGTCCCATGCGGCCGGACGCGCCGGATAAAATGACGTTTAGCATGTTTCGTTCAAAAAGTCGGACTTCCATTTCGGTGAGAGGAAGCCTGACGGAAGAACCTGAAATGCCCAAAATTTCCGCCGCTTTTTTCACGGGGATAGGGTTGACTTCCGAGAACAGCGCGTCCACGACGGGGATAAGCCGCGCGGCAAGGGCGCGCGCTCTATCGTAGCGGTTTTCATTGCAAAGAGAGGTCAGCCGCTTCATTTCCTTCGGGAATACGTTTGAAACCACCGACACCACGCCTTTTGCACCCAAGGCCATAAGCGGCACGACGAGGCCGTCGTCGCCGGAGTAAACGTCGGCTTCACCTTCGGACAGGGCTATGGTTTTTGCAATTTGCGCCACGTTTCCGGACGCTTCCTTTATTGCCGCCACGTTGTCTATTTTGGAAAGCCTTTCAAACGTTTCAGGCAGGACGTTTACGCCCGTTCTTGACGGAACGTTGTAGACGATGAGAGGCACGTTTATGGCGTTTGCCACGGCCGAATAATGCAAAATGAGGCCGTTTTGCGTGCATTTGTTGTAATACGGCGTGACGGACAAAATTGCGTCGGCGCCCATCTTTTCGTAAAAAGCGGCGTCCTTTTTGGCGGCGGCCGTGTCGTTTCCGCCCGCGCCGATTATGACGGGAATAACGCCTTTTGCCACGTCCAGAACGGTTTGAGCAACGTCGATTTTTTCTTCTTTGGTCATCGTTGCGGGTTCGCCGGTCGTTCCGAGCGCGACTACGGCGTCCACCCCTGCGTCGATTTGCATTTTCACCAGCTGCCGAAGAGCGGCGTGATCGGGTTTTCCTTCCGAAAACGGCGTGATAAGCGCCGTTGCTACTCCCTTAAAAACACTCATGTTTCCCTCCTAAAAAAACGATTTTTCCAAAAGATATTCGGCAATCTGCACCGCGTTGGTGGCGGCGCCCTTGCGGATGTTGTCGGCAACGCACCAGAAGTTCACGCCGCTCTCCACGCTGAAATCCTGTCTGATTCGGCCGACGTAAACCTCGTCCTTTCCCGCAACGTAGATAGGCATAGGGTAGAGCGCTTTTTTCGGATCGTCCGAAATCACGAGCCCTTTTTGCTTTTTGAAGGCGGCGAAGATTTCGTCAAGCGTCGCAGGCTTTTCAAGTTCGACGTTTACAGACTCCGAATGGCCGTGATAGACGGGGACGCGCACGGCGGTTGCGGTTACGGGAAGTGTCGGCGCATGCAGAATTTTGCGGGTTTCGTTTATCATTTTGTGTTCTTCTTTGGTGTAGCGGTCGTCTTCGAAAAGGTCGATCTGAGGCAGACAGTTGCCGAAAATCGGGTAGTTGAATTTCTTCGGCGGCAGGCCTGCGGTTCCGTTAAGAAGGTCGTTATATCCGCCTACGCCCGCGCCCGACACCGCCTGATAGGTGGAGAAAACCACCCTCTTTATTCCGAATTCGTCAAAAAGCGGCTTCAGGGCCACGACGGCCTGAATGGTGCTGCAATTCGGATTTGCTATTATGCCCGAATTTGAAAGCGCGTCCTCGGGGTTGACCTCGGGCACGACAAGCGGAACATTTTCGTCCATACGCCATTTGCTGCTGTTGTCGATGACTACGGCTCCCGTTTTCACGAAAAGAGGAGCGTACAGCTCGCTGACCGTGCCGCCAGCGCTGAAAAGTGCGACGTCAACCGGATATTTTTTGACGTTTTCCGGCGACAAAAGCAGAACTTCGGTTTGTTTTCCGAATGCCGTAAGCATCTTTCCGGCGCTTTTTTCGGAAGCGAAGAGCCGACATTCCGAAACGGGGAAGTTCCTCTCTTCCAGAACCTCCAGAAACTTTCTGCCGACCATGCCGGTTGCGCCGACGATTGCAAGTTTTAAGTTTTTCATTTTGAGCCTCCGATTTTTGACCTCCGCGCGCCTTCGCCGAAAAAACAATTTAAAAAATTGTTTGAGTTGAACTATTAAATTGCCGATTTCGGTTTTTTTGGTTGCGCTTTGGCAGATTTTACTCTATAATATATGCTGAGTAAATAGATTGCGTTTCGGAACGATCGTTCCGATTGCGCTTAAGGAGAAAAATATATGGCAAAACAGGAAGGCGACGTAAGGTCGATATTCAAAAAATTGACGCTCGCTCCGGAAACGAGAGAAGAGGAGAAAAAGGGCGAATATCCCGGCGGAAGATGGAAACAGATAACCGACACCATGAAAGCCGAACAAAACGGATTGATGCGCGTCAGTCTGTGGCTTATTCTTTATCTTTTGCCGCTCATTGCGGTGATAGTTTACGCCATTCCGGTTATGGTGGACAAGGTCGCCGGTTCCTATAACTTTATGGGGAACGTCGGTATAGGGTATCCGGGCACGTCCGACAGCATCATAGTGGCCAAAACCGCCATTTACGACACTTACGCCAAATTGATGCTGCTCATCATTCCGTGCGGACTCTTTCTGGCAGTGGGGCTTTCGGGCGCGTTTAACTGCGCCAAAAAGTACCTTTGGGGCGAAAAGGTTTTGCCGACCAAGGATTTTTACCGCGGCGTGAAGAAATATTATTTCAAGTTTTTGGTTCTGACGCTTCTTTCCATGGCTCTCATCGCGGGAGTGGGGGAAGTTACGGTGTGGCTGCAAAAATGCCGCCTTACGGGGAACAACGAAGTGATCGCCTGGATTCTGACGGTGCTTTCCTACGTAGTTGCGCTTTTGCTTTTGACCGTCAACGTTTTTGCTATGCCGAGCGCGGTTACCTACAAAATTTCCCTGAAGGACACCGTGAAAAACGCCGCCATTTTGGACAGCAGACTGCTGCTTATAAGCGTGGGCATAGTTCTTATGTGCTGCGCGCCGGTTGCGATATTGCTGATCGGCGGCGGAAACATACTGACGTTTTTGGTTTACGTTCTGATGGTTATGTTCGGATTCAGCTTCATAATTCTGTCGATGAGCGCGCTTGCGCAGTTCTCGTTTGACAACGTTATCAATCCGCTTTACCGCGAAACGCAGGTCGAAATCAAAAAAGAGGCCAGAAAAGAGCATAGAAAATCCAAAAAAGGCGGCAAAAAATGAGCTACGACCTTTTGAGCGAACGTTACGACGAGCTTGTTCGCTTCGACTATGACGGGCTGTTTGCCGCAATTAAACCGAGCTTTCCGCCAAGCGGCGCCGCGCTGGACTTATGTTCGGGGACGGGGACGTTTGCTTTGAAGCTTTCGGAAGCGGGGTTCAAGGTTACCTGCGTGGACAATTCCCCGAAAATGCTGACGGAGGCCGCCAAAAAGGCGCGCGCTGCAAGAAGGCAGCTGCTCTTTTTGCAGTCGGACGTGAACAGCCTTAAAATATACGGCAAGTATTCGCTTATAACCTCCACCTGCGACGGGTTCAATTACGTCAAAAGCGAGGAAAATCTCAAAAAACTTTTCGGAAAAATCTACGACGCTCTCACCGAAAACGGCGTTCTGGCGTTTGACGTCAGCACGCTTTATAAGGCCGAAAACGTGCTTTCGGGGCAAACGTTTTTCGAGGATACGCCGACGTACACGCTTTTTTGGACGGCGCGAAAAATCGAGGACGGCAAGATAGGCACCGACGTTTCCGTTTTCAAAAAGGAAGGGGACGGTTACAAGCGGGAAGACGGCTTTTTCGTTCAGTATTTTTATCGGAACGAAACCTACAAACGACTGTTGGAGCAACAAGGCTTCGACGTGAAATTTTCAGACGGAGAAACGTACGGCGACTTAAACGAAAAAAGCAACAGATTGCTGGTCGTCGCAAGGAAAAAGTGATATGGACGTTATAAAAAGATTTATGTTTGCCGACGACAGCGTGCTGGTTACCGTCATTTCGGCAAAAGATTTGGTAAACAAAGCCGTCAAGGCGCACGATTTGTCCGCCACCGCAACGGCCGCTTTAGGGCGCACTTTGATGGTGGGCGCGTTTATGAGCAATTCGTTTAAGGACAAAAATCAGCGCCTCTCCATAACGGTGAACGGCGGCGGAGGCCTCGGCAAAATCGTCGTAGCGGGCGACTTCGGCGGCGTGGTGAAAGGCTACGTCGAGCATCCGCATTTCGAGCTTCCGACCAAAAACGGCAAGCTGGACGTGGGGGGAGCCGTCGGCAAGGACGGATATATAACCGTAATAAAAGACCTCGGACTTAAGGAACCGTACAGCGGCAGATGCGCCCTCGTAAACGGCGAGATAGCAACGGACTTTGCCTACTATTTCACCGTGTCCGAACAACAGCCTTCGGCCGTTGCTTTGGGCGTTCTGGTGGACAAAACCGGTTGCACGGCGGCGGGAGGCGTGTTCATTCAGCCGCTTCCGGGATGCGCCGATCACGTCATCACCATGCTTGAAGACATCGCCACGAATTTCACGCACGTCAGCGAACTGTTTTTGAACTTCACTCCTGACGAAATCATCGAAAGATATTTCGGTCAGTTCGACCTTCACCGCCTTCCCGACGGCAAACCGAAGTGGGCGTGCAAATGCTCCAGAAAACGTCTGGAAAAGGTGGTTTTGAGCCTCGGCAAAGAAGAAGCCACGGACATCGTGAACACCGAAGGCAAAATAGAAATATGCTGCAATTTCTGCGGCAAAAAATACGTTTTCACAAAAGACGACGTTGAAACGTTGTTTTTGAACAAATAAACTTGCAGTAAGGTGAAATTTGAAAGATAACGTCTTACAATTCAACGTCGGGTACGCAAAACTTCTGGAGTTTGCCGCAAAGCAGAAAGCCGCGGGCAACACGGAAAAAGAGATTATGTATCTTCATCAAATTTTGCGTAAATTTCCCGGCGACTACAAGGCCACTTTGAGTCTTGCCGAAGCGTATATGTCGGTGGGACAGTTCGGTTTTGCAAAGCAAAAGCTTTTCGACATTCTGGCGTCGGAAAAGAAAGGCGAAACCAAAATCGAACTTCCTATCGCGGGGCTCGGGGAGATCGAGGCGGAACTATCGTCGAACGACGACGTGTATTTCGACCTCGTTATGTGCCTTACGGGCGACGACGACAACGCCGCCGAGTTTTATCTTTCCAAAATTTCCGATATATCCAAAGTCGACGACACTCCGACTTCGACCACTTATTTTCTGGACAGATATCAGACCGCCTTCCGCTTCGACGACGAAACGGAGGGGCTTATGCTCGTAAAGCCGCGG
>ERZ808286.1472-NODE-1472-length-11644-cov-8.326344_pt1 | contig 11644 bp, 8 predicted proteins | sample MGYA00521276_ERZ808286 | MGnify/ENA primary metagenome ERZ808286 (study PRJEB31516, sample SAMN03275607) | gut metagenome | biome: mammalia-associated habitat; material: feces | host: Papio cynocephalus | place: Kenya | collected 2012-08-01 ... | reverse complement strand
GAGTGTCGATATTATTGCTCTTTATTTCCAAGAGGCGCTTTCATCTTTGTCTGAACTAACAGGGGAAGTAACAACTGATGATGTCTTAGATGTTCTCTTCTCATCTTTCTGTTTAGGAAAATAAAGAGATAGGAATTTCTATCCATTTTTCATATTATAACTTAGAGAAGAGAAGACAAATAATGAGAGACTACGATGCAATTGTAATTGGTGGTGGACATGCTGGTGTTGAAGCTGCTTTAGCTTTAAGCCGAGAAGGTTATGATACTTTAATGATTACTCAAAGCTTGGATGCTATCGGACGTATGAGCTGTAATCCTGCTATTGGCGGCTTAGCTAAAGGTAATCTTGTAAGAGAAATAGATGCCCTAGGCGGAGAGATGGGCCACCTTATTGATAAGACGATGATTCAATTTAGAATCCTCAATCGTAGTCGTGGACCTGCTGTACAAGCTCCTCGTGCACAAGCAGATAAGTTCTCGTATTCACGTCTAGCTAAAGAGACATGCGAAAAAGAAAAACACCTTAATCTCTTTATGGACACCGTTGTTGATTTTATTTTTGAAGAGAATGACGGTAAAAAAAGAATAATTGGCGTTGTAACTGAGCGGGGCTGGAAGATAAGCGCCCGTGTTGTTGTTCTTACTACTGGAACATTCATGGAAGGAAGAATTTTCATTGGAGAGTATGACGCTCCTTCTGGCCGTCTTGGTGAAGGTGCTGCAGTAGGACTAGGAAAAAAACTTCGCGAATATGGTTTTAATGTAGGCAGAATGAAGACAGGAACTCCTGCTCGTGTTCGTAAATCTTCCTTGGATTTTGATGAATTAGAGATTCAAAATGGCGATGAGACAATGATGCCATTCTCTTTTGATTATGACACAATCGAAAGGCCAACTCTTCCTTGCTATATAACTTATACAAATGAAGAGACACACAAAATAATTAGAGAGAACATACATCGTTCTCCTCTTTATGGTGGAAAGATTGTTGGTAAAGGTCCTCGATATTGTCCTAGCATTGAAGATAAAGTCGTTAGATTTCCAGAGAGAGAACGCCATCAGATTTTCGTTGAACCAGAAGGCATTGGGACAGAAGAGATGTACTTAAATGGTCTCTCTTCATCTCTTCCAGAAGAAGTACAGCATCGCTTTATTAGAACACTTCCTGGGCTAAGACACGTTGAGATTATGAGACCAGCATATGCAGTTGAATATGATTATCTTGATCCGATGGATTTATTGCCATCTTTGGAGTCAAAGATAGTAGATTCTCTTTTTATAGCTGGACAAACAAATGGCACAAGCGGCTACGAAGAGGCTGCCTCTCAAGGTTTAATTGCTGGTCTTAATGCTTGTCAAAAATTGAAGGGAGAAAGAGCTGTTGTGCTTGGTCGAACAGATGCTTATATCGGGGTTCTAATCGATGACCTTGTAACAAAGGGCACAAAAGAACCATATAGAATGTTCACGTCTAGAGCTGAGTATAGATTGTCGCTACGTCATGATTCAGCAGACATAAGACTAACACCAATTGGATACCAATCAGGTCTTGTTTCAGAAGAGAAGATGGCAAGACTTAAAGATAAAATTGAAAAGATGGATGAAGTTAAGGAGCTCTTGAGACAGAGTAGGGTAGCAGGAAAAAATGGACTAGAGCGTCTTGTCCAAAGTGAAAACAATATCTTTAGCATGGATGAAATTCCTGAGTTAAAGAACTACAGTGAACCTGTTCTTAACGAAGTTATGCTCGATGTTAAATACTCAGGATATTTAAAAAGACAAGAAATTGACTGTCAAAGAGCAAAAAAACAGGAAAGTATCCATATTCCTGAGGATTTTGATTATGACAGTGTTGATGGTCTTAGTGCAGAATCAAAAGAAAAGTTTAAGAAGATGAGACCATCTTCTGTTGGTCAGGCAGGAAGAATATCTGGAGTTAGAGTTTCTGATACAGCTATTTTAGCTCTTGCCCTTAGTGGAAAATCTCATGCAAAATAAAATTGAGGATTATCTTTTTTCTTTAGGTGTTGAAAATGCTAAAGAAAAATGCATACTTTTAGAAAAATATGTTGATGAGCTGATGCTTTTTAATCCAACACTAAAGCTAGTTGGGTCAAAAGAAAGAGATGACATAATTTTGCGTCATATTTTTGATTCAGTAGCAGCTTATCCTATATTCAAAAGAGAAACAAAATGTGATATGAATATTGCAGACTTAGGTTCAGGAGCTGGACTTCCGGGCCTAGTTTTAGCAATATTATTTGAAGATAGAAATTTCTTCCTAATAGAAAGAATGCAAAGACGAGTGGGGTTCTTACGTTCTACTATAGCTTTACTGAAGCTTAGGAATGTTAGCGTTATTGATAAAGATATCAAGGAGGCTAAAGGAAGCTTCGACTATCTAACGTGTCGAGCTTTCCACCCTATTGTCGATATAGCAAGCGATGCTATAAAACTATCAAAAAACGCAATATTTTATAAGGGAACAGAGGCTAATATTGGGGCAGAGATAGCTTCTTTAAAAAAGCAAGGTTATAAGTTTGTCTCCGTGATAGAACCCATAACTGTCCCGGGACTCTCTGAGATGAGGAACATAGTAATCCTCAAAGATTGGGAGAGGTAGAAGAAAAGAATGAAAAAAGGAAAGGTCTCGCTCTTTATCGGACTTTTGTTTGTCGTTTTAGGTATTTCATTAGTTACAATAGGTGTCCTTAGCGGAATGGGAATCCTCCCATCGTGGCTTGGATCTATTAATGGTTTTATTACTTCAACACTTAGTGTATCTAATGGTGGTTATGGCACAGCCGAATTTGGTGCCTTCCTACTACTTGAAGCTTTGATAGTTCTTGTGTGTAGGTTGCGTCGCCCATTTTCAATGTTCTCAACTGTATTGTTAGTTCCAATATACCTAACGCTTCAAAGTGCGTTTAGAGTTTATTCTGCCCTTTCTTTACCTTCGTTTGTTCCAGAAAAGGTAAAAGAAACACACCCCGGACTTTTATTTGTTCTTTTTATTTTAGAACTCCTTTTACTCCTAGTTATTCTTTTCTCTGTATCGAATTTAGATGCAAGATGGAGAAAAAAGAGAGAAATTCAAATTAAGATGCTGGAAAAAGAGGGTGCTATTAAGAGCAAAGAAACTCTACAAGAAGAAAAGCTCCTTAAAAGACAGCAGCGCTTAAATGAAAAGGAAGAAAGAGAGAGACAAAAGGACGAATTAAAGTATAACGAAGAGCTCAATAAAAAAGAAAAGAGCGAGCAAAAGAGGAAAGAAAAAGAAGCTCTCAAAGAAAAGAAGGAATATGAGAAAAAGAGAGAGAAGGAAGAAATAAGAAGAGAAAAAGAGAGACAAAAAGAAGAGAAGAAGGCTCTAAAAAAGAAAGATAAGACAATAGAAAAAGAAGAGAACAGAAAGGACAAAGAAGACGAAAAGCGAGAAAAAGAAGAGAGACTAAAACAAAAAGAAGAGAAAAGAAATCTTAAAGAGGCAGAAAAGGAAAAGAAGAAAAATCCCGTCGTAGATTTCGGAGAAGCTCCTGAATATGATGAAGGGCTAAAGAACCCAGATACTCCTCTTTCTTTCCCTCAATTTTGTTCTATGCCTGAGCTAAAAACTATTGGCCATCATGAAGAAGATAATAAGACTAACTATCTTGAAAATGATAGTGATGATAGCGCATTAGTTGAAAGCTCTTCATTTATGGACAATCTTAAAACTGAGATGGATAAGGAAGAGAAAAAAAGCCAAAAAGATAAGAAAAAGCTTCTTTCTACTAAGAAATTTAAGGGTGGTGGAATGCTCGAAGCGACCCTTGAAATGTACAATAACTCTCAAGACGATGCTACGCCTCTTCCCCCACAGCGTCCAATAATTGGTTTAGATAGAGATGAAGAAGAGATAGAGTCAAAGCCTAATCAGTCTTCCTCATTTGCTCCATCTAATCTTAGTCCAGAGCATCCTCGCTACAAGATGTTTAAGAATCTTACTACAAATAAAGGTGAAAGTAATGATGGTGCTGTAAACATGGAAGAAAATGAAGGAGATTTATCTGTTGCTCCGTCTAATCTTAGTCCGGACCACCCTCGCTATAAGATGTTTGAAAATCTAAAGAATGGAAAATATGAAGAGGAAAAGGTTGAAGAGAAGGATGAAAGCGACGCAGAAATTGCTCCATCATATCTAAAGAAGGATCATCCGCGATACAAACTTTTTGAATCACTGAAGCCAAAAGATGAGTCTATGTCTTCTGTTTCTTATACACCTTTAAGAGCGTTTAAGCCTGAAGATGAAAGCGTTGTTGAAAATCCTTATGAAAAGTCTTCATCTTTGAAGGATAAAGGCTCATTAAAGAGTGCTTTCAAGAAGGAAGAAAAGAACGAAAGTGTAAGAGAAACTGTCGTTCCAGAAGAAAAAGAAGAAAGTGATGTTGTTATACCAACAGCTCCACGAGTAAGGAGACAAGAAGTAAGTGATGATGGCCACAAAACAATTGAAACAAAGAGCGTTGAAGAAGCTAGTGACGATTTTAATTTAGTTGTTGGTGTTGGTGATCTTGCTTCTAATAGAGGTGGATACACAGCAATTGCGCTTAGGCAAAAAGCTACATATACACCACCTTCTCCATCACTCTTGAAAGATTACCCTCAGGTAAGCCAAGAAATAGATAGTCTTACTAGGCAGAAGGGCGAGATAATTGTTCAGACTCTTGCTGAACAGAGAATATCTGTTGAGCTGTCAGATATAATAAAGGGACCTACAGTAACAATGTATGAGCTCCGCCTTGCTCAAGGAATGATTATAAGCAAGATTAAAGCGCGTGAAGATGAGCTTAATTATGCTCTTGGTGGAAAGAAGGTTAGAATTCTTGCTCCAGTTCCAGGTAAGCAAGCTGTTGGTATTGAAGTTCCGAACGATCGAACATCAATCGTTGGTTTTAAAGATATGGTCTATGCTCTTCGTGCAAATGAAAAATACAAAGCAATGAAGATTCCTATGATTTTGGGAAAAACCATAACAGGGGAACCAATAGTAATCGATGTTTCAAAGATGCCGCATATGATTATTGCTGGTACAACGGGTTCTGGTAAGAGTGTTTGTATTAACTCGTTTATTAATACAATTATTTATCAGAAGGGACCAAAAGATGTCAGATTAATTATGGTTGACCCAAAGGTCGTAGAACTTACCATTTACAATGGAATTCCTCATCTTTTAACACCTGTTATTACGGATGCTAAACGTGCGCTTAAAGCCCTAAATTGGCTTGTTTGCGAAATGGAGCGACGTTATTCCATGTTAGCTCGCTATGGTGTAAGAAACGTTATTGGTCTTAACGAAAAGATTGAAAAAGGCGAGTTAAGAAGCGTTGAGAAATTGCCATACATCGTGCTTATAATGGATGAGTTTGCAGATATCATGGCTGTCCTTGGTAAAGAGATGGATAACGCAATAAGTCGTATTGCCGCAAAAGCAAGAGCTGCTGGAATACATATGATCTTGGCAACTCAACGTCCTAGTGCTGATGTCATCTTAGGTACTCTTAAATCTAACCTTCCTGGAAGAATTGCTTTCGCTGTATCTTCTGGTATTAACTCTCGTGTTATTCTTGATGAACAGGGTGCAGAGAACCTACTAGGTAAGGGAGATATGCTCCTATTAGATCCTGCTGACCCAGGATTAAAGAGAATACAGGGAGCCTTTGTATCTGATAGTGAAGTCGAAGATGTTGCAGCATTTGCTTCCGAAAATAACCCTCGGGCCGAATTCTTGGAAGAGAGTGTCTTTGAAGAGGAAGAGGGCTCAGATGATGACTATGATGGCGGTGGAGATATAGATGACTCTGATGGAGATCTATACGAAGCTGCAAAAAAGATAGTCTATGAAAGAAAGAGCGCATCTGCATCTTACTTACAGCGAAGGCTTAAGATTGGCTACAATAGAGCGGCTCGTATCGTTGAAATGATGGAAGAAGAGGGTATTGTAGGACCTGCTAATGGTTCCAAGCCTAGAGAAGTCTTAAAGTACGAGTGAACTCGATAGACAAAAGACAAGCGAAAACTTAAGCTAGTAGAAGAATAAATATTTAGGGTAGAAGAGATGACATTTAATGAGCTTAACCTCCCTCATGAGGTGCTTCTAGGATTGAAAAGCGTTGGTTTTTCGACTTGTACATTGGTTCAGGAAAAGGTTCTTCCAATAACTCTTACAGGACGAGATGTAATGGTCCAATCCAAAACGGGGAGTGGAAAGACTGCTGTATATTTAATAACTATACTTAATCACTACATACAAACAAAGGGCCAAAGTAAGGCCCTTGTTGTTGCTCCTACAAGAGAGCTGGCCGTACAGATAGAGAAGGATGCAAAAGCACTTTCTAGTAAAATGCCTGAATACAAGACAGGATGTTTTTATGGTGGAGTGGGCTATAAAGAGCAAGAGAAAGAGATTGAGGATGGACTAAGTCTATATGTTGGTACTCCTGGTCGTCTTTTAGATTATTCAAAAAGCAGAAGAATAGATTTCCGTACGTTTGATATCGTTGTAATGGACGAAGCAGATAGAATGTTCGATATGGGTTTCTTCCCAGATATAAAAGTAATGTTTGCATCCCTTAGAGATAAAGAGTCAAGGCAGACAATGCTCTTCAGTGCAACAATGACAAGTAGGGTTAAGAATCTTGCTTGGGGGTACATGAACAATAGCCTAGAGATTGCTGTTCAACCAGAAGAGATAACTGTGAAAAACATTACTCAGGAACTCTTTCATGTAAGCAAGGATGAAAAATTCGATCTCCTTTTATCTATACTAAATAAGCTTAATCCTTCTTCTTGCCTTGTATTCACAAACACAAAAGATAAAACAGTAGAAGTATCTCAAAGATTAAATATGAATGGGTACAAAACTGAATATCTGATGGGAGATATGGCTCAAAGTAAGCGTCTAGAAACAATCGAAAGAATGAAGAAAGGCGAGCTTAAGTACCTTGTTGCGACAGATGTCGCTGCTAGGGGACTGCAAATAGATAACTTAGAGCTAGTTGTAAACTACGATATTCCTGAAGACTATGAGAACTACGTTCATAGAATAGGACGAACTGCCCGTGCTGGTAAGAGTGGAAAAGCAATTACTCTTGCTTGTGAAGAATATATTTATGGCTTAGAAGCTATTGAAAACTATATTCAGATGAAGATTCCTGTATTGTGGCCAGATGAGGTTGGATTAGAAAAGGTAGAAGATAAATCCAAGGGCTATGATAGCAATAGACATCTAAAGACAGTAAGGAGAACTACGTCATCTAATAGTTCAAGAGTAAAGAAGTCTACATTTAAAGATAAAAAGGTTAATGAGAAGAAGAAAGAGGAGCCTGGAAACAAGTCTAGAACAGACTTTAAGAAGCTAAGTTCAATGACACTTGAAGAACGCATGGTATACTATAAAAAAACCTATTCAAATCAACCAAAGAAAGAAGAAACAATTGTCGAAAAAGAAGTGCCAAAGAAGAAGAGTCTCTTTGCACGAATTATTTCCATTTTCAAAGGAAAAAAGAATGGATAAAAAGAAAGGACTATTCTCTCGCTTTATTAGTTACTATAAGCCATATAAGTTTTGGTTTATTTTAGACTTGGTTGTTGCTTTTCTATCTAGTGCCCTATCGATTGTTGCTCCTTATTTTGTTAGAAAGGTGCTTGCAATTATACAGGGTCCAAAAGAAGGAATTGTCTATTGGGTTATTGTCTTCTATTTGGCCTTGATACTCTCATGTTATATATTAGACTCAGTTTGTACATATATAAGAATAAAGTGGGGACATTATTTGGGTACGTGGATAGAAAATGACATGCGTTCTGATTTGTTTCATCACCTACAGAAATTATCTTTCTCTTACTTCGATAAAACAAAGACTGGCGATATTATGAGTAGGATATCTAATGACCTATTTAATATCGCAGAGGTTGCACATCATTGTCCTGAGGATATAGTAATATCGGTTTTAACTATCACAGGTGCCTATGTCTTAATGTTTATAATGTCTCCTCTTTTAGCTAGCGTTTCAATTATTCCACTTCCAATCATGGCTATATATGGAATCATATTTAATAGACGATTAAAGAATAAAAATAGAGCAATAAGAAAGCGTATCAGCGAGATTAATGTCACAGCTGAAAACTCTATTTCTGGCATAAGGGAAGTTAAGTCTTATTCTAGAGAAGAGTACCAAGAGCAAAAGTTTGCAGAGTCTAATGTATCGCTGAAGAATTCCAGAGAAGATATGTATCAAGAGATGGCATTCTACCAAACAGGAATTTCTTTTATGCGCCAAATTTACTACTTTATAACAGTTGCAGGTGGAATTGTTTTAATAATTAACGGCAAAGTTGGGGTTGCTGACTTGCTTACTTTTATTCTCTATGTTTCTGTTGTTCTTCCTCCTATTGACAGGCTCATTAACTTTGCTGAGCAATATAGTCAAGGTGCCTCATCTTTCGAGCGCTTTACAGAGATTATGGATGTTGCGCCTTCAATTTTAGATAAAACAAATGCAAAGCCTTTAAAAGTAACTAAAGGTGACATTGTCTTTGAAAATGTTTCTTTCCACTATGAAGGAGAAGACGAGCCTGTTCTAGATAACCTTTCAATGAAAATTGATGGCGGAAAGAGAGTTGCTTTAGTTGGTGAGAGCGGGGCTGGAAAGAGTACAACTGTTTCTCTTCTTGCACGTTTTTATGAAAGAGATAGTGGTTCAATTACAATAGATGGACAAGATGTATTAGATGTAACACAGCGTTCTCTACGTTCAAATATTGGTTTCGTTCAGCAGGATGTCTTCTTATTTGATGCCTCTATTCGTGATAATATTGCCTATGGACGTCCAGATTGCACTGACGAAGAGATATGGTTTGCGCTCAAAAAAGCCAATTTAAGCGATTTTGTTTCTTCTCTTCCGCTAGGCCTCGATACGCAAGTTGGAGAGAGAGGCACGAGACTCAGTGGTGGTCAAAAACAGAGATTAAGCATTGCACGTGTATTTTTAAAAAATCCACCAATACTTGTCTTTGATGAGGCAACAAGTTCTCTAGATACAGAGAGTGAAGCTTTAATCCAAAGTGCTTTTAACGAACTTGCAAAAGGACGCACTAGCATTGTAATAGCGCATAGATTATCAACTATCATTGATAGTGATGAAATCTTCGTCTTAGATAAAGGAAAAATTGTTGAAAAGGGTACACATGAAGAACTCTTAGCTAAAAAAGGCCTTTATTATAAGCTCTATTCAATAAAATAAGGATCTATATGAAAAAAGCTCTAAAAATAATTCGTTTAACTATCTCTATAATTCTTGTTATTCCTTCCCTTGTTCTTGCTGTGGTTGGTTTGTTCTTCTTTTACTTCTTTTCTCTCTTTAGAGCTCAAAAATTAGCTCACTCAGTATCATCATTTTTTTACTTAATTCTCTGTTGGTGGATAATGATAGCGCTTGGTGCAAGAGTACACGTTGATGGAAAAGAAAACATACCGCCTAAAGGTGAAAGCGTTATCTACTCACCAAATCATAATTCTATGATTGACATTCCTTTTTTCTATTGCTCTCTTGGTCGTTTCCCATCAATGATGGCAAAAAAAGAGCTATTTAAAGTTCCTCTTTTGCATGGTTTATTAATCTCTCTTAAATGCATAAAAATCGACCGTAAGAGTGCACGTAGTATTGTTGATTCAGTTCGTCAAGGATGCCAGTGGGTAGATGAAGGTCATTCTCTTGTCGTTTTTCCTGAAGGAACGAGAAGTAAAACTGGAGAAGTTGGAACCTTTAAAAATGGTGCCTTTAAAATAGCAGAAAGAACTAAGTGTAGAGTTGTTCCTGTCGTTATTAAAAATGATAGGCTTCTTGTTGAATCTGCTCATCGTTTAGGCTTTATCAATGTATATATCAAATTCCTTTCTCCTATAGAAACAAAAAGTCTAACCATAGAAGAAGAAAAAAGTATGTCTGCACTTGTAGAAAGCATGGTAAAAGAGGAGTGGAGCAAGCTTCCTCTTGAGAAATAATCATGAAAGATATTTTTGTTCTTTGTTTTCTTGTTATTATGAATCTAATCTCTTTCCTTTTTATGTTTATAGATAAGAGAAAGGCAATAAAACAACACACTAAAGACATTAATACTCGTCGCATTCCAGAAAGAGTTCTTTTTTTGTTTGCATCTCTTTTTGGAGGGATAGGTGGAACACTTGGTATTATTCTCTGTAGACATAAAACTAAGCATTGGTATTTTACTCTGTTTTTTCCTTTAATGATGATTTTACAAGTATTACTTTTAATTTATTTTTATACAAAATAAGGAGATATATATGAAAAAATCCGTATTAGATAATTATGCAAAGCTCATAGTTGAAGTTGGTTTAAATGTTCAGAAAGGACAAGATGTTATTATTAAGGCATCTACAGAAAATAGTGCTTTTGCTCTTCTTTGTACTGAGAAATGTTATAAAAGAGGAGCAAGAAAAGTTACTGTTGAGTGGATTAATCAGGACTTGGATAAACTTAATTACAACTATAGAACAATAGATACTTTGAAAGAAGTAGAGAAGTGGGAATTAGAAAAAGCAAGCAGTAGAGTAAAGACACTCCCTTGTTTCTTACTCCTTGAAGATGAGGACCCTGATGGATTGAAGGGTGTTGATATCAAAAAGATGGGTGAAGCCTTACAGGCAAGAGGAAAAAAGCTTAAGAAGTACAACGATGCTATGGATGGAAAATATCAATGGTGTGTTGCTGCTATTCCTTCTCTTCGTTGGGCAAAGAAGTTATTTCCTACAATGAGTGGAAAAAAAGCTGTTGAAGCACTATGGGAAAAAATTTTACTTGCATCTAGAGCTTTAGAAAATCCTATTGATGAATGGAAAAAACATGATGAGGATTTAAAGAAAAGGTGCGATTACCTAAACAGTCTTCACATAGATACTCTTCATTATACATCTAAAGATGGTACAGACTTTAAAGTTGGACTTATGGAGGAATCTCTTTTCCTTGGTGGAGGAGAAAGCACAATAGGTAGTAAAAAAGTGTATTTCCAACCAAATATTCCTTCAGAAGAATGTTTTACTTCTCCTAAGAAGGGGCGTGCTGAAGGAAAGCTTGTTGCAACGCTTCCTCTTTGCTATAGAGGTAATTTGATTGAAAACTTTTGGATTAGATTTGAAGATGGAAAGGCCGTTGAATGGAAAGCTGAAAAGAATGAGGAGTTGTTAGGTAAACTTCTCACAATTGATGAAGGTGCTCAATATCTAGGTGAATGTGCACTTGTTCCAAATTCATCACCAATCAGGAAAAGTGGGATACTTTTCTACAGTACTTTGTTTGATGAAAATGCTACTTGTCATTTCGCTTTTGGTGCCGGCTTTAATAATTGCGTGGCAAATGGTGAAGAGTTAGGACAGGAAGAATGTAAAAAAAGAGGTGTAAACGATTCAATGATTCATATAGATTTTATGATTGGTTCTGACACATTAGATATCGATGCAATAACAAAAGATGGCAAAAAAATCCCAATTTTTAGGGGAGGTGAGTGGGCTTTTTAAGCTTTTTTACTTTCTTTTGACATATTTTTCATTTTTGGCGTTTAGATATATGAGGTTCAAAAATGAA
>ERZ808286.1471-NODE-1471-length-11646-cov-3.657062_pt1 | contig 11646 bp, 10 predicted proteins | sample MGYA00521276_ERZ808286 | MGnify/ENA primary metagenome ERZ808286 (study PRJEB31516, sample SAMN03275607) | gut metagenome | biome: mammalia-associated habitat; material: feces | host: Papio cynocephalus | place: Kenya | collected 2012-08-01 ... | reverse complement strand
TCGGTGGCAAAGGGTATTTCTTTTCCAATGGCGGGATAACGGGGTTCTACAATCGTACCGTCAAAATCTACAGCTATTAACATGTTGATGCTATAACAAGTTGTCTGAATTAATGGGAGTTTTGTGATGCAGCTTTGAAGCTATTCGGCATTTTCGTCTGCCTGGGATTCCTGATCAACACTGTTGCGATAGATAAGCTTGGAATCTACAAATTGAAACTTGAAGTCGGAGCCGGCGATGACATCAAGTTTCATTCCTTTGCTACGCTCTAACTTTTTTCGCTGTTTGAGAAACTGTTTTTCAATTTCCTTGTATTTGTCTGAAAAGAACGTGGCGCATATATAGCCGTCTTTGCCTTTTTGCTTCAGGAAGTTGCTGTATTGTTCCGTGTACAGCTCTAAGTTGACAACTCCGTTGGTCTGTTTGTCTATGGCTACGTTGTCTATCGGACAGATATCGGTGAGGCAGGCTGTTGAATCGGTGTAGTTTTTGGCTATACCGAAGAAGTATATTTTTTTCGACTTTGTAGCTTCTTGGTCGGCCTGCGCAATTTGGATGCCGGCCATCAGGCAAAATAGGAATGCTGTTATTGTTTTGTGAATCATGCGGTCTTTGTGCATATATGTTGCAAAAATACGAATAAAAGTTGGCTTCCGTTTCGATAGTCGCTATTAAAAAGGCTTCTTTTCTACTTTGTTTTGTTGAATTGAAGCCCCAATTGCATGCCCTTGTAGGCTTTCAGGAGCGAAGAGATGGTTGAGAGTGTTTCGTTGGAAGTTTCCTTTGCCAGCTCGCTGTTTACTTCTTTCAAAAAGTCAAGCAGCTTGTCTGCGGTGAATGTGAGTTGGAGAGTTTTTCCTGACTGCTTGATATTGGCGGTGATGCTTCTTTTGTTGGCGTAGGTAAAGGTGATGTTTGCTTTGTTCAGCTTGTAAGTTCCGGTTATGGTCTTTTGGTTCAATTTGGAAGTGAACGTGCCGTCTTTTTGAAAGCTGAAAATCAGGATGCCGGCCTTTATGCCATATTGTGAAAGGATGGCGGCGATTTTGTTTTCTATTTTAGTGCTTACAACGGAGCCACCTATCTTGTTTAGCAGGTCGGTGGTTTCGAAAGCGATGGCGGGGCGTGAGTAGCTCCACGTTCCTGTCAGTTGGTCTTGGCCTACGGTTTTGGTTCCTATCAGTGAGCCCAAGGCGTTTTTGGCAGTTGTTACCGTCTTGCTGCCTGTTGCGCCCGACATGATGCCCGATAGGATGTCTTTCAAATCTTGTGCATTCCCGTTTAAGGGCAGTGCCATACATAGCGCGGCTATGCAAATTGCAAACAATCTTTTTTCTATCATTTTTCTGTACTTCATGGTTATGAATGTTTTATCAGGGTATGAAAATTCTTCTTCTTTCTGTTCCTTTTCTGATGATGTAGATTCCTTTTTTCAGATTCGATGGCATTTTCCTTCCTAAGTAAAAGCCGTTGGCAGTCCATATTTCGGCCGTGGTGGCCTTGTCAATGACAGTTCCTGCCGTTTTTGAGGGAGTGGCTTCTATCCGGATGTCTTGCCATTCCGATGCAATATAATCGTCGGCGGTTGCTTGTATGTTGATGGCATATTTGCTGTCGGGGTGAATGCCTGTCAATCTATACGATGCGTCTTTTACTGTGTCGGCCGGCAGCCGGATTCCGTTTTCTTCGACTTTAATGACGTAGTTTTCGGCATAAGCAACATGCTCCCAGCTTATCTTTAGGGATGTCGGACTTTCATATTCAAAAGACGGTTTTTCCGGTGTGGCCAGTTTGCCTTTGGCCATGTATGCAAAGGAGATGTTCCCGTTTTCGTCTTCTCGGATACCGGCAAACAGCCTGTTCATATAATTTCCTGTATATGCTGTGTCGCATGGCATACTGTTGTCTGACAATTCCGTGTTGTCGGTAAGTCCCGGATAAGTGTCACCTTGAAAAGTTTTCAGGTTGTCCGTGTCATACGATGGGGTCAGTATGCCGTCGGCCGGTATGATGGTCATCCGTTGGTGCCTGCGGCTATTATTTACCGCATTTCCCGTCCATGCTCTCACGTCATAATCGATGTGATATACCAGCATGCCTTTTCCATAGTCTTCATCAAACCAGGTAGATGCCTGCCGGTTTTCAAGAATGTAATATTCGTTTCCTGTGGCGTCCTGCTCGTTCAGAATCTTGTAGGCTCTTGTTTGTTTCGCTTTTTGCGAAGCGAGCGGCGTGAGGGTTACCATTTGTTTCTTTGTCGTCAGTGTGTCTATGCGCAGCCAGCCCATAAATTCGCGTTCATAAGCCGAATAGCCGGTAGGGCGGTGCCCAAGTCCCACATATTGGCCGTAGTCCATAATGTCCCAGGCATCCAAACCGAAAATGCCGCTTAGTCCGTTCGTATTGTAAAAGTCTGGCAACCCCATTGCATGTGAAAACTCATGACAGAAAGTGCCTATGCCGTCCGGTTGCTGCCCTGTGCCGTCATAATCGGCCGTCTCGTTCACACACAAGGCTGTTTGAAAAGTGTTTTCGCCTATATGAGTACTGAATAAAGGGTAGTAGCAGGCTATGACATCGTCACTTTCTCCCGTTGCATGCTCACCGTCACCGGCATATATGAAAGCTATCAGCGGAACATTGTTGCCTGTCGTGCTATAGGCCGAAAAATTGGTGCCGCCTTCGGTCAGTTTCCTAATGGCTTCGTTCATCATTTCGGTTGCTCCCATGTCGAAGCCTCCTTTATTGCGTCCGTAATAACTTGAAGAGTGCTCCAGCGTGATGGGTCCGAGTATTTCAAATTTCGGTCTGAACAGACTGTCACTTTGACAGATGAAGTAGTCTCTTACACTGCCAAAGTATTTCCCTTCATTGTAATTCTCTTCGTTGAAATGGCGTCTGTAGAATGCTACGGCCTCTTCATTACTGTGGACATAGCCGTTTGAGCCTATTTTCTTGTCTGCAAAATTCACCAGTACGACAGGAATTAAAGGTGTTCCCATTGGTTTTATGCTTGCGTTGGCTATTGTTCCTAAGCCTGCGCGTTGCAGAATTTTATTTTCGCGTTGTAGAAAGTCTTCCCAAAGTCTTTTGCACGTTTCGGCCTCTATGGCTTCCGTCAGACTGCGTTGCTGTGCGGCGTGTGCCATATAGCGACCGGCTACAGTCACTCCGGCGTTATTAATAGTCGCATAATAAAACCCTCCGCTTGCGCCTTTTGCCACTCGTATGCCGTCTTCTGTCTTATAGAAAAAGCCCGTTTCGTCTCCGCCCTTTATGATAGTCAGAAGCGTGCCGTCAGGTTGCCGAACGGCTTTTTTGTGTTTGAAAGCGGGGCTTGCAAACGTACACAGGCAAGCTGTCCAAAGCAAGAGCAAAGCGCAAACAGGCTTGGCGGCCATCATTATTCGTCGGTTTTTAGTTTACGAATTTCAGTTTTAAGCAGTTCTATCGTAGTGGAATCGCTGTCGAAGACAGAATACCAGCCTTGGGGCTCGTGCGGCGGGTCGCACAAAAAGTCGTTGCCGCGTTGCCATTCCGTTCTTTCCGGTCTTCCTTTTCCTCCCCAGCCCCAGAAGTTGCAGCCCGACAGGCTTCCGCTTCTTTGGCTCGATGTAACAACTTGTCCTAATATGTATCCGTAGAATGCGTCACGGCATTGTGTGGGAGAGTCAGCGCCGCAGAAATTGCCGTCACGCGGATAGCCGAATTCTTCAATGACTATGGGCTTTCCCACTTTGTTGGCGAAGCGAATGTGCCGGTCAGTGTAGGCTTCTGCTTTTTGATAGACGTTAGGCAAATCCTCCCACAGGCGTGCGCGAGTGCACCAGTTCCAATTGGCCGGCCAAATATGGATGGTCAGATAGTCTATCAGCTGATCTGCATGGATTTGTTCGTAAAGAGCCATGTCGTTTTCGCAACCTACACTGCCTTCGCTTCCGGTCGAAACGAGATGGTTCGGATCTGTTTCCTTGATGATGCGAGCTGTTTCGTGTATGAATCGGGCCAAATCGTTTTTTCCTTCAGAGCTGAAGCTGCGCGGCTCATTGCATACCTGCCATGACATAATTGCAGGATCATCTTTGTAAGGCTTGCCCGTTATGCTGTTTGTGCGTCCCACTATCTGTTTGACGTAATTCCAGAAGAGCGATTTTGCTTTGTCGTCGCTTACAAATTCTGAGGCATATTTTGTGTAGGCACCGTATCCGTTGTTGCGTGCTGTCGGCGATTCGCCTTTTCCTGCGCTTTTCAGGTAAAAGCCGTAGCCACCGCTCCATTCCCATGCGTTGTTCAGATAAATCACCGCAACCATGTCGCGTTTGTCAAGCTCGGCCAGAAAATAATCGAGTCCCACCAGGAGCGTGTCGTTCAGATGTCCTGCTTCAGACTGCAGATATGGGTAGACCGAGTTTGTGTTCTTGCTTCCTGCATCGGCTCCGGCCAATATACGCAGGTTGTTGATGCCGATGCTCTTCAATGAATCCAGTTCGTAGCCCAGCCGTTCCCGATTGCCGCCCTCACCGGTTGAACCGAGAATAGGGCCGTACCATAAATTGGTACCTATATAATAATATGGTGAGCCGTTGCGCATGAATTGTCCGTCGAGTACTTTTACGAAACCGTTTCCACCCCATGCGCCAATCGCCATGCTCCATAAGAAACCGATGATGCAGCATATGATTTTCATCTTCATATTGAATGAGGTTTAGTTGAATAAATCCAATTTGTTCTTTCTTGCTTCTTCCAGCGATGCGAGCTTTGTCTTTTCGAGCTCCTTTTCGCGCAGTTCATCGTATTCGTCGTTTAAATGACTGACGAAAGAGTCGTGTGTGTCTGCACCTTGCAATTGGTTGGCTATGATGGAATTTTGTGCAGCGTCCTTTACCCAGATTACAGGCCCGCCATAGACCGGTGCTATTTTCAGCGCAGTATGCAATTTGCTGGTAGTTGCTCCGCCTATCATTACCGGCACATCTATTCCGGCAGCTTTCAGCTGGCGCACCGTGTTGACCATTTCTTCCAGGCTTGGCGTGATGAGGCCGCTCAAACCTATCATGTCCACCTTTTCGCGTAGAGCCGCCTCAACGATTTTTTCGGCAGGAGTCATTACGCCCAGGTCGATGATTTCATAGTTGTTGCAGGCCATGACAACGCTCACTATGTTTTTGCCGATGTCGTGAACATCGCCTTTTACAGTGGCCATCAATATTTTCCCCGCCGATGCTGTTTTGCCGGCTTCTTTTTCTTTTTCCATGAAAGGCTTCAGAAATTCCACTGCCTTTTTCATGGTTCGTGCCGTCTTTACCACTTGCGGCAAGAACATTTTTCCCGAGGCAAAAAGCTTTCCTACTTCGCCCATGCCGTCCATCAGCGGCCCTTCGATCACCTTTACCGCTTTGCCGTACTTTTCCATCGCTTCGGCAATGTCGGCTTCCAGGGTTTCGTTCGAGCCTTTACGCAGAGCCAGTTTCAGACGTTCTTCCACGGTGAGCCTTCTGTCTGCTGCGTGTTCCTTTTTGCCGGCGCCGTTGTTTGCCTCTTCCGTGATGGCCAGTACACGTTCCGTTGCATCGGGTCTGCGGTTGAATATAAGGTCTTCTATCAATTCGCGATGATGCCGGGGAATGTCCTCATAGGTCATTTCGGTTGCCGGGTTCACGATGCCCATGTCCATTCCGTGCTGTATGGCATGATACAGGAATACTGCGTGGATGGCGTTGCGCAGGTAATTGTTTCCGCGGAATGCGAATGAAAGGTTGCTCACGCCGCCGCTTACATGGCTTCCCGGCAGATGGCGGCGAATCCATTCCGTGGCTTTGATGAAGTTGACGGCATAGTCGTTGTGTTCGGCCATGCCTGTTCCGATGGTCAGGATATTGGGGTCGAATATGATGTCGTTGGGGTTGAAATGCACTTTTTCTGTGAGCAGCCGGTAGGCACGTTCGCAGATGCTGATCTTTCGTTCGTAGGAGGTGGCCTGTCCTTCTTCGTCAAAGGCCATTACCACTACGGCCGCTCCCAGACGTTTCAAATCGCGCGCATGCGACAGGAACTTGTCTTCACCTTCTTTCAGCGAAATGGAATTGACAACGCTTTTTCCCTGTACGCATTTGAGTGCGGCCGTGATGACATCCCAATCGGATGAGTCTATCATCAGTGGCACGCGTGCCGTGTCGGGGTCGGACGAAATCAGGTTGAGAAAATTTACCATCTCTTTTTTGCCGTCAATCAGACCGTCGTCCATGTTGATGTCGATTATCTGTGCGCCGTCGTCCACCTGTTTGCGGGCTATGGATAGTGCTTCTTCATAATTGTGCTCTTTGATGAGGCGCAGGAACTTGCGCGAACCGGCCACGTTGCAGCGTTCGCCGATATTGATGAAGTTGCTTTCGGGACGCACCTCCAGACGTTCAAGTCCTGAAAGGCGCAGGTATGGCGGTGCGGGTTTCGGTTGTCGCGGTGCTTTCCACCCGCTGTCATCTTTTATGATATGGTTATATTCTGCAATGAATTTGTCGGTAGTTCCACAGCATCCGCCGATGATGTTGACCAATCCTTCGTTGACAAAAGCACTCATCTGCTGTGCCATTTGTTCTGGGGTAACATCATATTGCCCCATCTCGTTGGGCAGTCCCGCATTGGGATAAACCGAAACGTAGTAGGGGGCTTCGCGGGCCATTTCTTCGACATAAGGCTTGATTTCGAGCGGCCCGAACGAGCAATTGAGCCCGACGGAAAACAGCGGCGCGAAATCTACCGAGGTGAGAAATGCCGCAAGCGTCTGTCCCGACAGGGTACGCCCGGCTTTGTCTGAAACTGTTACCGACAGCATCAGGGGCAGCTGCCGTCCATGTGATTCAAACTCCTGTTCGGCAGCATAAATGGCGGCTTTGGCGTTGAGCGTGTCGAAGATGGTCTCGATGAGCAGGGCATCCACGCCGTTTTCTATCATTATGGCGATTTGTTCGCGGTAGGCACTTGCCAATTCGTCGAACGTGAGAGCGCGATAGGCGGGATTTTCTACGTCGGGACTCATTGAGCAAGTCTTGTTGGTAGGTCCGATGGAGCCTGCAACAAATCGCGGTTTTTCGGGATTGTGCAGCGTATATTCGTCGGCCAGCCGGCGTGCCAGCCGGCACGATGCCTCGTTGATTTCTTTACAGATGTCTTCGCAGTGGTAATCGGCCATCGAGATGCGCTGTGAGCTGAACGTGTTGGTTTCGATGATATCGGCGCCGGCATCCAGGTATTTGCGATGAATATCTTCAATGACATCGGGGCGTGTCAGCGACAGAATGTCGTTGTTGCCTTTCATCTGCCATGTGACGTCCTTGAAGCGTGTGCCGCGAAAGTCTTCTTCGTCCAGTCCGTAGCGTTGAATCATTGTGCCCATCGCTCCGTCGAGAATCAGGATGCGCTCCTTGATCACTTCCTGCAGGCTTTTTGGGGTTTGCTGTGCTGTCATGTCAAATGCCGGTTAGTATCGTTTGAAACTGCGGTCCATTTCCCTGCGGTCGTCCTTTTCTTTCAGAGCCTGACGCTTGTCATACTGCTTTTTGCCACGTGCCAGGGCAATTTCGACTTTGGCCAGATGGTTTCCTTCAATATACAAGACAACAGGGACAATGGTGAGTCCCGGATTCTTTATCTCTTGTTCCAGTTTCCTGATTTCTTTCTTTGTCAACAGTAGCTTGCGGTCGCGCCTTTCGGCGTGGTTGCCGTAAGACCCATAAAAATAGGGCGCGATATACATGTTTTTCACCCATATTTCATGCCTGTCGAAATAGCAGAACGTGTCTACCAGACTGGCCTTGCCCTTGCGAATCGATTTGATTTCAGTACCGGTGAGCACGATTCCTGCCTTGTATTTTTCCAAGAACAGATAGTCGAACGATGCGCGTCGGTTTTTGATGACAATGTTTTTCTTGATTGTTTTGTCTGCCATGTTTTTCTTCGTTAAAACAAATTCCTGTGGCCGCCTACATAGGCTGCTATCGCGGCGGTCCACTGCGGCTCGGATTCGACAAACTCGTCGTCCATTTCGTCGAAAGCCTCATATTGCTCATACAGAGCCATGAATTCTTCGTCCGTACAGTCGGCCGTCAAGACTTCACCGTATTTTTCATACAGTTTGCGGCACGAGTATATAAACTTCGAGAAGTCTTTCAATCCCCAAATGCGCATGGCCTTGGCGAAAGGGTTTTCAAAAATGAATGGCCCGTAGCCGTTGTGGATAAGCTGTATCATGCCACCCTCCAGCATTTCGCGACGAAAAATGACATAAGCCAGCAATGTAAGCCGGTTGCCATCAAGCAGGGCCATTGAGCTTACTGTCAGGCTTCCGCCCGCGAGAGCGATGTATTGTTCGGCCAACTGCTCAAGCGAGGCCGCATCATCGTGGTTCATATCCATAGTCGCATTTTCAATAAGTAGTGCAAAGGTAACAAAAACGCTTCATATCGGGAACAAATTGCAGCCTTGGCTTTTGAAAAGAAAGCCTTTTCGTCGAGAATCGCAGCCTTGCCCGTATTACAGCGAAAATGCGGCTTGAAGCGATCGGATGACGCAATTTTGTAGGGTATGGTTTGAAATATCGTTGATGTCCCTCGTTTTTGATGATTCTCGGGTAAAAGGAACTCTTTTTCATTGAAAAAAATATGGCAGGAAATGAGTGCAAATAGCAAAAAATGGGTATTTTTGCATGAGGTAATATCAATCTAAAATTTAAAGGATATGGTTTATACAAAGGAAGTTGAAAATATGTGTTGTGTGGCCAAAGGCCCCAACCACGGTCCGGCTCCCATTCCCGAAGAGGGCAAATGGATTCAAGCCAAGGAAATAAAGGATATCTCCGGCCTGACTCATGGTGTGGGATGGTGTGCTCCCCAGCAAGGCGCATGTAAGCTGACGCTGAACATAAAAGACGGTATCATACAGGAATGCCTCATAGAAACAATCGGTTGCTCGGGAATGACTCATTCAGCGGCTATGGCCAGCGAAATATTGCCTGGAAAGACGATACTTGAAGCATTGAACACCGACCTTGTCTGTGATGCCATTAACACAGCCATGCGTGAGCTGTTCCTTCAAATAGTTTACGGTCGTTCCCAGAGCGCTTTCTCTGAAGGCGGCTTGGCCATCGGTGCCGGATTGGAAGACCTCGGAAAAGGCCTTATCAGCCAGTCGGGAACACTTTATGGTACAAAGGTAAAAGGAACACGCTACCTTCAGCTTACAGAAGGCTACATCACCAAAATGTTCCTTGACAAGGACGACCAGGTATGCGGCTACGAATTTGTTCATATGGGCAAGTTCATGGATGCCATTAAGAAAGGCGTTCCCGCTGATGAGGCTCTGAAGAGCGTGACCGGCACATACGGCCGCACAAAGGCCGAAGACGGCGCAGTTAAATCCATAGATCCACGTAAAGAATAAGGAGGAACAAACCATGATAAGAGAAGTGAAATTTGAAAGCCAGGAACGCCGTATCAAGCAGATACTCGCTGCACTCAACAAGCACGGCATCAAAGATATTGAAGAAGCCAATCAGATTTGCGAGAATGCAGGGCTCGATCCTTACAAGACCTGCGAAGAAACGCAGATGATTTGTTTCGAAAATGCCAAATGGGCCTACGTTGTAGGTACAGCCATCGCCTTGAAGGAAAAGGCACCCAACGCAGTGGAAGCAGCCAAATATATAGGCGAAGGCCTGCAATCGTTTTGCATTCCCGGTTCAGTAGCAGATGACCGTAAGGTTGGTATAGGCCACGGCAATCTGGCCGCCCGCTTGCTGACCCCCGAAACAAAGTGCTTTGCCTTCCTTGCAGGGCATGAGAGTTTCGCAGCAGCCGAAGGTGCCATCAAGATTGCTCAAATGGCCAACAAATCGAGACCTGCCGACAAACCCCTGCGTTGTATCCTAAACGGATTGGGCAAAGACGCAGCCATGATTATCAGCCGTATCAACGGTTTTACTTATGTACAGACAAAATTCGACTATTATACAAGCGAATTGAAAGTTGTCAAGACCATTCCTTACAGCAACGGCCCACGTGCTGCTGTCAACTGCTATGGAGCCGATGACGTGCGCGAAGGTGTTGCCATCATGTGGAAAGAAGACGTAGACGTGTCTATTACAGGTAACTCAACCAACCCGACCCGTTTCCAGCATCCCGTGGCCGGAACCTACAAGAAAGAGCGCATCCTTGCCGGGAAACCTTACTTCTCGGTAGCAAGCGGTGGTGGTACCGGACGTACGCTGCATCCCGACAACATGGCCGCAGGTCCTGCTTCATACGGCATGACAGATACCATGGGACGCATGCACAGTGACGCCCAGTTCGCCGGTTCTTCATCGGTTCCCGCACACGTTGAAATGATGGGCTTCCTCGGAATCGGCAACAACCCGATGGTAGGTTGCACTGTAGCCTGCGCTGTTAACGTAGACCTTGCTCTGAACAAGAAATAAACCTGTACAATCCATACGAAAAGGCGAGACGTCGTAACGATGCCTCGCCTTTTCTGTTATGGAATAAAGAATTTCAGTTGAATATCACCGTCTTGTTCTTATAGGTGAGGATCTTGTGCTCTATATGCTTTTGTACGGAATGCGACAGCACGATCTTTTCGAGGTCCTTGCCTTTGTTGACCAAATCTGAAACGGTGTCCTTGTGGGTTACACGCACCACATCCTGTTCGATGATGGGGCCTGCATCCAGTTCGGTGGTGACATAATGTCCGGTTGCACCGATGATTTTCACGCCTCGCTCGAAAGCGGCGTGATAGGGCTTCGCCCCGACAAAAGCCGGCAGGAACGAATGGTGGATGTTGATGATTCGTTGCGGATAGCTGCGTATCATGTTTTCACTAATGACCTGCATGTAACGTGCCAGCACGATAAAATTCACTTTGTGAGCTTTGAGAAGCTCCATCTCTTTTTGCTCCTGCTCCGCCTTATTGTCCTTTGTAATAGGAAATACGTAGTAAGGTATGTCAAAGCGCTTGGCCACGATTTCCAGATCGGGATGATTGCTGATGATAAGCGGTATCTCAACGTCCCATTCACCGGCAGTGTAGCGCGCGAGCAGGTCGTAGAGGCAATGCGACATTTTAGATACGAATATGGCCATTCGCGGTTTTTGGTCGGAGAAGTACAGTTGGAAATCCATGTGATACTTTTGGGCATAGAGCGTAGAGAAGAAATCGTCGATCTTTTCACGAGGAATGGAAAACCCGTTCAGTTCCCATTCTATGCGCATGAAAAAGATGTTTTCTACATGGTCGACATGCTGGTCAAGGTATACGATGTTGCCTTTGTTGACCGTAATGAAATTGGTGACTTCGGCCAGAATTCCCGGTTGGTCGGGGCAATGAAGCAAAAGGATTGCCGTACTTTTCATTCAGTTCGTTGGAGTTTTATGATTGTACAATAATTCAGTATTCTGTTTTTTCGGAACATACAGTCATTGATTTTTCAATTTGACCTTGGCTATTTCTACGACGGCCGGCATCATGGATAATATAGCTACGGCCACGAGCAGCAGTTTGGCATTGTTTTTGACAAAAGGCAGGTCACCGAAGAAGTAGCCGGCATAGCAAAATGTGGCAATCCACAGGGCTGCACCGATAATGTTGTAGGTCATGAAA
>ERZ808286.1469-NODE-1469-length-11655-cov-2.809138_pt1 | contig 11655 bp, 16 predicted proteins | sample MGYA00521276_ERZ808286 | MGnify/ENA primary metagenome ERZ808286 (study PRJEB31516, sample SAMN03275607) | gut metagenome | biome: mammalia-associated habitat; material: feces | host: Papio cynocephalus | place: Kenya | collected 2012-08-01 ... | reverse complement strand
AATTTTGAAGGCCTACCACAAACTACACATTTTCCAAAACTAATAGGGTCATCTTCTAAAATACATCTTGATTTTATACCGCGATATTCTTTTAATTTTAATTCACACTCTTGACATCCGCACCATTCTGCCTTTATAAATCCAGGCTGTTTATTAATTTGTCTATCAACTTCGTCTAAAGTTTTACAAACAAATGTCAGTTCATCTCGCCTTATTGTAGCTTTTTGTAATAAATTATTTTGTATATCATCCATTAATTCATTGACAGCTTTAACAATATCACAATCTTTATCAATTTGAATTTTTTCTCCAGTATCTCGTCTTGCCAAAGTAATTTTGCCCGCTTCTAAATCTCTCATCCCCACTTCCAATCGAACTGGAATACCATTAACCTCTGCTTCAGCAAATTTAAATCCCGGAGATCTTTCAGTATTATCAACATAAGATACAATATTTGATTGATTTAAAATTTTGGAATAATTGTCGGCTATTTTTACAATTTCTTCATCTTTTCCTATTGGAATAATAGCAACTTGTTTTGGAGCAATTTTGGGAGGTAAAACAAGACCATTTTCATCACTATGCACCATAATTAAAGCACCTATCATTCTTGTAGTAGCCCCCCAAGAAGTTTGATATACATATTCCCATTTCTCTTCTCGGCTTAAAAATTTAATATTGTATGCCTTAGCAAATTTTTGACCAAAATAATGGCTGGTTGCACTTTGTAGTGCCACCCCATTATACATCAAAGCCTCAATAGTATAAGTGCTTTCAGCACCAGCAAACTTTTCCTTTTCTGTTTTTTTACCGCTTATAACTGGTATAGCCAAATAGTCTATAAAAAAAGTTTTATAAACATTTAGCATTCTTAAAGTTTCTTCCATTGCTTCTTTTTCAGTTTCGTGAATTGTGTGACCTTCTTGCCACAAAAATTCTCTCGTCCTTAAAAAAGGACGAGTTTCCTTTTCCCATCTTATTACATTTGCCCATTGATTATATAGTTTTGGCAAATCTCTATATGACTTTACTTTTTTAGAATAATAATCAGAGAATAATGTTTCAGAGGTAGGTCTAAACGCCAACTTTTCGTCTAAATCAGAACTTCCACCTTTTGTTACCCAAGCACATTCTGGAGCAAACCCCTCAATAAGTTCTCCTTCCTTTTTTAATAGCGATTCTGGGATTAAAACTGGCATATACACATTTTCGTGTCCAGTCTGTTTAAACATTCTATCCAAGGTTTCTTTCATCTTTTCCCATAATGCGTTCCCATTTGGTTCTAAAATTACACAACCTTTTACACTACTATAATCTGCCAATTTGGCAGCCATAACAACGTCTGTATACCATTTTGCAAAATCTTCATTCCTGCTTGTAATACTCTTATTTTTCATATTTCCTTCCTTACCTTAATTTAATTCTTCCTCTTTTATAAGTCCCATAAGTTCTTGACGAACAACAGTGACTTTTCCTTTTGCGTCATCAAAAGTTTTAGACAATTCTTTACACAAAAGTGCTCCTTTTTCAAATAAAGAAGTAGCCTCATCAAATTTTACTTCACCGCTTTCTAATTTTTGTATAATAGACTCTAATTCGTTCATTTTTTGCTCATAATCCATAAAAAACCTCTTTTATAAAATTTTTGCTTTAACCATTCCATCTTTAAAGATAATATCTATTTTATCATCTTTTTTTAGGTCACTTACTTTTGTTACATAGCCCTTCAAATTTTTTATACTTGCATATCCCAATTTTAAAACTTCTTTTGGGTCAAGTTTTTTTAAAATACAATTATTGTAAATTAATTCCTTTTCTCTTTTATCAAAATAGGTCTTTGATAAGTTAAACATATTACACAAGTTTTTATTAAACAATTGTTTTGAATCTTGCTCTAAATATTGATAACTTTTTAATAATTGATTGACATCATTTTTATATTTATAAACTTCATAATTAAACTTTGCATTATAAGATTTTAGCAAAGAATCAACTGATTTTTCAAACCTTAATTTTTTATCAAAAAAATCTTCACATAAAAGCTCAGCAGCCACACTCGGAGTTGGCGCTCTTAAATCACTACAAAAATCTATTATGGTAAAATCAGTTTCATGACCAACGGCTGACATTATAAATTTGTTACAATTATAAGTGGCTTCGGCAACTATTTCAGTGTTAAAAGGCTGTAAGTCTTCCATACTTCCACCACCCCTGGCAACAACTATTACATCCACATCATAATTATCTAATGCTTTTATTCCTTCAGCAATTTCAAATTCTGCATTGTTACCCTGAACTTTGACTGGATATAAAACTATATCAATTTTCGGGTTTCTTCTTGTTCTAATATTGATTATATCCTGTATTACAGCACCGCCTTCACTTGAAACTACACCTATCCTTTTAATATTTTTAGGCATAGGTTTTTTGTGACTTTGGTCAAAATATCCTTTGTTTTCAAGTTTAGTTTTTAATTCTAAAAACTTTTGATATAAAGCACTTTCTCCATAGTGTTCAATTTTTATTACATTAAAATTAAGTTTGCCACCTTTAACATAATATCGCGGTGTTCCAACAACAACCACGCTATCACCATTTTTGATATCTTTAAAATCATCCGCTGTGAAGCAAACACAAGATAAAATACTATTTTCGTCTTTTAGTGAAAAATATGCCGTTCCTCTGACATTAGAATAGCCAGATACCTCTCCAACAACACTTATATTAAATAACAATTCTTCAGCATCAAAAATTTGTTTTAAATAGTTGCTCAACTGAGTAACAGTAACTGGTTTAATTGGCATTTTGTTCCTCTATTATGGTTTTTAAAATCCCATTAATAAACGAATAACTTTTTTCTGTTGAATATTTTTTAGCCATTTCAACCGCCTCATTAAAAACCACCTTTAACGGGGTTTGTTTATAGAACAACAATTCAGTTATAGCCGTTGCAAGAATTGCCCTATCAATTCTGTAAACTCTATCAGGAGTGTATCCTTTTAAGTTTTTATCAATAAGGTTATTTACATAATTTTTATTTTGACTATATAATTCAATAATAGAGTTAACAAAATTATAATCTTCTGCAAAATCTTTATCTTGCTCGGTTGTTATATTGTCTTCTTCCAGCATCTCATCCAAAGATAAATCACCATTTAAAAACAAGCTTTTATAAATAATTTTAAAAGCAGTTTCTCTCGCTAGTCCTCGCATTAAACACCTTCCTCATTCTTTTTAACAAAATTAACACCAACAATATGAACATTGATTTTACCTGTTTTTAATTCAACCATAGAAGCAATATTGTTTCTAATGTTTTCTTGAACCCTAAAACAAATATCTGGAACACTAACGCCAGAAAAAACTTTTATATAAACATCAACAGTTACTTTACCATTTGGAGATATATAAATTTTAACACCTTTGCTATCTCTATTTTTAAACATTCTTTTTAAAATAATAGACGGGGTATCTACCAATTCACTAACTCCACTTATTTCCTTAGTTGCCAAACTTATAATTGAAAGCAAAATATTTCTATCACAAGTTGTTTTACCTTTATTTGCCGTTATGTTGTCCTGTAATTCAACCATAAAAAACCTCACTATATGTATTATTACTATATCATATAGCAAGGTTATTTGCAATTATTTTTTTAATTTCTTCATACATATTTAGTAATTTAATTTTTATTCAACAGGTGTGATTTGAATATTGTCAATATCTGCTTTAGTTTGTTCTTTAACAATAGATACAATTTGAGCAACTTCATTTGCCGTCAATGTAGCTTGTGCACATTTAACAACTATTTTAACATTTGGATTAACATTAGTCACAATACAATCTTCAAATCCTTTTGCTTTAATTAATCCTTCAATAACTAATTCACTTTCCATTTGTGAAACCAAAGCAAGTTTTTTTGCTTCTGCATTTGAAATTGCTTCACTTGAAGATGATTCGCTTGTTATAATTGCGTCATAATATAATAATTCTTGATCACGTGTAGATTGTCTATCTTCTCTATATGTAGAAAAATAATTAGCTGTAGTTACGCTTTGTCCAGATGTTTGTTTAATTCTATTGTTAAGTGCGATATTTAAATAACCTGTAACACCTAATAATAAAACCATTCCTACTAAAATAAATATTTTTGTTTTTTTCTTCATAAATCTCTCCTTTTTTGTTGTTATCTTAATATATTATCTCTTTCACACTTTTATGACTTTTTGCATATAATATTTTTTAATTTTTTTAACACATCTTTTATCCGCCAACCATTATTTGTATACAACTTTCTTTTATATTTAAAAGCGTAGTTATAGACCTCATCATATTTAGTTTAACTAAAGCATTTGATGCTCCACTTGCCACAACAACAACGCCACAAATATCAGGATAAGTTTCTTTTATAACAAGCGGTGTAGATTTTCCATTAATTGTTACTAAAACTACTTCTTCACTTTTTGTTATCTTCGTATTAATATTACCGCCAACCTCATTTGAAGTTGTTGTTTCTTGATTTTCTGTGGCGTATTCATATTTCATTCCACCATCTATAGTAATCATTACTTTCACTGTGCCTGCACCAGAAATATTTGATAAAATTCCTGCTAGTTTATCTTCTAAATAATTTGCATACTCGTCAGCAGAGAATTCTGTAACACTGTCTGTTTTTGATGTTTTTGACTTCAATGTTGTTGAATATACAAAAATCAATATAATAGCAAATATACCTAAAAGAATAAATTCAATGTGTTTTATATTTTTAATTTTTTGCAAGAAAGGTATTTTATCCCAAAAAGATATCTTTTCTTTTTTTTCACTCATAGAATATCACCTTATCCTTACTAATATTTACTATATTTATCACTACACTTATCACCTCCGTTTTTATATTGATATTCGAATTTTTATCACTTATTACAACATTATACAAATCGACATAAACAGCATTTATTTCCATATTTAAATCAAAAATATTAGCAGATATTGAAACAACAGCACCATAAATTCCCTTATCATTAAGTCCATTATTTATATCTTCATTCCACTTATCCAATTTTGCTTGATTAACATTGTAAATATAAGTATCTTGAATTTCAAAATCCACTTCTTTAAATACATTGTCTAAATTAAAATTACCTTTAAAAATATTTGGCAGTGGAACTATAACAACTAAAACAATAGCATATGAAAATACATTTTTAATACAAGCACCCATTTTACCTTCAGGCATCATTAAATCTAATAATACTGATAATAAACAAACACCTGCAATTGAAATTATCCATACAGAAACTGACAAAGAACCACCCTCCTTTTACTCCATCTCACTAAAATTTTTAAATAATGTTAGTACTACACATTACCAGTCCTATCATAAAGAAATACATAAAAGCTACGCCCAAAATGAGTGCTATAAGCATTTGAATAGATTTTGCTATGCTGGATACAAAACTTGTAATTCGATTATCTGCAACAGGCTCCAATATAGAACTAGCCAATTTCATTAACAATGAGAAAACAATTATTTTTATAATAGGCAACAAAATTGTTCCAAAAAGAAGGACTAATCCCCCAACACCAACAGCATTTTTTATTAGTACGCTAGAAACCATAATAAGACTAACACCATCTGATAAAAATCCACCAATAATAGGCACAGCACTTTTTATAGTATACTTAGCTGTTTTTAATGAAATTGAATCAATGCTTCCAGCCATAAGCCCCTGTATTGAAACAAATGCAGAAAAAATCATTAAAACCAAACCCATTATCCATTTAAAACAAGAAGAGAAAAAATCGGAAAATTTATTAAATTTAATATTGGTTGTTAAATTAGAAATAGTAGTAAAAACCAACATAAAAGTAAAAATTGGCATTAAAATATTGATGAAAACTGAAATGACTGTACCTGAAAGCATAGCCATTGCAGGCTGATAAACATTAACTGAAACATTACCTCCAAGAGAAGTTAAAATTGTTAAAAGGATAGGAAAAATCAACTCCATTTGCTTCTTTACACTTCCCAACGTATTTGTTGTAAGCATAAGCAACTTTGAAACCCAAACAATAATAATAACAACCACAGCACTATAACACACAAAATGAATGATATCGTTTAAACTTTTATTTTTTCCGCTATGTGATGCACTTACCATACTATATAACACTGCTATTGCAATAATCATACAAATATACGGTAAGAACGAGATAACATCTTCCAAAAATAAATCTAAAATATATTTGCCAAATGTGTTTGCATTAATTGTTAACTTACCTGAAATTATATCTTTAATTTTTTGGGAAAAACTATCTCCACTTAACTCACTCGAATCATTAATTACATCTTTTAGTATTTGATCCAATTCGCTTGTATCTAAACTATTTAATTGGTTTTCAATATTGTTATCAATTTCTGTTTCCAATTCAATTTGGGAAGAAACTTCAGCATAAACATAGGTCCTATGCGTTCTCATAGAACCTGAAATTAAAGCAAACACAACCATTAATAAACAAATAAATTTTTTCAATTAATTTTCCTTAAGGCAAGATTTCCATAATAATTTCAATTAAACTTTTTATGATTGGTAAACTAATCACCAAAATTGTAATTTTCCCAGCAAGATTAATAACTTCTGCAATACAAGAATTGCCAGCATTTGAACAAATGCTGGAAGAAAATTCGATTATATATCCAACCCCAATAATCTTTAATACGCAGGCAAATAAGCCAGTATTCAAACCTGTTTTTTCAACAAAAGATGTCATTGTGTTTATGATTTCCATTAAACCATCAACACAAGAAATCAAAATTATAATTGATCCAACAATGCTTATAAAAACCGCAAGTTCAGGTTTTAATGGCTTAATAATCAAGTATGCAATCAGTGTTAAAAAACCAATGCCAATAATTTTGAATAACTCCGTCACAAATAATTCCTCACTATAAACCAAACATAGATTTAACCGTATCAAACAACTGCACCACTATATCTAGTATCATCATCAGTACCACAACCACACCAGCAAGTGTTGCAAATGTCGCCATATCATCTTTTCCGGAATGTTTTAATACTTGTGTTATAACTGCCGTAAGCAATCCAATACCTGCTATTTTTATTATTAAATCAACGCCCATAAAGCCCCCATTATAAAATAATCAACGCCAAAAACAATCCAGATAAAATCCCAAGTTTTGTATAAAGCGGGCAAAATTTTTCACACTCTTTTTTTAATTTTTCACATTGCCCTTTTACACTTTCAGTTTTACTTTTTATAATATCAACCTGATTAAAGATGTCTGTTTTCCCTAAATTTTTAAAAAACAAAAGTATATCTTCTTTTTCATTTTCGTTGAGAAATTTGATATTTTTAAATAATATTTCCTTTGTTAAACTTACTTCGCTACTTAAAATATTTATATAATTTTTTAATAAACAATTAAAATCCTTGTTATGTAAATTAAATATAGATTTATTAATTATTTCATCAAGTTTACTTGCAGAAAAACCGATTTCCGTTTTTAAAATTTCCAAAAAAGACAAATACGACTCGTAAAAATTTTTTCTTTGTTTGTAGACATTACTTATTCCAAAGCCAATGGCTCCACACAATACTACAAGTAAAATAATTAAAACTAATTTCATATGATTGCTCCATAAATTTTACTTAAATTTTCTTTATAAACACCCTCTATAGTCCCCACGCCATTTTCTTTAGAAAGAACAATAATTCTTTTGAACCATCTTTGTTCTAATAGGTTTTTAAACTCAGTTTTCCTTTTTAAATCTTCAATATTATTTGCGTGCATAGTGGCAATTATTTTTATGCCACAGGTTACAGCATATTCTAACGCTTTAAAATCATCTATAGAGCCTAACTCGTCAGTCACAATGATATCAGGTGACATACTCCTTATTCCTAAAAGAAATGAGTCTTTTTTATTAAGAAAACATATTGCATCATAAAAATTACTTCCAATAAAATTACTCGCATTACCACAAGTAATTTCACCTCTTTCATCTGCAATAAATACATTGTAAGAGTAATTGTGATTAGAAAATTGAAATATTAAATCTCTAATCATTGTTGTTTTCCCTGCTCCGGGAGGAGAAATTATTAATGTGTTATTTATGTCCCCATTGTTTAAAATTTCATTAAAAATTGGTAAAGAAGCGTTTTTTATAATGTGAGGAAGTCTAATACATAATGATGTAAAGTTTTTTATTGTTTTTATACATTGATCAAGCACAACTTCTCCGCAAATTCCAATTCTTATACCTCCATCGACCATTAAAAAACCTTGTTTTAATTGTTCGTTGACAGAATAAATTGAATGATTACAAGCTTTAAAAACAATATCATTTATCATTTCCTCACTCGCATAAATTGCTTGATTTGCATTTGAACATATTCCATTCTCACTTAAAAAATAAGTACGAGTGTTACATAATACAGAAATTGGTTTATCTTTTCTAAATCTTATTTCATTTATTTCTGTTTCTGAAGTTTTTGATGTTAAAGCCAAATAAATCGAATTAGTTAAAATATCTTTTAACATTTCACATTCTCCCTTATTAAAATATTTATATTTGTACTAATTCTTAAAATACTGTTTCTACAAAAAGACAAAAAAAAAGACATAGCATAATGAAGTGAACCCCAAAAACTATGTCCTTTAAAATAATAAAAACTATTTTACTCTTTCCATATATGAACCGTCACGAGTATCTACTCTAATCATTTCTCCTTGATTTACAAATAGAGGTACTTTAATTTCATAACCGGTTTCAAGTTTAGCTGGTTTATAACCTGCTTTAGAAGTATCGCCTTGAATTCCTGGTTCAGTTTCTGTAACTTTCAACTCAACAAAAGTTGGAGGAACAACACTAAACGCATTTCCTTTATAGAATTGAATTGTTGCATTCATATTTTCCTTCATAAAATTCATAGCACCTTCAACTTGTGATTTGTTAAGTGGAATTTGGTCATATGTTTCCATATCCATAAAGTAATACAAATCACCTTCATTATAAAGATATTGCATTTCTTTTCTTTCAATAACTGCCACTTGGAACTTATCAGTAGGGTTAAAAGTTCTTTCTAACACTTGTCCTGTAACAACGTTTTTAATAGTAGTTCTAACAAATGGTGAACCTTTTCCAGGTTTAACATGTAAAAATTCAACAACTACAAATACATTGCCTTCATATTCAAAAGTAACGCCTTTTCTAAAATCGCCTGCTGTTATCATTAATTTTCTCCTTAAATTTCTTTAAAATTACTTTGGTATATTAACACACTTTAAAAAATATGTCTAGTATTTTTTTAGTAATCGTGACCAGAATGTAAAATATAACCTGCACTTGTATATTTTCTTAGAAGTTTTATACTCGATAGGATTTCTCTAAAATTTCCTCCAAATAAATCAGTTCTGCCATAGCCTTTTTCAAAAAGAGTATCTCCAGAAAACAAATGATTATCTATAATATAAGAAAGCCCCCCTTTGCTATGCCCCGGAGTATGCAATATTTTAATTTCAAAAGCTCCTAAGGTTAGATGTTCTTCATTTTCAGATATTAAAAAGTCTGGAATAAAACTTTCAACCACTTCGCCACAACTTTTAGCAAAGTTTAAATTTTCATCACTACACATTATCTCATCAAATTTTGATATATAAATTTTATATCCTAATTCTTGTAATTTTTTGCATGAAAAAATGTGGTCATAATGCCCGTGAGTTAATAAAACCCCTAAAACATTTAAACCTTTTTGTTTTACAAAATCTATTATTTCTTCATAGTTTGAACCTGGGTCGATTATAATTGATTGTTTTAAATCATTACAAACAATATAACAATTTTCTAAGCATACTCTACTTATTATTTTATTTACAGTTATCATAAATTTCCTTTAATTTTAAAGCATCTTCCATCATTTTTTCTTTAGACTCACTTATAATTGTTGGAGTAAGTTTATACTCATTAATAACTTTAATTAAGGGCTCGAATTCAGGGCCATAAACACAATCATCCAAATTTAAATGCTTAACTTCACCTTTTGAAGAATACTCTATTTTACTAAAATGAATATGACAATTTTTAGTTTTATACTCGCCTAACTTTTCAAATGAATAATCAAATATTCTTTTATAATCATTAGATGATTTTAACCCACCCTGCATAATACAATTTATATGGCCAAAATCAAAAGTTGGTACAAGAATTTTATCTTTTGTACAAAAATCAATTATCTCTTGATAAGTACCTATTTGCATATATTTCCCCATAGTTTCAGGGCACAAAAATTTGTTTTCATTCAATTTTAGGTCATATAAAATTTTTAAACACTCATCCAATCTTTTGGAAGTTAAATTAATAGCAGCAGTTCTATTAAGCTTACCGCAAGAAGCCAAATGAATAACTAAATCACGACCACCCATAATATTTAAATACTGCATACTTTTTTCAACATAACCAAAAGATTTTGATACCATATCGTCACTTTCATTTGCAAAATTTATATAATATGGAGCATGGATGCTAATTAAAATGTCGTTATTTTTTGCATTTTCACCAAGTATTTTAGCAGTGTCATAAGACATAGTAAAACCCCTACCAAATGAATATTCATATGCAGACAATCCTATTTCCTTGCAAAATTTGGGTGCATCAACACTATGCTTATAACCAGCGTCATAAAAAATTTTACTATTTCCTGATGGACCAAAACGAATTTTATTTTCCATAATATTTTCCTTTACACCTCCAAATAGTTAATTTTTCCGTTTGCTAAATCCTCTAACGTTGATGAATCCTCAATAGAGAATACACCACATTTTGTACGTATAATACTAAGCATAGTACCATATGTGCCAAAATTGTATGCCATATCTCTACAAAGGCTTCTTATATAAGTTCCGCTAGAACAAGTAATTTTAAACTGAAAATTATTATCACCAAACTCTCTTAAAAGTTTTAATTCATATATTTCTATTTCTTTAGGTTTTAATTCCACAACGCCACCTTTTCTTGCTATGTCACAGGACTTTTGCCCGTTGATTTTTTTTGCAGAAAAAAGCGGTGGCATTTGGTTTTGTTTGCCAATAAATTTTTTTAAGGACATTAAAATTTGTTCTTTTGTGATAATTTTATCTTCTTCATTGATTATTTTACCTTCACTATCCAATGTATCAGTTTCATATCCAAAATGAAAAACTGCTACGTATGTTTTTGTTTTTTTCAAATATTCATCAAATAATTTTGTTCCTTTATTGACACCAACCAGCAACACTCCTGTTCCATAAGGGTCAAGAGTACCCATATGTCCAGCCTTTTTTACACCTAAAATTCTTGACACTTTTTTTACAGCCAAAAATGATGACATTCCAGTTGGTTTATTTAAGTTTATAATAGCATTTTTATCAAACATATTAATTCCTTATCTGTTTTAAGCATTCTTCATATAATATTTTCGCATGTTTAACTGGTGCACCTACAAATAAAGCGCCTGAAGCCTGAATGTGTCCACCGCCACCAATTACATTTGCCACTTTGGATACATCATATCCTTCTTTACATCTCATTGAAACAGTATAGGTATTTTTTTCTTTTTGTTTTATTACAAAAGCAAATATATTATCGTCAGTATTAA
>ERZ808286.1467-NODE-1467-length-11666-cov-3.706571_pt1 | contig 11666 bp, 8 predicted proteins | sample MGYA00521276_ERZ808286 | MGnify/ENA primary metagenome ERZ808286 (study PRJEB31516, sample SAMN03275607) | gut metagenome | biome: mammalia-associated habitat; material: feces | host: Papio cynocephalus | place: Kenya | collected 2012-08-01 ... | reverse complement strand
TTTCTGATGACTGATGATTATTCAAACTAGGAAGTGCAAAATTTTAATTTTGTAAGTGCGTCAGCACTAAATTTTGAACTTGTTTCAAAATTTACTTCCGATGCTTTATATTATCTGAAGTTTTGTCTGAATGCACCGAAGGTATATTCAAGCAAAACTGATGGTTATTCAAACAGGAAGTGCAAAATTAAAATTTTGCAAATGCGGTAGCATTAATTTTGAACTTGTTTCAAAATTTTACTTCCGATAGTTTATTTATATGTAAATAAATATAAAAATACTTATCAAAAGGTAAAATAATTATGCTGGTTTTAAAAATTATCTTTTGTCTTTTATGAAATAAAAAACGCATTTGGTAAAAAACAATTTCCCCAAATGCGTATTTTTCTATTACATAAAAAAACTGTAAAGAAATTACTTTTTCAATAATTTCTTTACAGTCATTTTTTTTGGTGGAGGTGAACGGAATCGAACCGATGACCTCCTGCTTGCAAGGCAGGCGCTCTAGCCAGCTGAGCTACACCCCCATAAATGCTAACGGGATTTATAATAGCATTAAATAAAATCATTGTCAACATTTTTTTGACAATTTTTTTAAAACTTTTGTGAAATTGTATAGTATGTATAAAGTAATAAAATTCGGTCAATAATTTTGCCAAGAAGTTAAGAGGTGATAAATGAAAAAGATTGGCATAATATTTTCGAGTTTAATTATTTTTTTATTAATTATTCTAGGAACGACATATAAACAAGTTAATAAAGATTATTTACGCATACATATAAGAGCAAATAGTAATGCTGAAGTAGACCAATTGATAAAATACAAAATTAAAGATTCTGTTGTGCAAGTTTTGACGCCTTTCATTGCAAGTTGTTCTAATTTTGATGATGTAAAACAAGTTTTGAGTGACAATTTAACGGTTGTAGATTCTGTTGCAAACACTATTTTAAAAGAAAATGGTTTTACATATATAGCAAAAAGTAAGTTGTGTGAGGAAGAGTTTCCAACAAGAACATATAATGGGTTTACATTGGAGGCAGGACTTTATGATGCTATAATTGTTGAATTAGGAGAGGCAAAAGGAGATAATTGGTGGTGTGTGGTTTATCCACCTTTGTGTTTTGTAAATTCAAGTTCAGGTAGTAATGTTGTGTATAGATCGCGTATACTTGATTTGATTCAAAAATTCACCAATAGATAAGTTTATTAATAACTTTTTTGTTTCTTATATAACAAAACAAATGTAAGATATTTTATTGCTATATTTTTTGATTCTACTAGATTAAAGTACAAATTTTTAATTTTTTAGATGCAAAAAGCACAAATTAATTAAATTAATGTTCGTAAAGAATTTTTTGGCTAACAGAAATGATTCTTTAGTGGACATAATTTTTTTATATTTTGGGGTTAAATAGATTTTTTCAAATATATTTGATAAATGATTAAATTTTATTGATTATTTTTTTTCTTTTTCTAATAAAACTTTTTATTAAAAAAATTTAATAATTTAATTTTTCTTGCACAAAATAGCAATATCAATAAAAAGGAAAGGGCTATGGATAAAGTACATATTAAATCATTTAAAAAATTTAAAAGAATATTCATTTTTAGCTTAATTGCAATTTTTGCATTTGTTTTAGGTGGGACTTTGTATGCTGTCAACTATTCTACTTCTAGTCAAGTAACGGCAGTAGCTACAACTTCACAAAACAAACAAGTACAGCAAAAACTTAAAGACTTAGGTTACTATAATGGTGCCATAGATGGAATATTTGGTAGCAAAACTGTTCAAGCAGTAAAAAATTTCCAAAGAGATTATGGTCTTACAGTTGATGGCGTGGTAGGTAAAAATACATTAGCAAAACTGGGACTTTCTAGCGGAAATGGTTCTTATTCTTCAAGCGACATATATCTTTTAGCAAAATGCGTTCACGCTGAAGCGAGAGGAGAACCTTATGTAGGGCAAGTGGCAGTTGCTGCTGTTATATTAAACAGGGTAAAAGATCCAAATTTCCCAAACACAATTTCAGGTGTTATATATCAGCCTTGGGCATTTACTGCAGTTAATGATGGACAAATCAATTTGGAACCAAATCAAAGTGCATATAATGCTGCTTCTGATGCAATGAATGGATGGGATCCAACATATGGTTGTATTTATTATTACAATCCAACCACGGCAACAAGTCAATGGATATTCTCAAGACAAACGGTTATTACAATAGGAAAACACGTTTTTGCTATTTAAAAAATAAAAAGGAGTAATTTATGGCAAATGTAAAAACAAAATCAAAAAATAGAGCAAACATTGGACTTGTTATAGCTTTATGTATTGTGAGTGCATGTTTTATAGTTACCTCGATTTTATGGCTAACCAATATCTCAAAAGTTAGTGATATGGGACTTACAATCGAAAATGTTTATGAACGTAACTTTTATGATTTGGTAGATAATGTCAACAATACCGAAGTTAAACTATCTAAGGTTTTAGCGTCCAGTCAAGATAGTTATTCTAGAAAACTTTTAGGAGAAATAAGTAAAAACACAAACAGTGCAAGTTATAACTTAAGCAATCTTCCTATTTCATTAAATGGAATTGATGAAACTAAAAAATTTATAAATCAAATAAGCGGTTTTACTGGCACATTGTGCGACAAAATAGATAGAGGGCAGGCTTTAACACAAGCAGAACTTGATACTCTTGAAGACATCTATGATAGTGTTGTACTTTTAAAAAATCAATTAAGTGAATTTAATGATAAATATATCTCGCAAGGTTTTAACATTTTTGTTAATGGAAATCTTTTAGACGGCGATTATAACAATTTCACTTTAAAAATTCAGGGCATTAAAGGAAGCGATGTTGAATATCCAACTATGATATACGATGGACCGTTTGCAGATGGACAGTATAATAAAGAAATTAAAGGTTTGTCTGGAAGTTTGGTGTCAGTTGATTATGCTAAACAAACTATAAAAGATTTATATCAAGTTGATGATAAAAATGTTACTTATAAAACAGAAACACAAGGTAAATTTGATACTTTTGATTTTGAGGTTAAGCTCAAGGATGAAAATACTAATCTTTATGTTCAAGTAACAAAAACCGCAGGAAAATTTTTAACTATAAGTGGTTTTGGCGACAAAAAAACACGAAAAATGGGGCTTATGGATGCAATTTCAAAAGCAAAACAAATTGCTTCAAAACAAACAGGTGTAAACTTTGATTGTGTATGGAGCGATGTTGTTTCAAATGATGCTTATATAAATTTAGCACCAGTTGTAAATAAAGTTGTCCTTTACCCTGATTTAATTAAAGTAAAAATAGATTTAGCGAGTGGAGAAATGATTGGCTATTCAGCAACAAGTTTTTATACAAATCATACATCAAGAAATCTCCCAAATGCAGAGTTTGATAAATCTACTGCAGATTCAAAAATACCTAATGGCTTTACTGTAGAAATGTCAAGGCTTTGTTTGGCACCTATTGAATATGGTGAAGAAAAATTATGCTACGAATATAAATGCTTAAAAAATGATACCACCTATTATATTTACATCAATGCAACAAATGGAACTACTGAAAATATTTTAAGAGTTGTTGAAACGAATGATGGGAATAAACTCATGTAAGGCGGGTAAATTATTCGCTTCGTTTATGGATGACGCCTCAAAGGGCGTTATAACCCGCTCATCGAATTAATTTACCCGCCCGAGGGAATAAAGCCACTTGGCGAAGAGAATGCTTCGAAGAAAAAACTTTTGTTTGAATTTACTTATGGATGTGGCTCTAAAGACCCCCATAACCCGTAAATTCAAATCAAAACACCTTTTTGGGGTGAAAGCCACTTGGCGAAGAGAATGCTTCGAAGTGTTAAAAATGTTTTAATGTTTTTGATTAATCATTTTTCCTCCCCTGCCAAGGGGAGGTGGCAGTCAAGAATTGACTGACGGAGAGGTTTTTTAAATGGTTTAGCGTATTTATTTGGTAAAGATATTTTCCCTCCCCTGCCAAGGGGAGGTGGCTTGCAGTAATGCAAGGCGGAGAGGTTAAAATATGTAAATGTTTGCTTACGCTTAACACTACGTGTTTGACTACTTGAAATACAGTCAAACACTACGTTAAAACCGCTTAAAGCAAAACATTTACATCTAAAAAGAGAACAAGGCCGATTATAATTTATATAAGCAAAATATTTGTGTTAAATGAATGGTTTGCAGTAATGCAAGACTATAGAGGCTTCTCTTAATACTCTAGCGATTTGCTATTCAATATATAATTCTTGTGTTTTAAAAAAAATCAAGCAACAAGTTTTATGGTGAGCAACGATAAACCTCTCCGTCTGACAAAAAGTGGATTTTTGTCATCCACCTCCCCTTGGCAGGGGGGTAAAACACCTTTACCAACATTGCTATCTTTACCAACATTGCTATCTTTACCAACATTGTTATCTTTACCAACTTTGCTATCTTTACCCTCACTTTATTATTTTTGACTAACCTTAGAGTCCTTACCAACTAAAACTTTTCTTTCATTTCTATTAAGTTTAAAATAATTTGTCAAAACAATTTATCCACAATTTTGTACAACAGAAAAATTTTACAAATTACCAAGAAAATGTATAAATTTCAAAATTTTTCAAAAAGTTTTTTTAAACTCTTGACATTGCGGGGGGGGGGAGATACAATAGCCTTATAAGATATAAATTTATTTAGTTGTTATTTGTTTATAACAGCACAAAAAATTATCCACAAAAAGTATAAATTTGGAAAAATAAAATTTATTTATTTCCAAAAATACTTTTATTCAAAATCTCTTTAAATTGGTGGGCTATTACTTAACTAATTAAATAATATTTTATTTTTAAAAATATGGTGGAGGTATAAATGAAACCAAGAAAATTAAAAATTATAATTAGTATTTTGGCTTTATGTATATGTTTATCAGCAATGGTTGTTGGGGTTTACTCAGTAAAAATATTAAAATTTCAAACAACAGGGTCAATAGGTTTTGTTGTGCACTCATGCAAAGTTAATGTTGTTGGTACAGTAACAGGTGCAATGCGTGGTGAAGAGCATGGTTATGCTGTTGTGAATGACAAAACATACACAAATCAAGGTGCATCAAGTAGTGAAACTTGGACTGATAAGTTTGAAAAAACAACCGCAGGTGATGACAAAAATCTTATAACTGATTCGGACAAATGGAATTTAGGTGAGATTTATTTTGATGATATTCGTACAAGCAACAACGAAGTGTCCGATGTAACCATATCTTTTGTGATAAAAAACTATTCTGATTTTCCTATCAAGGCGAGTGCCAATTTTTCACAAATTTCAAATGTTACAATAACTAGTTCTGAAGTGTACCTTGATGCTTGTGAAAATGATACTCCTAAATCGGGTTCATTTAAAATACTTTATTCAATAAACGACAAAGCTTCTGCGGTTTCTCTAAATCAATTAAATATAAGTTTAAATTTCGAAAAGAATGAGGAAATGCCACCAAGTGCAAGCGACTATGGTACATTAAGTGATTACAAAAATGGAAAACAACTTACAATCGAACCAGTTTTTGCTAATTTAAAGCCTAATGAAAATGGTGAAATCGTTATTCCATCAAAACTTTTAGACGAAAATGGTGAATTGGTACATATTGATTGTGTAAATTTTGTAAGCGGAAGTATAAATTCCTCTGCTACAACATTGAAAGTGTCAGAGGGGATCGCAGACGTGATAGGCTTTTCTACTTTCCCATTTTCTATAAACACTTTGGTTCTTCCTTCAACTTTAAATTATTTTAACCTTAGCCAAGCGAACTTTAAAATTCAACTTGATGAAAATAATGCGATTTTTGGTATAAATACTGATGGTTCGGTACTTTACAAAAAAGAGGATGGTACTGTTGTGTGGGCATCTGATAATGTAACAGCATTAAACATTCCAGAAGGAGTAAAAGCCTTTCCAAACTTGACCAACAAAAATTACACATCAATTAGTCTTCCAGCATCTCTTGAATCATTTAATGGTACTTATGTTCCAAGTACTGTTGGGACAATTACTTTAGCAGATGGTTGCAAGTATGTGAGCGAAGATGATGAAGCAATTTATTATTTAAATGGGGAGATAAAACAAATTTGCTGGGCAAAAAATGGAGAATATGTTGTAAGCACGACTGACTTATGTAAATTTAATTCTTCAAATGTTACGAAAGTAATATACAACGCGGATGCGAAAATTTATTATGGCAAAGATGAGATTTCCGACCAAGATTATTATATTGGTGGCTTTTATAATTCAAATGTTGTTGAAGTAGTGTTTAATGTTTATAATTCTTCAGCTAATGGAAATCATTGTTATTTAGGTTATTCTTTTGACATGTATTATGGTTATGGAAGATGTGTAAAAAAAGTGTATACAAGTGAAAATATTAGCATGACTCTAGATTCATTTTATTCAAGTAGAGGAATGGTTGGATATAAAAAAGAGTCGACGTCGTCTAAATCAGGATATGTTGAATGGACTGCTTATTCATAAAAAAATGAAATATTTTTAGTTTAAAGAAAAAAGGTTTAAAAATAAAAAAGCAAAGTTGAAAAAAATGTAAATTTCACAATTTTCAGCTTTGCTTTTTTATTTTTTTAAAACTTTTCAACTTTCTTTTTAGTTTTTTCTTTAGGTTGTTTAACTATAGGTTTTGTTACTTTAACTGCCCAATCAAATTGGTTTTCATCAATAGCGAGTATTTTTTTACATCTTTTTTGAATTAAGGCATCAAGTTCGGCAAATTCTTTTTCATAAACCTCAGGATTTCCATCTAGTTTTAATGTTATGCTTTGAACTTTGTATTTTCTTTTTGTTTCAAAGTTCTTAACTTTTTTGTTTTCCAATGCAAATTTTGCCCTCATACCTGTTCCGCTAATAAGTTCATAAACCTGAGCATTAATAACTATTTCAATGTAAGGGATTGAGTTATTGATTATATTTTCAAGGTCGACTGAAAATGGGTTAGAGTAAAGAGAGGTAATACCGTCTTTAATATAAAACGCGTGGTCAGATAATTTGTCATTAAAGCCAACTTTGTGAACAAAAACTTCTTTATTTAATTTATTTAAAATTTTAGAAAGAGAAGCTGTTGTTTCAACTTTAAAAAACACGCTATTTCCTTCCTCAAACCTTGAAAGAATAACCCCCGCTTTTGAAAGCAGATGTGCAGGTGTATCAAAATATGTTTCTTTACAATAATCGCTATTTAAATAGTTTACTTTTTGAAATTTAAGACTAGATGCAAAATTTAAAAAGTTTTTAAAGGCACCATCGTCAATAGCCTCATATTTTTTTGTTGTGGTGTTGTTAACCTTTACATAGTAGCCCAAAGTTTACCTCCAAAATTGTTTTTAATCTATGAGCGGTGGTTTTGCTTAAAAAAGTTCTATTATACATTTGCTAAATGCAAATCCTTTTTCACAGACTTGATTATGTTTGATTTACTTAAAATTTTAACTAAGGTTTAATTTTAAATAAAACGTTCATTAATTTAATTTTAACAATTAAATTTGTTTTAAGCAACTATTTGGCATAATTTACAAATAAATGATTATTAAACGGGGAAATGCAGAAATTTATGTGGCAAAAAGAACGAATTTACAACTATAAAAACTGTTGACAAAATAGTACCTTTTGTGTAAAATATTCCCTAGTATTCTTATGGCTAATTTTTTTTGTGCTTGAAATTGATTGATTAATTAATTTCTTTCGCAACAAATTGGAGTTTGAATACTATGTTTTAGATGTTGCTTATCTAAAATTTAATGCGACTGGCACAGGTGGAACAACCATAACCACCGAGTAAGACTTTTGTTTTTATATGTTCAATCAAATGAACACCTTTAATTAAAGCATAAAGTGAAAAACAAAAGTATGTAACTTTTGCCAAGGCAAACTAAATTTGACCTAATTTATTAGAGGCAAAATGGTGTGTTACTCGCAAACGACAAAAGCAAAATTAACGAAGGTAGTTTTATAGGGTTGAATAAACACTTTCACAAAATTTAGTTAAAAGGAGATAAAGAATGCCTACAATTAATCAGTTGGTAAACAAAGGACGTAAAACTTTTGATAAAAAAAGTAAATCACCACTTCTAGAAGAATGTCCTCAAAAACGTGGTGTTTGCTTAAACGTTAAAACAACAACACCTAAAAAACCTAACTCAGCATTAAGAAAGGTAGCCAGAGTTAAACTTTCAAATGGTACTGAAGGTACTTGCTATATTCCTGGAATTGGACACAATTTACAAGAACACAGCGTTGTTTTAGTTCGTGGCGGAAGAGTTAAAGACTTGCCAGGTGTTAGATATCACATTATACGTGGAACACTTGACACTGCTGGTGTTGCAAAACGTAACCAATCACGTTCTAAATATGGCGCTAAAAGACCTAAAAAGTAAAAGGTAAAACTTTCTTTTTAAGTAAAAGAAATAAAAGAAAACTAAAAAATAAATATGGCAGTCGATTGCTTTTACAAAATTTATAAAGGAGAAAATAACAATGCCAAGAAGAAAAGGTAATTTTGGACGTAAAGTTTTACCAGATCCAAAATATAATTCAGTTTTAGTTGCAAAATTTGTTAACCAAGTTATGCAAGATGGTAAAAAAAGCCTTGCTCAATCTTTAGTTTATGACGCTTTTGATATCATTGAAAAGAAAACTGGTGCTAATGCTTTAGATATTTTTACTCAAGCAGTAGAAAATGTTAAACCAGTTTTAGAAACTAAAGGCCGTAGAGTTGGTGGTGCTACTTACCAAGTTCCTATGGAAATCAGACCTGAAAGAAGACAAACTCTTGCTATTCGTTGGATCGTTGACTTTGCTAGAAACCGCAACGGTGAACGTACAATGGATGAAAAAATTGCAGGTGAATTAATGGACGCATACAACAATACTGGTGCATCTATTAAAAGAAAAGATGAAATGCACAGAATGGCTGAGGCTAATAAGGCTTTTGCTCACTACAAATGGTAAAATTTTTCAATTTTTATCGTGAACTACTGTTTTTGCTGTCAAGCATTGCCACACAGTCATTTAGGGAACTAAACTCCTGCGTGGACAATACTTGCTAAAGCCTTGTATTTCACGCAAAAATTGAAAAATTCAAGTTTAGCAAATTGGGTTTGAACTACTTCGTTTAGTTACTTGAGATTAATTAAGAGGATGCTAAACTACAAACCACTTTAAATTATGTTTAAAACTTCGTCTTTTACTCATTAAATTCCTTAATTTAGGTTAGTAAAGAGTATTAGATACTTGGTAATTTTTTCTTAACTAAAATTATCAAAATTAAAAAATTTCATTAAAATTTCAAGTAAGTTTTTTCTTGAAATAAAAAAATAAATAAAGGAGATAAAAAATGGCAGCCGATTTACACTTAACCCGTAACGTTGGTATTATGGCGCACATTGATGCTGGTAAAACAACAACAACTGAACGTATTTTGTTTTATACTGGTATTAACCATAAAATTGGTGAAGTTCATGATGGTGCCGCTACTATGGACTGGATGGCTCAAGAACAAGAAAGAGGTATTACAATCACTTCCGCTTGTACAACTTGCCACTGGAAGGGTAAAAAAATAAACATTATCGATACTCCAGGACACGTTGACTTCACTATTGAAGTTTTACGTTCATTAAAAGTTCTTGATGGTGCGGTTTTGGTTTTAAGTGCGAGAGATAAAGTTCAACCTCAAACAGAAACAGTTTGGCGTCAAGCTAATCAATGTAAAGTCCCAGTTATCATTTACGTTAACAAAATGGACAGAGATGATGCTTACTTTGATAAATGTGTTGATTCTGTTAGAGAAAGACTTCACACAACTCCACTTCCATTACAAATGCCTATTGGCTTCGCAAGCGAATTCCAAGGAATTATTGATCTTTTAACAATGAAAGCATACATTCCAGAAGACGATATGGGCAAAATCATTGACGAGATTGAAATTCCTGATGAATACAAAGAGGAAGCTCAAAAACGTCACGAAGCATTAATCGAGTCTATTGTTGAACTTGATGATGCATTATTAGAAAAATATTTTGCAGGTGAAGAAATTTCACTTGACGAATTGAAAAAAGCAATAAGAACAGCAACTATCGCTAAAAAAATTACACCTATGATTATGGGATCATCTTATAAAAACAAAGGTGTTCAAAACTTACTTGATGCTATGGTAGATTATTTACCATCACCTCTTGATATTGAATCTATCAAAGGTATCAATCCAGACACAGGACTTGAAGAATCAAGAGAAGCTAGTGAAGATGCACCTTTTGCTGGTCTTGCATTTAAAATTGCAACTGACCCATTTGTTGGTGGCTTGACTTTCTTCCGTGTTTATAGCGGTAAATTAAAAGCTGGCTCTTATGTTTACAACTCAATCACTGGAAAACAAGAACGTGTTGGTCGTTTAATCAGAATGCACGCTAACAACCGTACTGAAATTCAAGAAGTAGGTGCTGGTGATATTGCTGCAATCGTTGGTTTAAAAGATACAATTACTGGTCACACACTTTGTGATGAAAAACATCCTATACAACTCGAGAGTATGGTGTTCCCAGAACCAGTCATTCAATTAGCTATTGAACCTAAAACAAAAGACCAACAAGAAAAAATGGCTCTTGCTCTTGCTAAACTTTCTAGGGAAGACCCTTCATTTAGAGTTTCAACAAACCAAGAAACAGGTCAAACAATCATCGCTGGTATGGGTGAATTACACCTTGAAATCATCGTTGATAGACTTCTTCGTGAATTTAAAGTTGAAGCAAATGTTGGTGCTCCACAAGTTTCTTACAGAGAAAGAATGAAAAAACCAGTTGAAGCTGAAGGTAAATACATCCGTCAATCAGGTGGTAAAGGTCAATACGGACATTGTTGGGTTAAATTTGAACCTTTGGAAGAAGGTAATGATGCTTACGAATTTGTTGATAAAACAGTTGGTGGCTCTATTCCAAAAGAATTTATTCAACCTATTAACAATGGTATTAACGAAGCACGTATGAATGGTGTTCTTGCTGGATACGAAACAGTTGGTTTTAGAGCTACTGTTTTTGATGGTTCATTCCACGATGTTGACTCATCTGAAATGGCATTTAAAATTGCTGGTAGTTTGTCTTTCAAAGAAGCAGCAAACAAAGCAGGTACCGTTTTAATGGAACCTATTATGAAAGTTTCTGTTGAAGTTCCAGATGACTATTTGGGTACTGTTATGGGCAACTTGACTTCACGTCGTGGTATACTCCAAGGTACTGAAAGCATTTCTGGTTCTCAAAGAATTAATGCAGAAGTTCCTCTTTCTGAAATGTTTGGTTATGCAACGGACCTTCGTTCACAAACTCAAGGTCGTGGTGTGTTCGTTATGGAACCACTTAAATATGCAGAAGTTCCAAAATCTATTGCAGAAAAAATTATGAATAGTCGCAAAAAAGACAACTAAACAGTGGAGTTTTGTTTGAATTTACTTATGGATGACACCTTAAAGGGCGTCATAACCCGTAAATTCAAATCAAAACACTACTAGGGGTTAAAGCCACTTGGCGAAGAGAAGTCTTCGAAGAAAAATTGTTTGAATTTACTTATGGATGACACCTTAAAGGGCGTCATAACCCGTAAATTC
>ERZ808286.1465-NODE-1465-length-11679-cov-6.868462_pt1 | contig 11679 bp, 7 predicted proteins | sample MGYA00521276_ERZ808286 | MGnify/ENA primary metagenome ERZ808286 (study PRJEB31516, sample SAMN03275607) | gut metagenome | biome: mammalia-associated habitat; material: feces | host: Papio cynocephalus | place: Kenya | collected 2012-08-01 ... | reverse complement strand
TGACAGGGGGCAAAAGTGTACCCCAAAATTGCGTTTCTAAATGGACACTATACAACAACCGCAGCCAATCCGCGGGTACAAGGGACTCCGCTAATTGCCGTGTAATCAGCCGTTAATGGATTGCCATACGGGCAATTAACGACGCGGGACGCGTCGTCTCCACAAAACATCGTCTCCACAGGCGTTGCCCTAAGATTGAAAGCGAGGGTGCTATAAGGCAACAGTGGGGAGAATTTGATTACAATGCCACCGCTTGCAACTCGGCGAGGGTGGTGTAGTAGTTGCGTTTGGCGGAGGGCTTGGACGGGTGACAGACCATTATGCCTTGGATATTATGCCTTGGATATACAGCATACGAGAGGGGCTGCCCAAACGTGTGAGCAGCCCCTTTCTCTATCTCTATCCCTATCTCTATCTCTATCTATAGCCCCTTTTTCTGTCTATTGAGGCTCTCCTATGGAGAGGTTGGAGAGGTCGTTGTTTTTTGTGGAGTCTCCTACTTCACCTCTACGCCGGTGGTGGTGTAGGTTTTGCCGTCGCGGAGGATAAGGACTTGTCCATTGCGGAAGACTTTGCGGACGGTGGTATCGCCATCGGCAGGTATGTCATTCACGGCTGTGGCGGTGGAACGTGTGAACTGCGCCTCAAGGGTGAGGTCTTCGGTGGCAGTGAACAGATACGGGTTAGCAGTAACGCCATTGCTCCACTGCTCGAACCGGTAGCCGGCATTGGCGGTGGCGGTCAAAGTAACCTGCGTGCCGTAGTAGTAAGTGCCTGCACCTGTTACCTCGCCTTGCAGCGGGTCGCAAGTAACGGCAATAGTATGTTGGTCAATAGCAAATTCGGCAGTAAAGGTGGAGTCTTTGGTTACGGAGACAGTGCGCGGGTTGTCGGTGTTGCCGTCTGACCATTGGGTGAAATGGTGATGCTCGTTGGCGGGGACAGCGGTTATGGTGATTTGCTGTCCTGCATCACATCGAATGGTATCTGCCTTCTCGCACCCGGCAATATGGAGTGTGAGGATATTTGTAGATGACGGGCAAACAGGGCGCACCGACTGACCATAGTTGCGGGGGGTGCCGTAGCGGCGCACGCTGCCCGAATAGAAGTAGAGTTCCCGCGCGCGGTGCGAGCCGTCCGTGCGGAGCGACGAAGACCAGTAGTCGCCGAGGGAGTCGGCACCGATGAGGTTCGTGTCGTCGCGATAGCCCGCAGCGGGGAGGAAGATAGAGTTGCTGTTGGTATTGCCGGTTACTTGGTAACCCTTTACGCCATTCTGCTTGGTCCACGTCCATGTGCATTGCTCGCGCAACTCTTTCCACTCGGCAGCGGTGGGCATACGCCAATCGCCACCCCAGTTCACGTGAGCGGCATCGTCAGCAGGCTCCAAAGTGGTCAAGTTGTCGGTGAAGCCGTTGTCGCCATGATATGCATCGTTGCAGTACTTGGTCTGTTTGTATAGACTACCATTGGCGTACTTGTAGGTTGCCCACGAGTAGTCTTCTTTTGTGGTGGTCTCGCCCCAAGCATAGTAGTTGCCGTACTCTTCGGGGGTGGTGGCACCTACGTTGCATGATGCCCATTTGGTGCCACTCGGCAGACCGAGGTCCACCCATGTATGCCCATTTTCCGCGCCGGTGGTGGGACGGACGTCATACGTTTTGCCGTTCTTGCTGCAGTCCTCATAGACTGAGACCGCTGCAGGGTCCTGCGCCCACGCCGATACTCCCATCAGCAGGGCAATACTCATAATGAGATAAGTTTTTGTCTTCATAATACAATTGATATATCTGTCTCCACCTTGTGATTCGGCTGGCGACGTTCTCTGTTTTTTACTTTATTTGGGTTTAGTTGGTTGCTTATTTTATCTATTTTGTGTGAAGTTTTTCAACTTTCGGCTGCAAAGATAGACAAATTTTATGGATTACACAATATCTATGAGAAAGAGGTGCTCGTTTTTTGAAAAGGCAAGTCCAATGGGGCTAATAAGACAAATAGGGCGGATAAGCCGAATAGGGCTAATAAGCGGGCGATGGTATCGCCCTGCTAAGAAACGATACTAATTAGGGATTAGGGAGAAGGGGGCAATGGTATTGCCCTGCTAAGAAACAATATAGATAGAGATTAGGGGGGATAGATTAGAGGATAAGGCGAATAAGACAGATGGGACGAATAAGCCGAATAGTGAAACTCGTAGCAAACCAATGACAGATAAAAACGTAACTTCTTAATTACGTTTTCTTTAACAGGAAATACTATGCCTTGTTACAATTGCTTCCCCTTCAGCCGCTCCAAGTCTTCCGACAATTCTTTGAGACTTTCCAACTTCTGCTGCCGTTTCTGTATCTTCTTGTAAGCGGTATATTCCGTGTCGGCTTTTTGTTTTGCCAATTCATGAGAGATTTTGCCGCTGTTGGTCAGCAGTTCTCTACCGTTCATTTGCAAGATTAAGCCCAGTGCCTTTTGCCAATCAGCCATATACATCGGCTTATGTGCCCTTGCCTGTGCTTCGGCAAAAGCAAGGTATTGCTCAACAATCAACTGGAGTTGCTCCAATTCTTCTTTGTTCAGGTAGTTTTTGCCGATGCCGATGTCCGATTTGCGCACAAGCCCTTCTATTTGCGTGCTTGTCAGTCCCATTTGCGGGAGTTGGGCATTCGAGCGGAAATACACCAACTCGGCAGCCGTCTTCCCGCTTACCGCCCAAAGCAACTTGTTCTGCACCTCTGCGAAAAAGTCTATAGTCATCTGCGCCCGACTGTCGTAGTCCTCGCTCAACTTGTAGATGTCCTTTATTTGCTGGTAGAAGACACGCTCCGATATGCGTATGGCACGTATTCTCTCGAGAAGTTCGCGGAAATGAGTGAGCGACTGCCCTTTCTTGAAACGCTCATCGTCCAAGGCAAAGCCCTTGATGAGGTACTCCTTCAATATAGTCGTTGCCCATATACGGAATTGCGTAGCACGCTTGGAATTAACACGATAGCCCACCGCAATGATGGCGTCGAGGTTGTAAAATGACACTTCTCTTTCTACTTGCCGAGTTCCCTCTGTTTGAACTATTCGGAATTTCCTAATAGTTCGATTTTCCTCTAATTCGTTGTCTTGAAATATATTCGTCAGGTGCTCGTTGATGGTAGGTATCCTGACTTCAAACAACTCACTCATAGCCTTTTGGGTGAGCCACACTGTTTCGTCTCTTACAACGGCTTGTATTTGTACTTTGGCTGTGCCGTCTTCCGAATTAAATATGGCGATTTCGCCGTAGTTTTGTTGCTCCATGTCTGTTGTTTGAGTAAGAATTGATACAATCTTTTCGATACCTACGGTCGCAAACAACCGATAGGGACTATACGCTGCGGAGTTCGTAGATTTCTTATTTCGCTACAAAGGTAATACTTTTAAGGCAAACAGGCAAGTATATTTGCAATTTGCCTGGACCACCGATAACTCAACAGACATCTAATAACCATCTAATTAACCATTGATTTCGATGTCATTGTTTGTGAAACAGCAGTCTTTACAATGCTACTGCTTGTAACTCTGCCAATGCCGCATAGTAGTCGCGTTGGGTGGAGAGGGCTTGGGCGATGGCAGACCATTATGCCTCGGATATTATGCCTTGGATATAATAGCATACAAGAGGGGCTGCCCAAATTGAGCAGCCCCTGTCCCTGTCTGTCGTGTCTCTCCTTCCTAAGGAGAGGTTTTGGGAGGTCTTATTTTACTTCTACGCCGGTGGTGGTGTAGGTTTTGCCACCACGGAGGATAAGGACTTGTCCGTCGCGGAAGACTTTGCGGACGGTGGTATCGCTATCGGCAGATACATTCTCCACGGCAGTAGTGGGTATGAACTGCGCCTCAAGGGTGAGGTCTTCGGTGGCAGTAAACAGATAGGGGTTGTAGGTCGCACCATTGCTCCACTGCGAGAACTCGTAGCCGCTATTGGCAGAGACTTCCAGTCGCACTTGTGTGCCGTACACATACGTGCCGCCACCGGATACATAACCTTTTGTGTTGTCATACAGAACGGTTATGGTGTATTCATTCAGCAAGAACTCGGCAGTGTACGTAGCATCGCCCTCTACTGATATGGTACGCGGGTTGTCGGTGTTGCCATCAGTCCATTGGGTGAAATGGTAGTGCTCATCGGCAGTTGCCGTCAGTGTGGCAGTAGTGCCGTAGTCATACGTACCGCCGCCATTTGCGCTACCATGTTCGCTTGCGGAAACGGTGATAGTGTATGAGTTGGGCTTAAACTCGGCAGTGTACGTAGCATCACCTACTACCGATACCGTACGCGGGTTGTCCGTATTGCCGTCACTCCATTGGGTGAAATGATAGTGTTCGTCGGCGGTGGCTGTGAGGGTGGCAGTGGTGCCGTAGTCGTATGTACCGCTGCCATTTACGTTGCCATGTTCGCCTGCGTAAACGGTAATAGTGTATGGATTGGGCTTGAATTCGGCTGTATAGGTGGCATTGTCTTCTACTGCTACCGTGCGCGGGTTGTCGGTGTTGCCATCAGTCCATTGGGTGAAATGGTAGTGCTCATCGGCAGTTGCCGTCAGTGTTGCCGTTGTACCATAGTTGTATGTACCCGTTCCATCTATATATCCATACTCACCGGTAGCAGAAATAGTAAATTTGTCAATAGCAAATTCGGCGGTATAGGTAGTATTACCCTCTACCAACAATGTTCGCGGATTATCCGTATTGCCATCACTCCATTGGGCAAAATGGTAGTGCTCGTCAGCAGTTGCTGTGAGTGTGGCAGTGGTGCCATAATCATACGTACCGCCACCATTTGCGCTACCATGTTCACCAGCCAAAACGGTGATGGTATATGAGTAGGGGTTGAACTCGGCTGTGTAGATGGCATCGCTTTCTATTGCCCTTATCATACGAGGGTTATCCGTATTGCCGTCACTCCATTGGGTAAAATAATAATGCTCGTCGGCGACAGCAGTTAGTGTGGCAGTAGTGCCATAGTCATATCTGCCCGTCCCTTCTATACGTCCATGCTCACCGGTAGCAGAAATGGTAAATTGGTCAATAGCAAACTCGGCTGTATAAGTAGTAACATCACCTTTTACCTGTACCGTACGTGGATTGTCTGTATTACCATCGTTCCATTGCACAAAATGGTAGTGCTCGCTGGCATTTGCCTCAAAGGTAGTTTCATTGTCTGCGCAAGAAGTTGCCTCCTTGATAATACGGACTGCCCCTTTTGTATTATCCGATGTAGTAACCTCTATGGAATATAACCATTTTTCGATATAATTTGTAAAAGTCCTCCATGGGTAAGTCGTCTGATAAGTTTCTGTCGTGCCACAGGGAATATAAATAGGAATGTCGGTAGGAACATCACTAAGAGCCAAATCTGCACTCGGTGGCGTTCCTGCTAAAACAGATATAGATGTAAAACCCGTGCAACCAGAGAAAGCAGAATATCCAATACTCGTTACGTTTTTGCCGATAGTGACAGAAGTAAGACCGGTACACATGTAGAAAGCACCACTGCCGATACTCGTTACACTATTTGGGATAGTGATAGAGGTTAACTTGTTCATATACTCGCACAAATATTCGGGAATGCTATCCACCTCATTACCAAAAGTGAATGAAGTAATATTCCTTCTAATGTCATCGAAAGGTCCTCTATAAGAAGTTGCATAATTACAATGTTTGGCATTCCACACTATAGAGGTAAGACCTGTACAATCGAAAGCAAAATATTCAATACTCGTTACGTTTTTAGGAATAGTAATAGATGTAAGCCCTGTGCAACCCTTAAAAGCAGACCCCCCAATACTCGTTACACTATTAGGGATTGTAATAGATGTAAGTCCCGTGCAACCATAGAACGCAGCACTCCCAATACTCGTTACACTATTAGGGATAATTGTTGTATTACACCCCTGTATCAATGTATTTGTAGCAGTCTCTATAATAGCATTGCAATTATCACGGCTATCATATTTGGTATTGCCACTTTCAACCATAATGGAGATGAGTCCAGAACAACCATTGAATGCCCAGGAACTAATGCTCGTTACACTCTTTGGAATAGTGATAGAGGTTAACTTGCTCATATCCTTGCACAAATCGGATGGAATACTCTCCACTTCATCCCCAAAGGTAAATGAGGTGATATTCTTTGCAGCATAAAATGGCGGGTAATCACTGCTAATGCTACAATCGTTCGCATTCCATACTACAGAGATAAGACTATCGCAACCGTTAAAAGCATCCCTCCCAATCCACGTTACGCCTTTGCCGATATTGACAGATGTAAGACCCGTGCAACCCTTGAAAGCATACTCGTCGATACTCATTACGCTATTGGGGATAGTGATAGAGGTAAAACCTGTACACCCTGAGAAAGCATACTCGTCGATACTCATTACGCTATTGGGGATAGTGATAGAGGTAAAACCTGTACACCCTGAGAAAGCATACTCGCCGATACTCGTTACACTATTCGGGATTGTGATGGAGGTTAACTTGTTCATACGAGAGCATAACCTGCTTGGAATACTATCCACTTCATTACCAAATGTGAAAGAAGTGACATTCTTTGGAATGCTACACACGGTTTTGCAGGATTTTGCATTCCACACTACAGAGGCGAGGCTGTCACACCCATCAAAAGCATAATCCTCAATACTTGTTACGCCTTTACCAAAGGTAACAGAAGTCAGACCTGTACACCCAGAGAAAGTCTTACGTCCAATATTCTTTACATTATTAGGAATAGTTATCGTGGTAAGATTCTCCATACCTGAGCATAGTTCATCGGGAATGCTCTCTACGTCATTACCAAAGATAAATGAAGTAATTTGTTTCCTTAAATCATACTTTTTGGATTGATAAAATGGATTGTCAGAAGACCTAAATGTCTCATATGATTTTGCATTCCACACTACAGAGACAAGGTTACGACAACTATAGAAGACCTCATCTCCAATACTTATTACACTTTTGCCGATAGTGACAGAGGTAAGACTACTGCATCCAAAAGCCTCATTCCCAATACTCTCTACACTATTGGGAATGCGTATAGTAGTTAGGCTGTCACACCCCCAAAAAGCCCTATCTCCGATACTTTTCACACCATTGCGTATAGTGATAGAGGTAAGACCACTACATTCATAGAAAGCAGATTTTCCAATGCTTGTTACACTCTTAGGGATAGTAAATGCAGAAAGAGTAGTGCAAGCATAGAAAGCACTATCTCCAATACTCGTTACACTATTAGGAATATGCGTTCCCTTACAACCTCGTACCAAACTATTAGTTGCTGTCTTTATTACGGCATTACTATTATTTCTACTATCATATATGGCATTGCCTTGTTCAACGACTATTGAGGTTAGATTATTGCAATATGCGAGAGCACCACTTCCAATACTTGTTACACTTTTCGGAATGACGATAGAAGCAAGACCCGTGCAACCTTCAAAAGCAAACTCTCCAATCCTTGTCACGCTGTTACCAATCGTGATTGAGGTAAGATATGAGCAATTATAGAAAGCCTTCTTTCCAATACTCGTTACACTATTAGGTATAGTAATAGAAGTGAGATTGATGCAATCGGAGCATGTGCTGAATGCATACTCCCCGATGCTCGTTACGCTGGTTGGAATAGAAACGGAAGTTAATGAAGGACATTTAGGGCATCTGTAAATCGACGTAACAGCGTAATTCTTTCCTTTATAACTTACCTGACTCGGGATAACTATATGTTGTGTATCCTTTACTTGGTTAAAATAATCTGAGTATATATACCCATATTTGTCATGATAATAGTCTCGGCGAATGCGCCCCTCCACAAGCGAAACCGTTTCTATGGCATTAGGATCACTATCATTTGTTGTAATAGTATAATATAACCCATTACTTTCAAAGTCAAATTCTTTGTTACTTGTATAAGGATAAGTTGATGACCATATTGGTACTATACCAAAGAGGACAAATAGTATTGTCAATAAGATATTCTTTTTCATTGTTTTGTTGGTTACGTAGTTATTTGAGTTCAATGTTGTTTTTTGCAATGAATTGCAGCGTGTCTTGGATACATTGTACCATAGTGGATGCTAACGTATGTGCATCTGCATCTTTGGCATCTTTGTCCGAGGACAGGATGTGCATAAAGATTTTGGAATCCTTACTCCAATTTTGGTACTCCTCGGGCATCCATTTCCATACTATCCACCCCCGGTCACGGTGGTAGCCTGTGGTGTCTATCTTTTCGTCACGAATACCCTCCTGTACTGCGGCGCGGCAAACACCATAGTACATTTTGCTGCCGTCTATCGTAAATTGAAACAAGTTTTCTTGCGTCCAGCCCTCTATGCGGAAACTGATAGTGTAGGACGAGTAGCCATCGGACGAGCAGTCCGCAATGGTTACTTTGAGAGCGTTCTCTTTGGCAAGTTGCTCCTCAACTTGCTTGCGGAATATGTCCTGGAAGATATGTTTCCGCACATCGGGCATACGCTGTTCAATAGCCGTTGCCTGCTCAAAGTTCTCCTTGTCAGTCAGGATTTGGATAAGTTGTTTCTGTTCCATTGTATTTTGATTTGTGAGTTGTTGTAAAAGGTCGATATATTGGTTAATGGTTTCGCGCACACGCGGTTTGTCGTACGCCAGTTGTGCGCATTGGCGCAGCCAACCGATGATGTCGCTGCGGTAGGAGATGCACTGATAGCCACTGTTTTGAGCGTTCAAGTTGCCTCTTGATTGCTTGCTTGGTTCGTCGCCATTGAGCGTGAGATATAGCAGCATAGCCTTTGGCGCAAAGTTGTGGTAGCGCACCAACTGGTTGGGTTGGTCGGCTGCCCAAATCTTGTTTTCGATGATGATAGCGTGTCCGCCCTGCGTACCGTCGGTAATCAGAATGTCGATTCGTCCGCCTGTGGTCTCGGTGATATTGCCGATATTGTACTCCGTATAGACATTGGCGTGTGCGGTGTCCAATTCGGGTTTGGTGCCGCCGTGTGCAATGGTGTCGATAAAGGCTTTGAGAAAAGCGTCCTGCATACCATGGCTGCCATGGGGATTGAGCAGTGCGGCAAGGAACGCGGAGTGGGACAGTTCCATATTGTCCACGCCTAACACATTGAATACGTTGTAGCACTCGCCGCGTCGGAACGCCTCGGCGCGGTGCTGTTTGTCCTCGTTTACATAGACTTGGACTTGACTGAGTAGTTTTTCAAGTTTATCCATATAGATTGATTTTTAAGTTGTTGCTTGAGGTACAGACATAAAATAAGCGTGGAGCGATGTTGCTTCAATTCGGATTCTCTCAGGTTCTGGACTACCTTATATGTACCAAATATCTACGGACAAAGCCCACGCGGTTAACGTGAGCATCACGGCTGTCCTTGGTACATATCAGATTCAATAAATTGTCCAGATTTAGAGAATCCAAGTCTTAGCGTAAATGCTTATTTCTATATATGTCGGTGCATCGCCTTACCGATGCGCGGTCATGCCATAGGCGAGATGTTTAGTTGGTTGTTATATTATTGATACTTTATTGTTTACGGGTGCAAAGGTACACGTTTTTAAGCAAATATGCAAGAGACGTTGGCTATTTGATAGTTTACACCGCGTGGGTCTTTGCATTTGCTGACTATGTTTATCGTCCGTCAGCGGGGACGAGTATCTCTATTCCCAATTCCCTAATCAGAGAGACTTGGAGTTATTGTTTGCTGTTTTTATTCTTCAATTCATGTTGTAGGTCGTCATAAACATAGCCGACACTTTGGTAGTACAAGCCGGAAGCAGTGTTCTGAAGATTACGAAAAGTGGCGGAATTGTACACCATATCCAAGGCTTGCTCCATAGAGCAATGCTGTTCCTCTATGAGGATTTGCGCCAAAGCCGCCGTCATATCCTCTTTCATACATTGTATTTGACCTTCTGTCAGCATATAAATGTCAGGGTTTGCAGTGCTTTATCGCTTCCGAAAAAGTACTGGAAAGTTATGCCTTTCGGGTAACGCAGTTCGCGCATCAGTTCTTCCATCGTGATGTCGCCCAACTCAAACCGACGCATTTGCCGTACCACACTATCGTCTGCAATAGGTCCATAGACAATGTCATAGCGGTGAAAAGGTTGCGGCGTCTTACGGTCACGATTATGCAGAACAAACTCCGCCCATTCTTCGGTGTACGTATCAAAGCATTTGACATTGAGAGTGCCGTCCGTCATAGCCGATTCGCAAAACTCATAAGTAGAGACAACAGGAACGGCATTCAACGAAAGAGCCGCCTTTTGAGAAGCCATATTGCGTGCTTGTTGCAAGTTGTCCGAGAGATAGAACCCTTTTCCGAAATCTTTGTAGGGGCGTCCTTTCTCGATTCCGGGATTGGTAACCAGTATGTCCGAGCCGTGGTATAGTCTCATTGCAGTGTTCCTCCGTGATTGGCACATACTTGAATCAGGTTGTCCACATTGTCGTCAAAAGACAAGGTGTGCAGGATATTATAGTGCCGGAAATAATAGTCCAAACCCTTGTATCGGCGGATATAGTTGTATGCCGTGCTTTGTGGTATATCAAAGCGGGCAGCAAACTCCGCCACCAGTGCCACCAAGAAATCCAATATGTTTTTATCTAAACTTGACATGAACATATCATTTTATCGCTGCAAAGTTACGATAAACATTTGATATATGCAAACTTAATGCATTTATATTCAATATGATGGTATCAACAGGTATGGCATTTTTATGGAGAATTGGGTTAATGAGGCAAATAGGACTGATAAGACAAATGTGCCAATAGGTTTTACCACACACGATTCGGCAATAGGGGCAATGGTAAAGAGTTCTACTCAGCCCACTGGGCTTCGTTTCGCTTCGGCACTCAGTACTTCGCACCTGCCTTACGCTTCATACCCTGCTAAGAGACAATAGAGATTAGAGGTTAGAGGTTAGAGATTAGGGATTAGGGATTAGGGATTAGAGGGGAGGGGTTAGGGTACGATATGGGTATGGGATGGTGCGCTGCAAAGTATTACGAAAGTATTCATATCTATCGGTTATGTTTCGCTTATGTATCGGTTATGTTCTACGTATGTTCTACGTATGTTCTATGTATGTTCTGCTTATGTTCTATGTATCATAGGTAGTTGTTCCGAGGCAGGTGCGGGGAGGTTAGGGATTAGAGGTTAGAGGTTAGGGGTTAGGGCGAATAAGCCGAATGGGGCAAATGGGACTGATAAGCCTAATAAGGAGGAATATAAGGGGCGGTTTGTGCCAAACCGACCGCGGACGGGGCGTCCGCGTCCCCGGGGTTCTCCGCTAATGACTACTTTATTCTCCGCTAATTGCCGCCAATAAGCCGTTAATTCAGTTTCCTGTAAGGTGTTCTTTTTCCATTAAAGACTATAAAAAACCGCGGACGGGAGAGCAACCTACCATACTCTCCCGTTTACGGAAAACCATGAACGGGGGTGTCCGCGTCCCCGGCAAGTATGGCACAACACAGAATGAAAACCAAGCGACAGATACAGAGGTGGCTATAATACTACGGCTTGGAGGGTGGTTATAATGCTACTGCTTGGAGTTCGGCGAGGGCAGTGTAGTAGTCGCGTTGGGCGTCGAGGGCTTGGGCGGTGGCGTCGTAGTAGATAGAGAGTTCCATCATATACTCGAGCATCGAAATCTGCC
>ERZ808286.1464-NODE-1464-length-11681-cov-9.766902_pt1 | contig 11681 bp, 6 predicted proteins | sample MGYA00521276_ERZ808286 | MGnify/ENA primary metagenome ERZ808286 (study PRJEB31516, sample SAMN03275607) | gut metagenome | biome: mammalia-associated habitat; material: feces | host: Papio cynocephalus | place: Kenya | collected 2012-08-01 ... | reverse complement strand
TGAGTATCAAAATCTGGATCAGCAACAGGACGTTTATCATAATCAAGTGAGTATATATATTCGTTACGCATTAACAAACATAAGAGCTCTTTTGGAACATTGCTATCACTATAGTAATCTGCAAAGGCTAGGATGTTTTCCTTTGAATATTCAGGATGGCTAGTAAGCCATTCTTTTATAGCATCTGTTTTCAAAAATTCAGAATAAGCCCCTAATTCTTCATCTGTATAATCAGGAGTGTTTACAACGAAATCTGGAGTAATGCCAATCTCATGGATTGAAGCTCCACTTGGAGTGTAATAATTTGCGACAGTTAAGTTTAAATATCCTCCCATAAATGATACAGAGTATTGCATAATGCCTTTACCATAGGTTTGCGAACCAACAACAAGTGCGCGATTATTATCTCTTAATGCGCCTGTCAGAATCTCACTTGCACTTGCAGTTCCTCCATTTACAAGGACAACAATAGGGAAGTTTTTATCAATAGCAAGGTAATCTGTGGAAGTATATACAGTGTTCTTACTTGATGCACTTTCCTTGAACTTAGTTGTCATTAATACTTTATTTTCTTCTACAAACATATTGGCAATGCTCAGTGATGAGTCAACATTGCCACCACCATTGTTTCTTAAGTCAATAATGAGACTTGTGGCGCCCTTTTCAAGAAGCTTTGAAATATCTTCCTTTACGCTGTCAAAGGTTGTTTTGCTAAATTCTGTTATAGCTAAGTAGCCAATATTATCATTCAATATGCCTGAAGAGGTTGATGGTGTTGTTATTTCCTCTGGCGTAAGAGTAATATCGAAAACAGCAGAGCCTCGATGGACAGTAAGGGTAATAGGAGTGTTTCTTTCTCCTCTAATTAGCTTACTAGCGCTATTTGCATCTAATTCGTATATCTCTTCTCCATTGACATGGCTGATCATATCACCAGCGCGTAAGCCAGCTCTATCTGCAGGTCCTCCTGGGAATGGAGAAGTTATTATTACCATATAAGTAGATGGGTCATCCCAATCAATAAATGTTGGGTTTACTTTCGTTAAATATGTTCCTATACCAACGTACTTTCCGTCAGTTTCTTCTTTATATTCTTCAGCTTCATCTGGAGCTATATAGTATGAATACTTATCGCCAAGAGAATCTATCATTGCAGAGATTACAGCATTCTTCATCTTTGCATTATCTATGTCATATAGATAGTTTGTGTCTAAGTAGCTATATAGGTTTCCCAATGCATATAGCATTTCTGAAAGAGATGCTGCATTCACTGCAGATTCTTGAGTTGAAGTAGTGTACTGGACTGATGTAGGTGCTAAATATCTCTCAAAAGAAGGAGAAGAAAATATTTGAGATAAAGAACATAATACTAAAAATGTAACAACCAGTAATTTTTTCATAGGAAAATAATAAATCTCTTTTTGAAAAAGAGGAATTTCAAAAGTTTGTATATTGTGTGTTGTTGTATAGAATTTCAACAAAATTCAAAAAAATAAGTCATTAAGATAATCTAAATAGCTCTAATAATTGTTAAAGAAGGGTCAAAGTCGTATAATTCGACTATGGTAATGTTCGTAAATTATCCAACATGGATTAGTCCCTACGTAATTAATGGGTTACCAATAAGATGGTATGCAGTCATGTACATTTTTGCTTTCGCAACTGCATATCTAATTTATTCAAGAAATATAAGAAAAGATGTCATTCTAAAAGATAAAAAAGAACTCTGTGATGATTTTTTTTTAACAGTAGTAATTTCTTTATTAATTGGAGCAAGAATAGGCTCTTGTCTTTTCTATGATGATGCAGCTTACTATTTAACGCATCCATATTTAATATTTTGGCCTTTTAGAAGTGGTAAATTTGTAGGGCTTCCTGGAATGAGCTACCATGGAGGTGTAATTGGAGCCGTAATTGGGGGCTTAATCTTTTCTAAAGTAAAAAAACTTGGTTTTTTCAAAATGGCAGATTACATAGCACTCTCTGTTCCTCTTGCATATACTTGGGGTCGTCTTGGAAATTTCTTTAATGGAGAGTTATATGGAAGAGTAAGTACTTTTTCTATAGCGATGGTTTTTCCTGATGCAGAAAGATTTAGTACTATCCATCAATGGGTAAGAGATGTCGCAGACAAAGTAGGACTAGAATATAAAGTTGGCGACTATGTTAATCTTCCCCGTTGGCCTAGTCAGCTTTTTGAAGCGTTTTTTGAAGGAATAGTTCTAGCTCTTATTCTATTTTTTATCGTTAAGAAACTTAAAGATAAGAAGAATCTTTGCGATGGTACTATCCTTTCTTCATACTTAATTGGGTATGGTCTTATAAGATTTTTTATTGAATATTTTAGACAACCAGATAGTGATATCGGCTATGTTTTATCGTTTGGAAAGAAGAGTAGTAATATTTATCTTTTCGAAAGCTTTGGAAATATATCAAAAGGCCAAGTTTTTTGCTTCATTATGGTTGTTGTTGGAATAGTTTTATTAGTTGGTTGTAATTATTATCAAAGAAGGATGAAAGAAAATGATACAAGAAAGAGTAAATGAACTAAGGAAAAGAATGGAAAGCGAGGCCATTAATGCTTGGTATATAACAGGTACAGATCCTCACCAAAGTGAATATGTTGCCGCAAGATGGAGAACTAGAGAGTTTATTTCTGGTTTTTCTGGTTCTGCAGGAACAGTAGTTATTACAAAAGACAAGGCTCTTCTATGGGTGGATTCTCGTTATTATTTGCAGGGAGAACAGCAGATAAAAGGGACCGAATATATTTTAATGAAGCAAGGTTTAGATGGCGTTCCTTCTCCTCTAGAGTGGCTTTGCGAAAACTTAAATAAAAATGAGAAGGTTGGAGTAGATAGCTCTACTGTATCTATTTCAACATTCCTTGATATGGAGAAAAAGCTAAAAGAGAAGGGTATTAGTCTTGTTGGTACAGATGATTATCTTTCTCCTATTTGGAAAGATAGGCCGAGTATTCCTTGTACGTCATGTGTTAGCATGAAAGATGAATATGCTGGCTTTACAGCAGCTGCAAAGATAAACTTTGTCAGATTGAAGCTAAGACAAGAAGGTGCTTCTTGGACATTTATTTCGTCTATTGATGATATTGCTTGGCTTACTAATCTTCGTGCAAATGATATCCCATGTAATCCTGTTTTTGTTTCTTATCTATTTATTTCATTTGAAGAAGCTATTCTTTTTGTTGATAAGAAACGTTTTTCAAAAGATTTATTGAAGAAAGTTGAAGAGAATTTCACTATAAAAGGATACGATGAGATAGCTTCATCTTTGCCTAGCTTAACAAAGAAAGGTGTTGGTTATTATTCTCAAAATAAATGTGCTTACACATTCTATTCTTCGCTTGCAAAAAAGAAGAATAAGACAGGAGATAATATTACAACAAAATTAAAAGCAAGAAAGAATCCTGTTGAAATGGAAGGAATGAGGAGAGCTCATTTCTTAGATGGTGTTGCCTTTGCTAATTTTATGGCATCTATTGATCCTCTTGGAGTCTATAGTGAACTTGAGATAGCAAGAAGATTTGAAGATGAAAGAAAGAAGATGGAAGGCTATTTAGGACCATCTTTTGAACCTATCTCTGCTTTTAATGAGCATGGTGCAGTAGTTCACTATAGTCCAGATGAAAAGAGTAACAAAAAGGTTGAAGGACAGGGGTTACTTGTTCTTGACACTGGTAGCCAGTTTGAATTTGGAACAACAGATTTAACAAGAACTCTTCTTTTTGGAACAGAAGCAACAGAAGCACAGAAAAAAGATTATACATTAGTACTAAAAGGACATCTTGCGCTTGCTCGTCAGATATTCCCAAAAGGAACAGTTGGTACCCAGTTAGATATTCTTGCTAAGCAGTTTTTATGGTGTTCTTGCGAAAACTACATGCATGGTACAGGCCATGGCGTTGGATGTAGATTAAATGTACATGAGGGCCCATGCAACATTTCAAGCAGATTGCTTAATGTTCCTCTTGAAACAGGAATGGTTGTTTCAGATGAACCTGGTGTATATAAAGCTGGACGATATGGAATAAGAATTGAGAATCTAATTGCAGTACAAAATTATGCAGAGACAGAGTTTGGCGCTTTCTATAATTTTGAGGTGCTCTCAATGGTACCATATGAAAAGAAACTCATCGATGTAAGATATCTTACAGATGTTGAGATTTCACAGATTGATGCTTATCATCAGTGGGTACGAGATCAGCTGATTGATTATGTATTTGATGAAACTAAGCCATGGCTAGAGCAGGCAACAAGCCCTCTTAGCAAATGACTAGACTAATCATATATATTTAAAGAAAATAAAAACATCTCAAAGGAGAGTAAAAAAATGGTTGAACCTTTGAATAAAAATGGAATCATTAAAAGAAGAGGACCTGTTGTTCTCGTAATTATGGATGGTGTAGGCTTCGGAAAGTATGAAGAAGGTGATGCTGTTAAAAGAGCTTTAACAGGTAATTTGGATCATGCGCTACAGACATGCCCTTGGACTAAGCTAAAGGCTCATGGAACTGCTGTTGGTCTTCCTACCGATGCAGATATGGGTAACAGTGAAGTTGGTCACAATGCAATGGGTTGTGGACGTGTTTTTGACCAGGGTGCTAAGCTTGTTGCTTCTTCAATTGAGTCAGGAAAGATGTTTGAAGGTGCTACATGGAAAAAGCTAATAAAGAATGTCAAAGATAAGGGCACAACACTTCATTTTATTGGGCTTTTAAGTGATGGTAATGTTCATTCTCACATCAACAATCTAAAAGCAATGGTTGTAGAAGCAAAGAAAGAAGGCGTAAAGAGAGTCAGAGTACATGCACTTCTAGACGGAAGAGATGTTGGAGAGATGTCTGCTTTAGACTATTTTGACCCATTTGCTGAATTCTTACAGGATCTATCAAAAGATGGTACTTTTGATGCAAAGATTGCTTCTGGTGGCGGAAGAATGGTCATCACAATGGATAGATATAATGCCAATTGGGATATGGTAAAGAAAGGATGGGAGACTCATGTTTTAGGTGAAGGAAGACAGTTTTCATCCGCTCATGATGCTATTGTTACTCTCAGAAAAGAAACAGGTGCTATTGACCAGGATTTACCTCCATTTGTTATTGCTGAAAATGGCAAGCCAATTGGAACAATTAATGATGGCGACAGTGTTATTCTCTTTAATTTTAGAGGTGATAGAGCTATTGAAATATCAAGAGCCTTTGAAGAAAAGAATCTTAAAGAATTTGATAGGAAGAGATTCCCTCATGTAGAGTATGCTGGAATGATGGAGTATGACGGAGACTTGCATATCCCTTCTCAGTATCTTGTTTCTCCTCCTGCTATCGATAGAACAATGGCTGAATACCTTTGCAAGAGCAATGTAAAGCAGTTCTCAATCTCTGAAACACAGAAGTTTGGGCATGTAACATACTTCTTCAATGGAAACAAGTCTGGTAAGTTTGATGAAAAGCTAGAAGATTATGTTGAAATTCCTTCAGACATTGTTCCTTTTGAAGAAAGACCTTGGATGAAGTGTGCAGATATCACAGACAGAGTAATCAAGGAAATTGAGACTGGAAAATGGGGCTTAATCAAACTTAATTATCCTAATGGTGATATGGTTGGCCACACAGGTGTATTTGAAGCTGTTGTATGTTCAATGGAAGCAATGGATCTTCAGATTGGAAGATTAATGAAGGCTATTGAAAAGAGTGGCGGTGTCATGGTTATTACAGCAGACCATGGTAATGCTGATGATATGTATGAGCATGCTAAAGATGGTAGCGTAAAGAGAAAAGAAAATGGTGAGCCGAAAGCAAAGACATCTCATTCTCTTAACCCTGTTCCATGTATCATATATGATCCTGAATACAAGGGTGAGTACTCTCAGACACTCAATACAGGATTAGGTATCTCATCTATTGCTGCTACTCTAATGAATTTCTTAGGTTTTGATGCTCCAAGTGATTATGATAAGTCTATAATCAACTTAGATAAGTAAGGAGCACACAAAGAAAAAGGCCCAAAGGAAAAGATTTCTTTTGGGTCTACTTTTTTTTGCTAATAATTATAAACTATCACCAGCGTTTATAACGAGAATTATTGTTCCAATTATATAGAGAGCAGAAGAAGTAATGGCTGCCCATAATTCATTTATTTGAGAAAGATACAATCCAATTGAAATAAAAATAAATGATATTGATCTCTTAACGTTTAACGATGTCTTATCTTTAATTGCCAAAAATATAAATGTAATTATAGATGCCACATAAATAATTGTAATTGCTATCTCTAAGTATACTTCATAAAAGGAAGAATAGATTAAAGTTTGTCCTTCATATGAAGAAAATGGGATAATAGCAGAGAGCAAAAATGGCACTGCTAAGAATACAAAATTATATAGTCCAATGTTAGAGGACGAAAAACCATAATATCTTAGCGATGAAAGCAAAAACATTGATGCTGATGAAAGTAGGGAAAAGCGCTGTAAAACTATAAGTTGATATGGAAATAAAAACAAATAGCCACTAGCATCCATAGCTTCACTAACAATGAGTGAAGCTTGTAGGCAAACAACTGAAAAGAGGAGAGGAAGAATCTCTCCATCCTGGCTATGGAGTTTGTGTTTAATCAGCAAAGATCCCTGCGGAAGAATCGAACAAATTAAGATAATTAAGAACGGAAAGTACTTAATTGTGGGTTCGACTAAGCCTTCAAGACCACTATTTCTTCCATTAAATAGTAGTATTTCTACAAAGCCAAAAGTATAAAGAACAGTTATAACGACCTGTATTAATAACTGAGATATAAGTAGTTTTCTATTTTGGTTTTGCATTAGATAGTATCCCTAGCTGGAATTATTACATCTGTCTTTGTTTTTACTGCAACAATGTTTGTAGCCATTGTTATAAGAGTTATATCAATCAGAGTTGCAATTCCATTTAAGAAAGGAATTATTGCAATAATAGCTGCTTCAGCACCAAAGACATTGATATTTAAGACTCTAAATAACATTACGCTAATCATTGCTGTTTCAAAGCCTGCGCACATAAAAGATATTAAGCTTAGAATAATAACAGTAATAGCGATTACAATAGAAGCAAAGAATGTTACATTAGCATTTAAAGCTCTCAAGATTGAAAGAACAGTAACAGTTGAAACGAAGCATGTTCCACCTCTTGTGATGATTATGCCAAAAGGAACAGTTGTCGAGACAATTCTTTTTTGGACACCAAGATTACATCTATCTATAGCCTCATTCTGTAGACCTGTTATGTAGATATTTCCACTGACAAAGCCAAAGAAAAGAGATGACAATGATTTTCCAATGAGAGAGTAAGGATTTTTCTTAAATGATGTAAAAATACTATACAAGAGAGGGAGTATTACAAGAACTAATACAACTGTTGCTCCAAGCAGAGAAATAAAGAAAGATGGAGAAACAAATGCTGTCTTTTCCTGCCATAAATTTAAGAAAAAGTATGTTCCTGCTACATAAACATATAGACATCCAAAGTAAGAAACTGTACGTTGAATTCTATACATTACTTCAGAAAATGAGTTTATTGTGGTGTAGGCTGGTCTGATAATATCTGCAGATGGTGTTAAAGCAATACCCATAATTAGTGCAGTTACAATTCCAGGTAAAAAGAGCCTATTCATTAAAGATGAAACACCAAGTGAATCAATTGAATTAGAATAGCTTTCTAATAAGTCTACATAATTACCACCTGCAGAAGCAGTAACAGGAAGCGTTGAAGATGATATAGAGGAATAAAGAAGTGCTAAAAGTGCTAATACAACTGAAGTAATAAGAGCCCATAAGATATTTGTTTTTAGAACTTTTTTTCCACATGAATCTTTTCTTAAAGAAGCTGTTCCACTCATTAATGTAATAAATGAGATTGGTATAAAGATAAAAATACCTATGTTAGTTAGATATTGTGTCAAAGTATTCATCACAGCTAAAAGAGCGCTTGATGAAGGAAATGTAAATGCTGTTGCACCTGCCATTAACAGGGCTGCTAAATATGTAAGCCAAGTTTCCATATAGAAATATTAGTCCTCCTAGTCAAATCAAGTCAACTAAATGACTTAGCTCTTCAAAAGAGTGCTTAGTTTATATCCACTTTTGAATTCTTTTTCTAATAATTCTCTAGCAAATAGGTCGATTTCTTTGGTCTTTCTCTCTTTGGACAATGCAAAAGCAAGTGTAATAACAAGAATTATCTTTTGCATACTTTCCTTGTTATACCAAACTACATCTTGGTATTCATTGCACTGTGCAAGATTCATTACACTATCATCATTTAATAAGCAAGAGAGTGTATCGAGAGGTTTTGCTTCTGTTAGCTCGTCTCTAATCAACATTGTTGAAGAGAGAAAAAGCGCACTAAGATGTATTACCTCTTTCTTTTTATTATCATCCAAGCAAAGAGCTCCAAGTTCCTTTGCGAAGAATTCTGTAAGCATAAGTCTATCGGCAATTGTCATTAGAGTTTTAGGTTTCTTCTCATCGCTAAAAGGAATGAGAGTTAAAGCAGAAGCGATGATGATAGGTATAGTTGTATCTGTGCTAGCCCAAGAAGGGAAAACCTTAGGTCCTTTTTTGCCAAAAGCTTTTCCTAGGTAGTGAATAAATTTAATTACGGGCTGTGGATTTACATCCTTTGGTGCAATTCCTATCTGTCCTTTTGTTGCTTCTTCCATTGTTGAATATGTTTCATAAAGCATTGAATATGCTTCTGCAAGGTTTAGAAGAAGATCTCTTTCTTCTTCCTTTGTTGCCTTTCCTTCTACAATTTTAGATAGAATGGAGAGGGTAGATGGCTTCTTTATTGCATCAAGAGCCTTATATACAGGTTCTAGCTTCATCAAAGCAATTGCTTTATCAAAGTTTCTTATTCCTTTGTTTCCATACTCTTCATATAGTCTAGTAATGTAGCCGTCTGTATCTTCAACTTCCCTAATATCCCAGAATACCTTTGATTCATATCCGTTGAGAGAGAAAGAGAAGCCTTCAAACATATTAATTGAAGGAATGATGTATGTAAGATTTTCTGGGAAGGATTCCATGATGCAGAAATTAGTTGAGCCATAAGAAAGATTAAGGTTAGTAGCAAGAGAAACAACCTCCTGTTTCTTCTCTTCGCCATACTTTTTAAGTTTTGGGCTAGAATTATTAATGGTTCCTTCGCATCTTTCGTATTGGTTGTTAACGAGAACGAGAGTTCTTTCATTTCCGCTACCATTTACAAAAGCAAATACAGATTCTTCGATTCCACCATTTTTGTTTATACAATCATATAGATTAAAGTTATCGACATTTGCAAAGAGATATCTTTTTCTAAAGAGAGGGAATATTCTTCTTTCATGCTCATTGATTAACCATTGATTAGGTTTTTCATCGTAGTATGCTCTTTGATATTCCATTCCATACTTTTCTTTGTATCCTTCAATTTGACCATGTCCAATCATTGGAAGACCTGGTAGCGTTGCAAGAAGAGTGCAAACGCCGAAGTATCTATCATCTGAACCAAATTGACTTATAGCGGTATCTTCATCTGGGTTATTCATGAAGTTTACATAGCGCTTTAGGATTTCTGGTTCAAAAACTAAAGTGTTCTTTATGGAATCACGATACTTTTTGTTCTCTTGGTTTTTGAGCATATTCATAAATGCACTGTTGTATACTCTATGCATTCCAAGAGTTCTGACAAAATACCCTTCCATCATCCAAAAAGCTTCGGCAAGAAGCAGTGTGTCTGGAACTTCTTTAGCTACTCTATCAACAACTTCACGCCAGAATTCTTCAGGTATTTTTGCATTGAATTCTTTTTCATCAAGTGCATGCTCGCTTCTTCCTGGGATATCACCACCTTCACCAGGTTTAGGATACCATAGTCTTTCGATGTGGCGTTTTGCGAGTGTCATTGCCGCATCAAATCTGATAATAGGGAAGTTCCTTGCTACATGCAATATTTTCTCAATGACAGCTTCTCTAGTAACTGGATTAAGATAATCAAGCTGTGCAGTATCATTCCAGGGCATTGTTGTACCATCATTACCATGGAAGACGTACCTTGTTTCATTTGTAAAACGATTTCTCATTCTAAAAGTAACAGCAGCATCTGTTCGTGTGTAGTAATGATCTTCAATCTTTACTTCCCAATATGGATTTGTAGATAAATCTGGTCCATCATAGGTATAAGATGGGAAAGGAGGGTAGCTCTGGCTTATATAGTAATCAGGGTGCTCATAAACCCAGTTTCCATCAATTCCTGTATGGTTAGGAACCATATCAGAAGCAAGTCTAATTCCTCTTTTTTGGCATCTTTCTTTGAGGTTATATAATGCTTCCCAACCTCCAATTGAAGGTGATATATCATAATCTTTAAGTGAGTATGCAGAAGCAACTGCGTCTGGATTTCCGCATAGATGTTTTATCTCTTTTGATGCTTCACTTCTTTGCCATAGACCGATGAGCCAAAGAGCAGTTATTCCCCTATGCTGTAGAGTGTCTAGTTCTTCATCTGGAATTTGATCGAGCGATGTAATAGGGTGCTTATATGCTTTTGAAAGCTGATCAAGCCACACTAGAGTTGATTTTGCAATCATTACAACACAAGGCATCCAATTTGAGTCACTAGAGAAGGCTTCATATTCATTTGCTATTGAAGAATAGTCCATAACAGGAATTGATGCTGGTGCGCCACCTCCTGTTCCACTTCTGTCTTTTTCTTCTTCATTTATGTAGTCAATAGATGAACGAAGAAGTCTAATAAAGCCTTCGGGTAGCATAGGAGACCATTCTCTGAGGATATATTGTAATTGATCAATTAATGAATCTGGATATAATCGAGAAGGCATACAGAGGAAAGTAAAAATATCATCTGTATTGGGTTCTCCATTTCTTAAATCATCCTTTACAAATGAAGATAAGACAGACGATAGAGCTCTAAAAGAGGATGGGGGAGTAAGATTGTTAGGAGCGATAAAGGGTTTAGTAGCATTAACGAGAGCTCTATTTTGTAGCATTACTTGATAAATAAAGTAGCCACGCATATTTTCTTCGATTGTATTATCTTCTTTTACAAAAGAGGGAAATTCTTTTGAGAAGAAATCTAATGCAGATTTTAATTCTTTATTTGAAGAAACTGTCGCTATTCTTCTTTTAAAGAAATCATCATTATCATCTCCTAAGAGATATGTGAGAATTATTTGATATATATAGTGCAATGTGGCAGAAGCATGAAGCTTCCCACTAGAAATATATGTAAAGTCTTTGTTTGACTTCTTCATCTCTTGGTTGTACTTATAAGCTAAAGAGGCTGCTTCTGAATAGAAAGAAGAAGGGCCGTCTTTTGTTTGAAATGCGGCATTATTATAGTTGATTTCTTTTCTTGTAATTTCTGCAATTCTGAAGTCTCTATTAATCATATTTTTCCCCACAACTCAAAGGTTACCTTCATTATAACATAATGAAATGAAATAATGTTTATGCATATTTTAACATATCGTGAGCAAGAAGTCCCCATCCTCTATAGGTGGTGGGATGAATACGATGGTGATTGAATGACATTTTTTTTAAATAATAATTTTTTGTTCTATATTATAAGTATGGAAGTCAGAAACAAAGCAATTAAATACAGGCTATATCCAACAGAGGAGCAAGCTACT
>ERZ808286.1461-NODE-1461-length-11692-cov-7.435937_pt1 | contig 11692 bp, 8 predicted proteins | sample MGYA00521276_ERZ808286 | MGnify/ENA primary metagenome ERZ808286 (study PRJEB31516, sample SAMN03275607) | gut metagenome | biome: mammalia-associated habitat; material: feces | host: Papio cynocephalus | place: Kenya | collected 2012-08-01 ... | reverse complement strand
TTTGTGCATTTCCAAAATTCGTTAAAAAAGGCTCTTTGGAAAATATCTCAAAATCAATTGTCATACCACTTTCGCCTGCAAGAAGTTGCGTAAAAGTGATTGCAGTTCTAGTGTTTCCATCTCGAAATGGTTGAAGCACTTTAAGCATACCATAGACGAGAGCAAAATCTTTAATTTTTTCGACATCATTCTCATCTTTGAAAAGATTCTTTTCGTTAATGTAAGCAAAAACCTCATCAACCTTTCGAGAAATGTTTTCCGGTGATTCGTAGGCCACATGATCATAAGAAATACCGACATCCACCGTACGATACTCCCCAGCCCATTCAAAAATATCCCCCATTAACGCACGATGGATATCTTTTAGCATGTTGGCATTCCAACCGGATTCTTTGATAGTCTTCCCTTTTGCTTTAAGTAAGTCTAGGTTTTTTCGCCTCATTGAAGCACAACGATCAACAATTATGTTTAATTTTTTCTCATCTCTAATTCCCAGCTTATTTTTTAGTGTTCCGTTTGGATAACAATATACACTGTCATATTCCTTATCCGAATCAACTCTATACACATTTACTCCTTTTTTGTGCAGTCTTCTTTTGGAATTGGAAGATCGAGAATTTTCTTGAATCCTTCTTCCCATGTCATTTCACCCTTAAAGCATTTCCGAGCAATTTCATTTTCTTCCTCTGTTGTATCATACCCATCCGCAATTTTAACCATTGCTGCACTCTGGCGAAGAGCTGCCTCGATTTCTTGATCTGTTAGTTTTCTCTCTTTTTCTTCAGTTGGCATTTTTTTACACCTTTATATAGATTAATATTTTTTATACATTATAGCATTTCGCATTAGCTTTTTTCCAAAAACATACCCATGTTTTTGTTATTTCTTTTGTTGATTTCATCCCTATATGCGTCTTGCACTGACTTATTCTTCGCTAAAAACTGCGCTAGATCTTTGTTGAAAGTTGTGACGCATTCTTTTGCTCTTGCACCCTCTTTTGAAAGCGTCTGCATAACGAGATTTGCGTAGTCGCTTTGGCTACCCTCTTTTACGTATGCGTCTAAACGTCCACCGGTAACAGCCTTTAACACGCCTCTAGTAATGAGAGGCGTTAAAAGATTCTTGCTCGCAAGAGACGTCACCGTTGCGACCACGTTTACTAGATTCTTTGCAACATTTGCGTCTTTCTGCAACAGGTCGTTCATATCACTATACCCGAGACAGCCGGGCCATTTTATACTCATGCAACCCGCTTCTTTCAGCTCTTTTTCGAGTCTATCGCGACCGTTTACGCCTGCCCTATCTTCGTCGAGTGCTATTACTATAGGCGTATTCGTCTCTTTAAACTTTGAGATGTTAGAAGTAAAGTACTTGTGATTTCCACAGCCCTGAAGTGCCACTGCCGACACCTTGCCGTTAGATACAGATATAATACTGAGGGCGTCAAAAATACCTTCTGTTACAATTATAGGCTTTCCGGGATTACTAAGGGCGTTATTCAAGCCAAATGTCATAGCTGCACCGAGGTTAAAATAACGATGGGCATACTTATCTTTTTCCTCATCAGCTTTGCTTATATACTCCCACTCTAGCTTATCACCTTCTTTTTTCTCCTGCATCAGCCTTATCTGCATACCACCCTTTATATCTCCTATGCTATCAAGCATAAAGACCACTCCACAGAGAGGCGCATACATAAGATTGCCGTTCTGATTATAAAGTTTAAGACCTGTTGAAAAGCCTATTTTGTCAAAGTATCCGTTTAATTTTTCTATCTCGATTCCACGTTTTGAAAGTGCTTCTTTTAGTAATGTTGGTGTCTCTACGCTATCACCATCTTTTCTTGCAAATTGCAGTATTTTTTCATCAACAGCGTTACGTAGCACATCGCTATTCAGTGTTTTTATTTCTTCTTTTGTTCTTAAAATTTCTTCTTTTGGCTTACGATTAAAACCTAAATCGTACTTTAAAAGAGGCTCTATCGCCTCGCGTTCTTTGCCGTCTCTTGCGTCTACAAGCGCAAATACGTTGTCTTCTGTTTGTGGCAGCCCACGACGGGCCAACTCTAAGCCGACAATATCGCAAGAATATTCAGCATAGTGCCCAAAGAGATAGTTTTCGTATTGAAAATCTCGTATTAAATATCGCCCATTGTCGTCTAAAAATAATCCAAATTTGTGACTCTTGCCGTCGGGACAAAGCATTCTGAATGTGCCACCACTAGGCTTAAGACCCAAGTATGTCGGAAGCGCATAATTCAACTCCTGAAGCGTCGCATTGTCTGTAAAGTCCGGAAATACTAATCCACGTTTATCGGGATAACAAAATTTTAATTCGGCGTCATTAAATCTTCGACATACAACACTGCGCGACATCTATCTCTCCTTTGTTCTCATTATACTATATTTCTTTGTCATTTTCAGTTTTTGCTCTACGTATTGGAAATTTTCGTACTCATTTCACTAGTTTCTATCGCGATATGTTATAATGTAATCATCTTTAAAAAAGGAGTAAAAATGGCACATTCAGAAAAACTAGAAGTGAAAGTTTCGGAAAAACGTGAGCACAAGCCTGTTCTTGTCACAAAAAGCTACCCTACAGTCGACGGCATGTACGCCAACAACACTGACGTTGTAGACCTCGATATAGGGCTTTCTCAGTGGGACAACGAAAAAGTTTCAGCGAAAGTTTGGCGTGCAACTCGTGAAAAGAAGAAATTTTCGAGACAATCTGAAGATATCCCTCTTCACCGGATTTTGGACTTAACACTCTTGCTTTTGGAGGCACTGGAGAACTCAGAAAAAATTTCTAACGGAACATTCGCGCGTGAAGAAATGCGCATTTCTGAGAACGAGTCTGTTGAGGTCGAGTTGTGCGAAAACGAATCTGAGAAAGAAGAAAAAGATGAAAAAGAGCGCTTGAAAAAATTTGTTCGCATATTAACAGCAACGAAAAATAAGTATTTGGACGGACGTCTAAAGACAATTGCAAAGCGCTTGAAGGACCTTGGATATTAACGATTTCAACAACCCACGGTGCAAGCACAGGGGTTCCCGCCTCTAAAGGAATTAAACAATGATTTCAGTAAAAAAAAAGGTACTAACAGGATATACATTTATAGATTTATTTGCAGGATTAGGCGGGTTTAGAATTGCATTAGAATCATTAGGTGCAAATTGTGTTTATTCGAATGAATGGGATGTCCATGTGCAGAAGGTATATGCAGAGAACTTTGGTGATACGCCAGAGGGGGATGTTACGCAAGTTGATGAGAATACGATTCCTGATCATGATATACTCTGTGCCGGATTTCCTTGCCAGGCATTTTCAATTAGTGGCAAGCAATGTGGCTTTGAAGATAGTAGAGGAACATTGTTTTTTGATGTTGCTAGAATTGTAAAAGCGAAGAGACCAAAAGTTGTCTTTATGGAGAATGTGAAGAATTTTGCGACACATGATGATGGAAAAACTCTTGAAGTTGTAAAAGGTACTATGGAGGAATTGGGTTACACATTCTATCAGAAGGTGTTGAATGCTGTTGATTACGGTGTTCCGCAAAAACGAGAAAGAATTTATATGGTGTGTTTTAGAAATGACTTAGAAATTAATGATTTTAAGTATCCTAAGCCATTTGAGTTAACACGTCATGTAGAAGACTTTCTTCTTAAAAACGAAGAAATGGTCAAGGACTTATATGTTGATAGACCAGATACTTACTACAACGGTGTAGAAGACAACCAGTATAGCAATAAGTCTATTCGTTTAGGTATTGTAAACAAAGGTGGACAAGGCGAAAGAATATACAGCACCAAAGGGATCGCAATTACTCTTTCTGCATATGGCGGAGGCATCTTTGCTAAGACAGGTGGATATTTAATAAATGGAAGGACGAGGAAGTTGCATCCACGTGAATGTGCTAGAATCATGGGATATCCAGATTCCTATAAAATCTGTAAGAGTGCAAACCAAGCTTATAAGCAATTTGGAAATTCAGTTGTAATTGATGTTTTGCAGCTCATCGCAGTGGAAATTGGTACAGTTATGGAGGGAAAAATATGTTAGCTGAAGTTCCTTGTAGCAATTGTGAGAGAAATGAAAATTGCATTAACTATCTCTCTTGTCTCAATTGCATTAAATTTGACCCATTTCTTAATTTTTCAGTTAAGAAAAAAGAACCGAGCTTACGAGTTTACGCGGAGAGATGTATCGAAAGTTTTCCGCTCTCTCCGCGCTACGTTGCCGTCGACAAAGAGGCTATTAGATTCTTTACCCAAAAGCCATTCTTCGCTAATAACAGATGGGTATCTAGCAACGCTAACGAAGAAATAGCCACCTTTCGATATAACACGTTAGATGGCCTCTTCGACTTAACACCGTTTTTGAAAAACAACTTGCTGGCGTTCAAAAGTATTTGTCTCGAAATTTGCTAGAAGTCCCGCGTGTTTTCGAGCGTGTTCCTCTTCTCGTTGACGGGAGCTGTGGCGTCACGAGATAAATGGCGACGAACTCGTTTGCTCAAGTCCACGTCTTCTTTCTGCACTACGTATTGTCCGTCTTCCATCTTGTTATAGGTAGACGACGGCAAAAGAGACAAAATTGATGCACCATATTTCCCTGTATACGATATAAACTCGTTCTTTTTAGCCCTCGTAAACGCTACATATGCGACACGACGGGCTTCATTTTTCTGCTTAACCATCAAGTCTATATTTTCAGTTGTCTTATAGCGATCGTATTCCTTTTCCGATAAAAATGGGATGTAAACAGAATCGTATTCGAGGCCTTTGGATTTATGTATCGTTGACACCACAATCCCCGGCTTATCTACTACAACTAAGTTTTCTCTCTTGAGCGTCTCCAATTCTAGCTCTTCTAATCGTGTTCCCGCTTCTTTACGTGGGATTTCTAGCCACTTTAGCTCTTCTAAATACGCTTTAGTGTCCTCGTCTTCAGGAGAAAAACTACTGTATGAATTAAGGTCAAAATAGCTCTTTAAAGCGCCATGTGCAGTATCTTTTTCTAATGCGTACCTATACGCCCTTATAAACGTATCTTCCTTCGTCTGCCTATACCCCCTACTCTTGATAAGCGCTTCAAAGTCATCTATTGGCGTTTTGGTGTTATCATCCACTTTATACAACGACCCAAATTCTTCTTTTAACAACTCATTAAACGCCACAGGGTCTTCGGGATTAGCTAAAGACGTGAGGATTATCTTGAAGTCTTTAGCAAACGGATTTGAAAATAGCGTATTGCCACTAGATTTTTTATACGTTGCTAGGTACTCAGAAAGTGTTTTATCATACTGAATAGCTTTATAGATCTCATTAACTTGTGCGTTTAAACGGCACAAAACGGCAATCGATTCGGGTTTTTCTCCTGAAAGAATACGCTCTCGAATGGATGAAAGAATGTATTTTATCTCGCCGTCTCTTGTGCTAAAAGATGCAATTGTCGGTTTATCACCGTCTTTTGCGCTCTTCATCGAGTCGTATTTTTTATCGATTCTGCCTGCAATTGTATGTGACGCTGCATTACCGAATGTTGCAAGATTCTTTGTCTGTCGGCGTGACTCGCTTAAGACTTTAACAGAATATTGGGGGTCTTGAGAGTCTTTAATCATCAAATCGACACTAGCACCGAGCGACGTAAATATCGCCTGGTCGTCGTCTCCGACTACCATCTTAATACCGCCTTCAGGTCTTATTACGTCTTCAAATTTACGTTGCAAGATTGACGTGTCCTGATACTCGTCTACGATTAACACCTTCGTACCCTTTTGAACGTCGCTTAAAACTTGAGGGTTCTTCTTCATTAAATCGATTGCTTTGTAAATCAGGTCTTCAAAATCTATCTTGTCCCTGTCTTTCTTCGCTTTTTCATAGTATTTTAAAGCGTCTCCTAACTCCTCCGTTTTTAGCCCACAGGACGCTGCAACCATGCTTAGTTCTTTAGCGTTTTCAGGAGATTGGCGTGCTGTTTGTATCGCCCTAAGAAGGTTAGTCTCAATCGCCGATGTTCTAAAGAAATTTACACTGTCTTCAGAAAAGTTTATAAACGGCACTACTTCGTTTTGTATGATATCTTTTTGTTCTGCTACTGTTAAAAGTTCGAGTTTTAATTGTGGCTCATACTTACGCAAAATCGAGTAAGCTAGCGAATGCGCTGTTGATACTTTGATACCTTCCCAATGCTGATAAGGGTTACGCATATTGATTCTATCACGCATTTCCTTTGCCGCCGCCGTTGTAAACGAGATCATCGTTACTTCTTCCGGCTTGTAACGGCCTCCTGCTAATAACTCTTCAATTGCTAGTACTAGAGAAAACGTCTTACCGGCACCTGGAACAGCGACAATTACCCTGCTCTCGCCGTCTTTGATGTTTGAAACTGCGTCATACTGCTCCGCCGTCGGTATCGGCCAAGTCTCGCCGTATTCAGGATTAGTTAAATCTTCAAGCGCTTGATACTCACGCTCTAGTCCATTTTCTCTAAAGACGCTTTCTATAGCCCTTCTTTCATCACCACTTTTAAGTGCAATTTTATATATCAAGTTCCTTAATGCAGGATTTATCTTCGTCTTTTCATACATTAGTGCTCGTAGTTCGGATCTTTCGCCCGCTGTCGGTAACATGATTTTTTTCTTAAAATTCTCTGTTATATTCACGTTTTTCTCCCTTGTTCATTAGCTCTTTTAATTGTTCTCTTGCATACACTGTGTCTCTTTTTACTAGTGGAATATTCTGTTTTCCAGGTGCATTAATTCCCATCTTCAAGAGCTGTTTATCTGACGATAAGAATGATGATGCCGTGTCTTGTAACTGCGTCGGATCTGATATCAAGACACCTTTGTATTTCTCTCGCTCATTTGGTGGAATCGCATACAAAGGCTTGGGCATTAAATTTCTCTCATCAAAACCAAAGCAGAAAACCTTTGCTATCATTGCACAGTACGTATAGGGTAATTCGGGAATTTTAGTATGTATATCGGTACAAAGTTTTGTTGCAAGCTCCATTACATTCATCTCGCCGTTTGATATGTCTAAATCTGCTCCGGTTAAAATCGCAAAAAGCTTGTCAGATCCCTTTTCAATCTTGCCACTAATCTTACCTATATCGAGGCCCATTTGCGTGATAGGCGCAACAAGAGATGCTACAGCATTCTGCCCAAAATTTTCATTAAGCCCTAAGTTCCCTTCTTCTCCTGCTTTCCCTAAACACTTTTCGCAAACACCCTTACAGCTACAATTAAGCGCCGTCCTAATCTCAACTTCTCCAATTTTTTCTTTAACTGCACTCTTTAATAGCGACGGCGTAAAATACTCGCCCTTCTCTGCAAGCTTCTCACCTCTCTTCGTTACTAGATCGTCTGCTAACGCAACGCCATCTAAAAATGACGCATTCTGCTCTGTGAGCACAACACTAGTCTTACCCGAAGTTTCACAGTCGCTTTTTTCAATCTTCATCCCTTCCATTGCTGCCGCCATGCGGTTACGATACCAACCTGTAGGCGCTACATCTGTTGTCTTGTTTCCTGTAAAATCAGCTTGGGCACTGTTAAACGCTCCTGATAACCCCACAGACCCTAAAGCCAAACTGCTTGTCGCTAGTCCAAACGACTCGCCAAGATAGTCGTTCGTACGCTCCGAATCAACTATACCGGCAACGTCTTTAAGCTTCATCGCACCCGACCTAATGGCTGTCTTTATAAAAGAACGATGATAAGACTTAACCCACTCCTCAATTTTTCCTAACTGCGCCTTCTTTAGAGCGTTGTACTTCTCTAGCCTTTCGTATTTCTCCGTTTCGCCTTCGCCGTCGCGTGGATACAATAGCGAATTATCAATCGGTTCAATTGTCGGAAAATCTTGCTCTGTCAAACTTGCGCCGTACCTTGTGTTGGCGTCAAAGCCAATACTGCCTAACTCGTCTGATATTAACCGCGCCACATCGTCTTTCCCGTCGCGTCGAATAACACTCTGAATCATCTCTTCGAGATTTTTCTTCGTAAACCCGCCGTCGGGAATACTGTAGCCCTCGGGGAGTTTTTCACTAACAATAACCTTCCCCGCTGTAGTGCGTTCATAATATACGCCGTCGTCGCCCCTTTTTTGCAACATAACAGGCTCGTTGTAGGTTATTAGATTCTTATCGTACATTTTCTTAATAAGAGCCGTCGTCCCACACATTAAAGGTGGCGTACACACTACCGTATCTTTCTCAACAACACGTTTATCGATAAGTGTTGAATTAACAGGAGCTAGAAATGAATCTGTAAAGTCCGAGACGGCGTAGATGTGGCCGTCGTGTTCTTTTAAGACAACACATTCATTTGCAATAAGCTTTGTGCCGTCCTGTTTTTCGGCGTAAACAGTGCCGGCGCTTATTGATTTGTTCTTCTCAACTTTCAAAGTGCAATTTGTAACGTCTTCTAGTATATGATGAAACGTTACATAAGAGTTTGCGTTTAGTTTGTTGTCTTTCAAAAATCCCAGCTCTTTGAGGTCGTTATTATCGTCAATGAGAATGGGATATGGGAATTTGTACTCCTCAGGATTAGAGGTAAACTCATTTAAACCCATAATCGACTCCTGCTTTAAATTAATTAAAAGCTCGCCTGTACTATCGAGAGTGAGATTTCTATCCATCATCCTTATAGCATTTTGCCTTGCCCTAGGTCCTCTTATCTTTGTTACTAAAATAGTATCGCCATCAAAGTCCCCTGCCATTGGTGTTGCTGAAAGTGGATGTATGAATATCGAGTCCTTACCTTCTGTTAGATAGACGTAGCCTGCTTGTAACCCTCCTAGTGAAATTGTAGGTTGACGTTCGTATTTTACTATCTGGCCCTTGCCACCATTAACGATAACTTCGTCTAGTGCTGCGTCAACAATGCCGTCTTTTTTCGTAAACGCCTCTAGTATCTCTTCCGTGCTATAACCCTCTTTTCTTAAGAGTGCTTTTATGTCTCTCTTGTACATGTTTCGAGCTGCATGTCTCGGAAGCCCGATAATATGCTTAGTTGGGATATCGCCTATCCCGTTTTCCCTAAGCCACTTCTGACCTTCTTTTTGGTCACATGATGTAATAACACCTCTTATAGCCTCGCTTGATTTGGCAACCGCTAAACGCCCTACGTAAAGACCTGTCTTATCGTTGATATCATTACGCATTAAAGTGTCATATATTTTGTAGTTTTTGCTTATCTGGGCTGTCAAAACCATCTCTTGACGTGGGTCATATGTGCCTGCGTCTTTTATATCTCTCAAAAGCAACAAGTCTCTGATAAGATCGGTGTAAACCTTATTTTTCTCACCAAAATCACTAAAGCCACTGCGGTCGTTTATAGGACGTGTTGCGGGAGGCGTGATGAGTAAATAATGTGTCAGAATATCCTGTGGACGCCCCTTTCGAGTATGCAACAAGGACGCTATAGAGCGGTAAATCTTAACGGCCTTCGTGTACTTCTTCTCTTGAAGCGCAAACATATTTGCCTTCTCAATTCTGTCCATCTCCGTTATTTTTCTAGCGTTTTCTGTCCCTGAAACGGGATACCTTAGCTCATCTAAAGCTTTCAATTCTTTTTTTACATTGTAGTAGGCGTTCGCAATTGCCATTGGTACTTCCAACTTTTTGCCGTTAACTGTTATAAACCCTCTCTTAGTTTTAAGATCCTTTAAAGCTTCCTCTATGCCTGTTGGACCAAAATAGCGCTGTTCTTTTTCGTTTCCAGCATAATCGGAGTTCTTTATAGCTTTAAAAAAACCCTTTTCACTATTCTTATAACGCGTATAACAAATATTAAGGCTCGATTTTTCCATCTCGTCGATAACTCTTTCTGATACATTGAGCATCGTTGCAATAATTGCATTACGCCCCATAAGTAACGGAATTGGAGACTTCAAAACGGCGTAATTAGTTTTTCTGTTTTTTGAACTTAGAATTTCAGAACCGCATTCGGGGCAAAATGCTCCGGCTTTTGCGTCTTCTGCTGTCTCTGCTGTACATGCACCACATTTACAACTCTGCCCGTGCATCGGACCAAATAGCTCTGTTGAAAAGATTCCTCCCTTCGCCGGCATATAGTTTTCATCAAACGTCTCAGCTGTCGTTATCTCTCTTAGCTCCTTCGTACCGTCTTCAAAAATCCTGCCCGTAGACGCAAGCTCCTCTATATCGCCGTCCGTTAAGAGAAATATATTGTAACCGTTGTCGTTTTCTTTTTGTTCTTTCTGTATTTCTTTTTCTTCTTCATTGCTTGTTTCAGCACTTCTATCGACGCTGTCATAAAGCGAAAAGACGTTCTCTCTTACCTCGTCGTTTGGTAATGCAATTTGGTCATTCGAATAAGTTTTGAGACTTTCGGTGTATATTTTCTCCGCTTTCTCGTAAAACTCTTCAAATACGCCACCATTAGTTTCAACAACGTCCTTATACAATCCTTCTATTGCATCAAAATCGGTTCTTAACGCGAGCATTCTTACGAGTACATACATCGTCTCTCTCAGCGTCTCTTTTTTTTCTACACTATCAATACTATTTTCTATATCATTATCTTGAGTTTTTTCGTCAGCTAACTCTTCCGTTTCATTAACTGTCTCTGTTTCTTCAGAAGATGATGAAGGGGTGTTTTCGATTACACCAAGACCTAAACTATTAGACTCTACGGCATCCTCTAAACGCTCTGGAAAAATTTTTGAACCGTCTGCATACATGCTCTCGTAAGTGAGGCGTAGTGTATTATACGCTTCGCTGTCGCTAAGAGTGCCGTTTACCAACTCGTCAAACTCGTCTCTAAGCCCTATCGACTGCGATATCGACGCTAGATCATGAAAGTTTTTTATTGCGTCACTAAAGTTGAGACCCACCTCTCTAAATTTTCTCTCGCCGTCGCCTATTTCGCCACTTTTATATTCATCTATTAATAGCTTTAACAGTTCTTTTTCCATAGTTAAATTATAGCATATTGCGTTAACTCTTTTGTTAATATCTCTGACGTGTTTTCCGTCTTTTGCTTATTTTTTACGTTATATGCTATAATTAATTTATGGAACTTAATGAATATGCGAAACTACTAGAACCACTCCTGCCACTTGGAGCGAATTATATAACAATGGACCATCTCTACATAAAGGCCTACATAGATAAACCCCAAACTGTTTCTAAGGTGGGTGCTCATTATATTAGTTGGCAAGGGTCTAAATGCGTCGCACGCATTAAGTATTGGCGTGATTTTTTGGATATCTCTTCCAATCGAGATGATAAAGGTCACATAGATTGGACGCTTTTAATTGAAAAATCGAATGCTGTAAAATGGACTGAAAAAGTCGAGGTTGAAAAATACGTCAAGCTTCTAGACTTCATTCTCCCCTTCGATATTTCTTTCTACACAATCAATAACGAAAAACTCTCTCTTTGGCGTGGCAGTAGTTGTCCACAATTTGAAGATGGCAAGTTTATCGACAATGCCGGTCACATTCCACACACAATATTTAGCGCCCCGAAAAAACTAATCGAGGCGCCTGAAGTTGCTTGCTACAAATTCAACAAAGGGCAATCTGAAAGGGTGTTCTAGCCCTTAACGAAAAGATTTCGGCCAAAAATCTAGGTCGTAGGTCTCTTCTACCTTCTCTTCTACTTCATTCGATTAATTCCTTTAGAGGCGGAAACCCCTGTGCTTGCACTGTGGGAG
>ERZ808286.1455-NODE-1455-length-11725-cov-3.703685_pt1 | contig 11725 bp, 10 predicted proteins | sample MGYA00521276_ERZ808286 | MGnify/ENA primary metagenome ERZ808286 (study PRJEB31516, sample SAMN03275607) | gut metagenome | biome: mammalia-associated habitat; material: feces | host: Papio cynocephalus | place: Kenya | collected 2012-08-01 ... | reverse complement strand
CCACACCATTAAATGAGCTAGGTTGTCTAATTGAGCCACCAGTGTCAGTTCCTATAGCTATAGGACAAAGTCCAAGCCCAACAGACACAGCACTTCCACCCGAAGAACCGCCTGCAACTCTAGTTTTATCTTTAGAGTTTAATGTTGCACCATATACACTTTTCTCACAACTTCCACCCATAGCAAATTCATCCATATTTGCCCTAGCAATAATAATTGCACCTTCATTTTCAAGTTTTTTTACTATTGTTGCAGAATAAGGAGAAACAAAATCTTTTAAAAATGCACTTGCACAACTTGCCTTTTTACCTTTTGCCAAAATATTGTCCTTAATAATTACAGGAACGCCTGCCAAAAGTCCTAATTTTTCACCATTTAGAATTTTGCTATCAACTTCTTTAGCTTTATCTATCGCATCACTAAAGACTTCAATAACAGCATTATATTCTTTATTTTTTTCAATTTTATCAATAAAAAATTTAACAACACTTTCACTTGAAAAAGTTTTATCTTTTATACCTTTAACAAGGTCACAAATTTTAACTTTACTATAATCCATTATTCCACCACCAGTGGCACTTGATAGCACCCATCTTTTTGTTTTGGAGCATTTAAAAGAGGGTCAAAACCATCATCGGTTTTGACAACATCTTCTCTTAAACTACTTAATGTTACCGCTTTACTTTTGTCTTCATCTGGTAGTTCAAGTGTGGTTATTTCATCAACAAAATCAAGTATTTTTACTAAATCTTTTTCAAATTTTTCCTTTTTGTCATCTTGAATTTTTAATTTACTTAATCTTTCAAGATGCTTAATATCAATTTGCATATATCCTCACTATCTAATTTTAACGTGTATTTCTCTTAATTGAGCTTCAGTAACTTCACCTGGAGCACCCATTAATAAATCTTGAGCTTTTGAATTCATTGGGAATGCAATAACTTCACGGATATTAGGTTCATCTAAAAGTAGCATTATTATTCTATCAACCCCCGGAGCAATGCCTGCATGAGGAGGAGCACCATATTGGAATGCTGTGTACAAAGCACCAAACTTTTTCTCAACGTCTTCATCTGTGTAGCCTGCAATTTCAAACGCTTTTAACATAGTTTGTACTTCTGCGTTTCTAACTGCACCACTAGATAATTCTATACCATTTACAACAATGTCATATTGATAAGCTAAAATTGACAAAGGATCTTTTGTGTTTAAAGCTTCCAAACCACCTTGTGGTAAACTAAATGGATTATGACAGAAACCAATTTTGCCAGTTTCCTCATCCAATTCATACATAGGGAAATCAACTATCCAACAAAATTTATACACATTTTTTTCAATAAGGTCTAATTTTTCGCCTACTCTTGTTCTTAAAGTACTTGCTAGTTTAAAGCATTGATATGCACTTTCATCTGCAATAACAAAAATATCATCACCGATTTTTGCACCTGTTTTTGCTTTTAAATTCTCACATTCTTCCTCTGAAATAAACTTAACAATAGGTCCTTTTAAAGTTCCATCATCAAGAACTCTAACCCAAGCCAAACCCTTCCCGCCAAGAGATAAAATTTCATCAGTTAATTTTTCATAAAAACTTTTTGGTTGATTATGTGTGTTTAATGCAAAACCTTCAATCACCTTGCCATTAAAAGCGCCAAATGCACTATTTTTAAACACATCATCTAATGAAACCATTTCAATTTTGTTTCTTAAATCAGGTTTATCGGTTCCATATTTAATCATAGCTTCTTTATATGGAATTCTAACAAAATGTTTGTCTTCCATTTTATATTTGCCATATTTATCAAAAATTTTAAAGAGTAACTCTTCACAAACTGCAAAAACATCTTCCTGAGTTGCAAAACTCATTTCCATATCTAATTGATAGAATTCACCCGGTGAACGGTCCGCTCTTGCATCTTCATCTCTAAAACAAGGAGCAATTTGGAAATACTTGTCCATTCCAGAACACATGAGCAATTGTTTAAATTGTTGAGGTGCTTGTGGAAGAGCATAAAATTTTCCTTTATGAACTCTGCTAGGAACAAGATAATCCCTTGCACCTTCTGGACTAGAAACTGTTAAAATTGGTGTTTGAATTTCTTCAAAACCAAGATCTCTCATTATAACACGCATATCAAACAAAACATCACTTCTGAGTTTTAATTTTGCTTGCATTTCTGGATTTCTTAAATCAAGATATCTATATTTTAAACGAGTTTCTTCATTTGTTTTTGTACTATCTTCAACTTCAAATGGTAAATTGCTTTTTGCTTTTGATAAAATATCTAATTTTTCAATCTCAATTTCCAATTTTCCCAATCTATCATTTTCATTAAAATTTTCCTCATCGCGAAGAAGCACTTTACCCGTAACACTAATCACACTTTCACGAGTAAGTGATGTTAAAAGAGAGTCATTATGAGTTGTCAATTGAACAAATCCATATTTATCTCTTAATTCAATAAAAACAATTCCACCATGGTCACGTACAACTTTTACCCAACCAGCCACTTGAACTGTTTTTCCAATATAACTTTCATCTAATTCCTTAATCGTTAATGTTCTATACATATATAATTTCTCCTGTCTTTTTTATTGTTTTATTTTCAAATTTGTATGAGTAAATATATAAATACTAAAATTTTAATTTATTTCTTTGCACAATATAAATCTCATATGCCAAGTCCAAAAGGTTATAAACTTACAAAATTTCTGGAAATAGTTAAAACAAATTTGTTTTTTCAATTTACAATAGATATTTTATTTTACAATATTTTAACATATTTTTCAATTAATTTTTTTATATTGTTTTTCAATTATAAAATTATTTTTAGTTTTTTAACAAAAAACAAAGCAAAAACGTGTAAAATAATGGTTTTGCTTTGTTTTTTTGCCATATAAAGTAATTTAAAAAATTTTTGTATTATTTTACAATCACTTTAACAAATGTTTTTTTGCCTTTTTTTACAATAAATTCTTTTTGAGTTAAATCAATCATTTCAGCTATGTTAGATTTTTTCTCGTTATTAATCATAATGCCATTTTGTTCAATTAGTCTTCTTGCTTCAGATTTAGATGAAATAATACTAAGACTTGCTAAAAAGTCTAAAATATTAATTTTTCCTTGACCATTTATAGTTTCGGTTGGCATATTTGCAGAGTCAGTATTGCCACTTGAAAATAAATTGTTTGCGGTTTCCACTGCCTTTAAAGCTTCTTCTTCGCCATGGACAAGTTTTGTAACTTCAAAAGCCATTATTTTTTTTGCTTTCACAATGTCTTCTTCACACATTTGTTTTATCTCTTGTACATCAATTTTAGTAAAGAAACGAAGCAATCTTTCAACATCAGCATCAAGGCAATTAACAAAGTGTTGATAAAATTCAAAAGCAGAGGTTCTTTCTCTTGAAACCCACAAAGTGCCTTTTTCAGTTTTTCCCATTTTAACACCATTAGCATTTGTAAGCAAAGGGCAAGTAAGACCCATCATAAGAGGTCTAGGCGTTCCATCTAAATAATTCATTTTTCTTGAAAGTTCTGTGCCAGCTGTTATGTTTCCCCACTGATCAGAGCCACCTATTTCAAGTAAGCAGTTATATTTATCATTCAAATATACAAAATCATAGGCTTGCAAAAGAGTATAACCAAGTTCCATAAATGTCAAACCACCTTGTTGCAATCTTGATTTATACAAGTCTTTGCTAAGCATTTCATTTACATTAAAATGAACACCAACATCTCTTAAAAAATCAATGTAAGTTGCTGGTTTTAACCATTCTGAATTATCAACAATTATTGCTGGATTTTCTCCATCTAAAACAATAAATTTTTTTAGTAAATTTTTAATTTCTTGAGCGTTATGCGCAACTTCTTCCTTACTCATCATTTTACGCATATCTTTTTTCCCACTTGGATCACCAATAAGTGCAGTTGCTCCACCTATTAAAATAATACATCTATGCCCACAATCTTGAAGAATTCTTGCCATTTGCAAACCAAAAAAATGTCCAATATGCAAGTTATCAGCAGTAGGATCAATTCCTATATAAAAAGTAATTGGCCCTTCACTTAATCTCTTTTTAATTTCCTCTGGATGTGTTGCTTGAAACACAAACCCTCTTTTTTCTAATTGCTCATAAGCATTGTTAATAAACATAAAATAAATCTCCTTTGTTGATTTAGTCTAGAATTAAATTAATATTATTTTTAAACTAGGATACTCTTTTTAAAACTAATAATCAAATATATTTTGTTATTTACTAAAAAGTAAGTTATCGCCTTAAGTAAGTTATCGCCTTAAAAAACCAACATAACAGCATTGCTATTATGTTGGTTCGTTTTTTCCACAAAAAACTTCTACAAATAGCAATTTGAATCTAAATGTAGTAATAATAATATGAAAAAATATTAACAAAATATTTCATTTTTTATCCTTGTTTTAAAGTATAACTATTCAGCCATTGCTTTGTCAACGATTTGTACCACTTTTCATCAAATAGTTTCAAATTGGCTATTATACAACTCAGCATAAAATCCTTTTTGCTCTAATAGTTCCTTATGTGAACCTTGTTCAATAATATCGCCGTCTTTTAGCACCAAAATTAAATCGGCATTTTTAATTGTAGATAACCTATGTGCAATAACAAAAGATGTTCTATCTTTCATCAATAAATCCATTGCTTGTTGAACTTGAATTTCAGTTCTTGTATCAATTGATGAAGTTGCTTCATCTAAAATCAACATAGGACTATTTTGTAACATTGCTCGAGCAATTGTAATTAATTGTTTTTGTCCAGCTGAAATATCACTATTATTACTTATTAGCGTATCAAAGCCATTTGGCAAAGAATTTACAAAATGTGTTAAGTTACACGCCAAACAAACATTATCTAATTGTTCTTGTGAAATATTATCCAAATTGAACACAAGATTTTCTTTTAACGTCCCTTCAAACAGCCACGTATCTTGTAAAACCATACTAAAAGCACTATGAACTTGCTCTCTAGTTAATTCCTTTGTGTCTATGCCGTCTATGTAAATATTTCCTTGAGTTATTTCAAAAAACCTCATAAGCAAATTAACAATAGTTGTTTTGCCTGCACCAGTTGGTCCTACAATTGCCACCTTTTGTCCGGGTTTTACTTTGAAAGATAAATTGTGGATAATTTCTTTATTAGGATTAGATGGATAATAAAACTTAACATTTTTAAACTCGACTTCACCTTGACAATTTTCAAAAGGTAAATTTTTATTGCTTTCATTTTCCATCTCATTTTCTTCAAAGAATTCAAACACTCTTTCGCTAGATGCAGCTGCAGATTGAACATAGGTCATTCCTTGAGCAATTTGTCTTAAAGGTACTTCAAACAAGCGAACATAAATGATAAAGGAAGTTATTGTCCCAAGCCCAGCCTTGCCATTTAGCATAAGTATAGCGCCCACAACACAAACGCAAACAAAACCAAAGTTGCCTATAAAATTCATTAGTGGCATCAAAAGTCCAGAAATAAATTGTGATTTAAAGTTAGCATTTTTTACATTGTTATTCATTTTTTCAAATTTAGTAACAACTTGATTTTCTGCGTGGCTCACTTTTATTATATCGTGACCTTGATACATCTCCTCAATATATCCATTCAATTCACCTAAGTATTTCTGACGCATATCAAAATATTTTTGAGATTTTATCATTAAAACACCCATTAACAATATGCCAATAAAGGTAGATAAAATTGCAGTGGAAGCCATTATCCAGTTGGTTGCAAACATCATTATTACACAACCTATCAATTGAACAACGGACGAAACAATTGTGCCCAACGAGTTTGAAAAAGATTGAGCAATTGTGTCCACATCATTAGTTATGCGAGATAAAACCTCGCCATAACTATGGTCTGTAAAATACTGTAATGGTACTTTTGATATTTTTTCGTTTATATTTGTTCTTAATTTTTTAGAAATCTTTTGGGTAACTGTTGCCATAATGTAGTTTTGAAAAAAACCAAATAAAGCTCCAGCACCATAAATTACCGCTAAAAATATAGCAACTTGTAAAATGGCTTGTAAATCAATTTGAGTTGCAATGCCCGCTTTGATTAAATCTGTAATTTCACCAATTTTGTTTGGACCTATTATTGTAAAAACCGCACTTAATGATGCAAAAATTAATGCAATAATTATAATTAACCAATATTTTTTGCAATAATTTATTAATTTTTTTAATGCTTTTTTAGAATCCTTTGCTTTTTCTTTTTTTATGTTTTTGAATTTTGCCATAACCTTACCTAACCTTTTAATTCCTGCATAGAAAGTTGAGATAATGCTATTTCTTTATACATATCACAATTTTGCATTAAATCATTGTGTGAACCAAACCCCACAATTTTTCCGTCTTCAAGAACAATAATTTTGTCTGCATTTTTAATTGTGCCAATTCTACTTGCAACAACCACTTTAGTTGTTCCACTTAGTTTATTATCCAAATTATCCCTCAATTTTTTATCTGTTTTGAAATCTAAAGCAGAAAATGAATCATCAAAAATTAAAATTTCTGGTTTTTTAGCAATAGCACGTGCGATTGATAATCTTTGTTTTTGCCCGCCTGAAATATTTATTCCACCCTGTGCGATATCGCTATCATACTTTAAAGGCATACTATCAACAAATTCTTTGGCTTGTGCAATATCAATTGCATTTAAAACATCGTCCTCTGTTATTTCCTTTTCCGATTCACCAAAACAAATGTTATTTTTCACTGTGTCTGAAAACACAACAGATTTTTGTGGTATGTATCCGATTTTGCTATAAAGACAAGCAAAATTATAATCCTTAATATTTTCTCCATCAATCAATACTTCACCGCTTGTAGCATCATAGAGTCTAGCAATTAAATTAACCAACGTGGATTTACCCGAGCCAGAAGTTCCCACTATAGCTAGCGTTTCACCTTTTTCTATTTTAAAAGATATATCTAAAAGTGTATTTTCATCTGCATTTGGATATTTAAAAGATACATTTTTAAATTCAATGGTTCCATTATTTTGCGTAAAAGATTTCGTTCCTTCCTTAACGCTTATATCTTCATCAATGACTTCGTTTATACGTTTAGCCGAAACTTGAGCTCTTGGCAAAATCATAAAAATCATCGAGAGCATAATAAAACTCATAACAACATAACCACCATAAGATGAAAAAGACACAACATCGCCTAAAACAGAAAGTCTTTCACTATATGGTGCATTGTTTATTAATATAGAACCTACATAATAAATAGCAAGCGACAATCCACTCATAACTAAATTTAAAACAGGTTGAAGGACAGATAAAGTTCGCATAGTAAACAAATTAGTTTTTGTCAATTTGTCATTTACATCTTCAAATTTATTGGCTTGATATTTATCAGCATTAAATGCCCTAACTACTTTAACACCACTTAAACTTTCATCAGCAACTCTATTTATTCCATCAATTTGTTTTTGAATAACTTTAAATTTAGGCAACACTAACGTTACGACTAAAGCAATTGTAATAACTAAAACTGCTACAGAAACCATAACAACTATTGATAGTTCCCAACTTTTTCCAAATATTTTAATAATAGCCCAAATGGATAAAATAGGTGCTTTAATAATAACTTGAAGTCCCATTGCTATTAACATTTGTATTTGAGTAATATCATTTGTTGTTCTTGTAATTAAACTAGGAGTCGAAAATTTTTTCATTTCCGCATCGCCAAATTCACTTATTTTATTAAAAACCTTTCCACGAATTAAATAACTAAAATTTGAGGCAAGGCGTGAAACAAAGTATCCAACAATTATAGCAAGAAACATACTGCCAAGTGCACAAGCAAGCATTTTTATGCCAGCGATTAAAACCTCATTAATTGAACTCCCTTCAGTTGAAACTAAGGTTGTTATTTCTTTTACATAATCTGGCAAGGTTAATTCAAACCAAACCTGTCCTGCTATTAAAACAATTGAAATAAATATAATTATCCAATCAGTTTTTTTAAAATATTTCATTAATTTTATCATTTTTTAACACCTTTTAAATTACACACTTTAATACTATATGAAAATTAAATTATAAAATTTAATAGTTTTTTGTCCTAATAACATTTTTTCTTTTAAGGAAAATATATACCCACTTTACTCTTCAGTTGTCAAGTTTTTTAAAGCAAAACGAGTAAAAAACATATTGATGTATAAGGTTTTTAGCACTATTAATTGAACAACATTTCAGTAATAACAGTTTTGTTTTTACCTAAAAAAATGACTGCCTTAAAAGCAATCACTTTTGGCTGGGGTGGCAAGATTCGAACTTACGCATGCGAGAGTCAAAGTCTCGTGCCTTACCGCTTGGCTACACCCCAACATTAATTAAAATACTTTGGTACTATACTACATTTTTTTTAATTTGTAAAGTGTTTTATAAAAACTTTTTTTGAATTTTATAATTTTTATTGCTTTAATGGGCAGCAACAGAATGTGCTATAAACATAACTGGACAAGCTTTATTTGTAGTTTCTGATTTAGCAACCGCTTATAAACTTCAAAACAAAATAGTATTTATATCAATGGTTGTAATGTTCACTAGTTTAAGAAATTTATAAAAATAACGAGAAATTAAAATAATATTCATTTATTTTAATTATTTAAATAGAAATAATTAAAAACAAGCCAAAATTGAGATTTTAATTTAATTTTGACTTGTTTTTAATTTTATTTAAAATTATTAATAAATAATATTTAATCATTCTTTTTCTTTTTATCAATACCACATTCTATTACATAAGACAATATAATATAAACTATGCCTAGCATTATGCTAGAAAGGTTTGACATACTTAAATCAACGTTAAAACAGAACATAATAGTTGAAACTATAATAGTAGATAGTAATGGCAAAATCAAATGTAAAATACCGATAAATCTCATTTCTTTTACCACAGATTGATTATAAGGGGTTCCTGTTTTTAATTCGTTTTTATAAAATCTTTTAACATAATAATATAATGCAATCATAAAAGCACATTCAATAGTAACACAAATGCAAATACAAAGAACTTTACGTATAATAGTAGTTGATTCATTTATTGACTCTAGATATTCGATTACTTCTGGACTATTTCCCCAGATTCCTACACAAATGCTCCCAATAAATCCACTAATAAGACCAACAATCGAACATACAAAAACGATATATGATAAAACGTACAATACTTTAGATATTTTTTGTACTCTTTCTAAACTTTTCATACCCTTTCCTTTTTAAGTTAAATTTGCTTTCTTTTTCTTAAATAATTTATTAAAATATAAATACCAATAAATAGCACAATAGAACCAATTAAGATTCCATACATAGCTAAATGTGATACTTTATTTCCAAAGAAATAAAAATTACAATCAATACTATCCTTTATTTTTTCAATCACATCGCTAGGAAAATTTTGATTTTTTAATTCATTGAATACACCACTTAAAGCATGGCTCCTTATAAGGCAAGTACCATAAGTTCCTGGTAAAAAAGATAAGAACCTTTGAAGTCCAATGCCAAAAGAAGATATTGGCATATATGCTCCACAAATAAAACCATATCCAGCACTGACAACTGTTCCAACTGCAGATGCTTGTCCATTTGTCGATAAAAAGACATTTACAACCGAAGATAAAGCCGTTCCAAAAAGTGTAAGAAGTATTATATCAAGTAAAATCAATAACACATCGGCAAATGATAAAAACCAGCCAGTAATGCCAACATAAATGAAACAAGCAAGCATTGCAGTGATACTTACAATTAATGTTGTGATAAAAGAACCTGCATAATATGACACGGCTAATTTTGATTTTTTTATTGGTGAAATATAAAAATCTTTTTTAGCGCCATTAACTTTATCTTGAACCATAAGCAAATTTGAACAAAATGCAACTGTCACACAACTAACCGCTAAAAGTGAAGAAAAAAGTTCACCACTCACCATGCCACTTATTATTTTTTGTGAAACTTCAACGCCTTCTGGAAGATTGCTTACAAAACTATCATTAAAAACTTTACCTAAAAAAGTTATATACAAAATAAGTAAAATAATAGGAGTAATTAATGAAGTAAAAAACATACCTTTATCTTTAAAAAACATTTTTATATTTCTTTTAGTTAAACAGAAAAATTGGCTCATACTTAATCTCCTATCTTTAGTTTTTTGCCAGTTACAGCCAAAAACACATCATCCATTTTACCTTTAATAATCTCAAAATCTTCAAAAATTTTTGGATAATTAATTATTAAATCTCGTATAATTTTGTTATCATTAATGAATATTTTAAAACCATCCCTAATTGCTTCATAAGGAAGATTTAACTTTTTTACCTCTGATTCTAAAACATTATAAGTTAAAATATAATCTCCAGTATATTTATTTTTTAAATCTAAAGGAGTGCCTTCAGCAGATATTTTGCCTTTATCCAAAATAACAACATAATCGGCATCTGTAACTTCTTCCATATAATGGGTTGTAAGAAAAACCGTCAAGTTTTCCTTTTTACGATACATTTCAATAACATTCCATAATGTTTTTCTTGTTTGAGGGTCAAGACCTGTTGTAGGCTCATCTAAAATTAAAATTTTTGGTTTATGTAAAAGTGCTCTTGCAACATCAATTCGTCTACGTTGACCTCCTGATAATTTGCTAAAAGTTCGATTTAATAAATCTTTAAAATCTAACAGTTGTGCAAGGTCATCTATTCTTTTTTTTGCATTTTCGCCCATAATTCCATAAAGACATGCTCTTGACATTAAATTATCTTTAACTGTTAACACACCATCTAAAACAGATGATTGAAAAACTACACCTATTTCTTTGCTTATTTCATTCATCTGATCATCTATATTTTTACCATCAATAATAACTGTGCCTTTGTCCTTATTTAATGTTCCACACATTATGGAAATTGTGGTACTTTTTCCTGCACCATTCTCTCCTAAAAAAGCAAAAAATTCTCCAGTTTTGACCTTAAAAGATAAATTATTAACCGCTTGAACATCTCCAAAACTTTTATCTAAATTACTTATTTCAATTATATTTTTCAAAGTTATCTCCTATTTTGTATTGCAGTATATTTTAAAGATGATTATTATCTATTAAACTTCCACAATATTCACATAAACTTTGTGGACCATTAACAATAGTTTTAGCACCACAGTAAGGACATTTTACAAACGACCTAGATTTTTCCTGTTTTACATTTTGATTTAATTTTAAATACTTTTCGTCTACAATCAAATAACCAGTTAAATAACCGCCATTTATTAAACCTCTAACTAAAGCTAAAGTTTGTTTTTCTTGTGTGCCAGTTTGTTCGCTCAATTCTTGGATTGAATAAATATTTTCGTTTAAAATCAATTGTAGTAAACGCTTATTAGATTTTTTTGCTCCATAATTTGTCCAAATCAATGGAGTGCCATAAAAACCAAAAACAATAAATATTATTCCCGCCACCATAAGAGGTGGATTTTTGCTTGCAAACAATACTACAAACAAAATCCCCACAACAAACAAAATTGGAAGTAATATTCCAAAAAGCAAAAGTATTGATAAATATCTATTAATTCTTTTCATTAAAAAACTCCAATTAAATATTTGTATTATAACACAATTAAATAAAACACACAATTAATTATTACATTTTAAAATCAAATTTGTTTGTATTTAACACAAATATTTGTA
>ERZ808286.1454-NODE-1454-length-11728-cov-4.466975_pt1 | contig 11728 bp, 14 predicted proteins | sample MGYA00521276_ERZ808286 | MGnify/ENA primary metagenome ERZ808286 (study PRJEB31516, sample SAMN03275607) | gut metagenome | biome: mammalia-associated habitat; material: feces | host: Papio cynocephalus | place: Kenya | collected 2012-08-01 ... | reverse complement strand
GGACAGATTCCCGTGTCTGCGTCCGCCTTGCGGCGTACTTGCACGAGAATGACATAAAGCCAGCCTGTCATTGCAGGGTTTTCATTCTCTCTGTCATTGCCGTGCTCCGACACGGCAATCTCTTTCTAACCATTTGAACGGATTCCCGTGTCATGCAAGGGAATGAATAATCAATCAACCTTGTGCATACATTACATTTATAGCAACTGTTACCTTGCGTGTTATATACATTTTCCCAAAAACCGCTAAAACTTCATCGTAAATTTGCAGTACGGATAGTTTGAGCAGCCGTAAAATTTTCCGTATTTTCCGCTTCTAACTTTCAGCTCATTGCCGCATTTCGGGCAAATCTGATTTTTCGCTTTTTGGCGGCTTGCAACGCTGATTTCTCCGATTCTGCCTTTTATTTTTGTACGGTTTTTAGCAAGAAAAATGAAAAATGCAAACAAGGCAATAAAAAATAAGACTGACAAAAATTCCATAGTTTGAAAATATCACAGTTCTATGATTTTTGCTATAATTGAAATTGACTTTTATAGTAGGAGAAACCCAAAATGCAAATAGAATACAAACGACTTACAAAAAAAGAACTGGACACTTTTATCGAGATGAGAATCAATCAGCTTCGGGAAGAAGGTGCGACGGAAGACATTGATTTGCGACCTGCACTTAAAGATTATTATCTTCGACACCTTGCGGGCGGAACTTTTGTTTCCTATCTTGCGTTTGACGGAGAAAAAATTGTGGGAACAAGCGGAATGTCTTTTGTGGAAAAGCCGCCGTATTTCGCATGTCCAAGCGGAAAAATCGCTCTGCTTTCGAGCATGTTCACAAATCCAGATTACCGAAGAAAAGGAATAGCAAGGGAACTTTTGAGCCGTGTCGTAAAAGAAGCTAAGGACTACGGCTGCGGAACGGTTCAGATAACGGCGTCAGATATAGGAGTAAAACTGTACACAGATTTCGGCTTTGTCCACAATCAAAACTTTATGCAGTATAAGTTGTAAAATTGAACTTTTCAGTTTTCCTGCTCGATTCCAAAATATTTTTTCAAGTCATTTATCAGCTGCCTTGTTCGGATTTCAGCTCCAGCATTAGTCAGATGAAGGTTCGTGTTGTAGAACAGGCTTTCGTCGTAAATGTAATCCGTAAAATCTGAAATTACTCGGCTGTCAAGTTTTTCCGCAAGATTCGTTTGAAAATTTTCGTACTCGCTTCTGTCCAAAATTTCGTCACTTCTCTGCATAACCGGAAAACCTGCAACCAGAAGCGTCGCATTTTTTTGGGCACAATATTCAGAAAGCCGGTTCAGTCTTTTTGTGCAGATATCGTTTATTTGCGGAACAAACGAATGAACAGAATCATCAAACAAATTTTTGTCGTATTCGCGCGGATAAATCAAATCGCCGTTTTTATTGAATCCGGTTCTTGTGTAGCAGTCAGACGGAATTCCGTTGCCCTTTTTTGTAATCCATAGCAACATTATTTTTGCAGTATACTTCGGAAAAGACTTCGCCATGTCAAAAAAATCTTTTCTTCGCAGAATTTTGTAAAGGCTGAAATTATTTTCCAGAGTCATCCAGGCAAGCAGCGGATCGGAAATTTTATCGTCATCTGAATACCACGAATGGCAAACAATCAGAATGTCCCCGGCCTGAATGTTGAGTTTTGCGGCTTCCTCGTGAAAGGCATTTCCAAGTCCGCCGTGAAGTCCCAAATTCACAACCGGCATACCAAATTCATTTTCCATCAGTTTTGAATTTATTCCGAACGCAAGATTTGAATTTCCGCACAGGATTATTTTTGGAGACGGAGATTTTTTCAGGAAATCAATTTTATCAATCAGGCTTGCGTTGTAGGAATATTTGTACTGCGGCGCGGCAAAAACAAGGCAAAGGAATCCAAGCACAAATATTCCAAAAGGAATTGCGACAAGGCACAGAAGCTTCAGAAGAAATTTTTTCATATTTTATTATGCTCTCCTCTACTTTAAAAATTGAAATACAAGAATGACGTTGAGCGGCTCTGCGGAATGTTCAGCAAAACAAAAAGCACAAAGACGGAATAAAGAAACCAGCGGACTGCGGTTTTCTGCGACCTTATTATCTCAAGTCCGCTTTTTTTGTACGTGAATAATTCAATTGCCGCAATCGGAAGAATTTTCAGGAAAATGAATATGATTCCTGTCAGCCCTTTCACTTCATCGCTCAATGCAAACAGCTGGCGCACGCTTTCCTTAATTCCGAAACTGGCGGTCAAAGCCGGAAAAGTCCTGAAAATTTCATACGGAATATAGAACAATTTTTTTATCAACATAAAACTATCGTGAACATTTTCCGCACGGAAGAATATCCAGGCAAATGAAACAAGCAGGAACGTTCCGAAAATCCGAAGCAACGAAGGAATTTTTTCCAGCCGCTTTCTGAAAATCCGTTCAAGGCAGACGTACAATCCGTGCAGCGCGCCCCAAATTACAAAACTGAACAAAGCTCCGTGCCATATTCCGCTTGCAAGAAACGTGAGCATGAGGTTCAGGCAGACTCTCGGCAACGAGCATCGGCTTCCGCCCAAAGGAATGTAAATGTAATCGCGAAGCCAGGAACTTAAACTGACGTGCCACTTGCGCCAAAACTCCGAGCAGCCTTTTGAAAGATACGGATGGTCAAAATTTTTTCCGATGTCAAAGCCCAAAAATCTGCTGATTCCAATCGCCATGTCGCTGTAGCCCGAAAAATCAAAATAAATTTGAAAGGAATAAAAAAGCGTTGCGAGCAGAACTGCGCATCCGTATATTTGAAGCGGAGACGAATAAACGGAATTCACATAAACTGAAATCGAGTCGGCGACTATGAATTTTTTCAGAAATCCCCAGGCGAATAATTTCATTCCGTCCGTGGCATTGTCGTAGTCAAAAGCGTTTATCCTTGAAAACTGCGGAATCAGATTTTCCGCACGCTGAATCGGACCGCTTGAGACTGTCGGAAAAAATGAGACGAACAGACTCACCGTCAGAAGATTTTTTTCAGGCTCGATATTTCCTCTACGGACATCAAAAAGATAACCGAGACTTTGAAACGTGAAAAAAGAAATTCCAAGCGGCAGAATAAATGTGAAATGCTGCTCCAAAAATAAAGAGAGAACCGAATTTATGTACTTGAAAAAAATCAGCGGAAGAAGTTCCAAGGCGACAGAAGTTAAAAACAAAGCACGGCTTTTTTTTACAAGAAATGCGAGCAGCCAGGATGAAGCGCATGAGAACAGAAGAAACGGCAGAAATTTTACTCCGGTAAAACTGTAGAATAAAATTCCTGCGATAAACAAAATCAGCTGATTCAAGAATTTCCTGAAAAAGAATTTCTGCTCAAGAAAATAAACTGATGAAAAAAGTACAAAGAAAATCAGAAATTCAAAGGAAACAAAAGACATAAAACAGCTCCAAACGAAAAAATATAATACTTGCAGATTGATAGTATAGCAAAATAATACGCATTTTGCTAGTGTAAATAAAACAAATAGACTTGCAAAATGCAAGTAATGACAGAACAGGAACTAAAAAAAACGCTTTCGGAAAACATAAAAAAATACCGCAAGAATAAATTCACACAAGAAAAACTTGCTGAAAAATGCGGACTTTCTTCACAGAACATCAATGACATCGAAGGTATGAGACGCTGGCCAAGAAGCGAAAATCTTGTGAAAATTGCAGACGCACTGCAAGTGGAAGTTTACCAGCTTTTTATTCCACAGACAAAGAAAAAAGTAGTCATTGAAAAAACAGACGAAAACATTTCAATTCAAAATCAGATTCAGTCTAAAGTAATAGAAGAAATACGAAAAGTCCTGAACAAGTCTCTTGATAAAATGAAAAAAGAATAAAAAGAAAGCCGTATACAATCTGTCCGTAGTCCACTCTTTTTCCACATATTACAAAATTTCATCTTGACAAATAGTTCTATATAGTACTATACTCTTTCGTATAAAACAGACAGAAGGAAATCAGATTGCTAAATAAGACGAACGGAGGGTTTTACATCAGCAAGATAAAGCAGATTCAGGGACGCATTTTTGAGCGGCTTCTGGATGAACAGGGAATCGCGGAATTCAACGGAGCGCAGGGAAGAATTCTTTTTGTGCTCTGGGAAAACGACGACATTCCAATCAGGGAACTTTCTGAAAAAACCGGTCTTGCGAAGACGACACTCACCGGGATGCTCGACCGGCTTGAGTCGCAGGAACTTGCGGTGCGCACATACAGCGCGGAAGACAGGCGGACTGTCAGAATCAGGCTGACGCAGAAGGCAAGAAAGCTCCGGAAAAAGTACGACAAGGTTTCCGAGCAGATGAACAAAATTTTTTACAGGGGATTTTCTGATGAGGAAATTTTCAGTTTTGAATCGGCTCTTGGGAAAGTGCTTGAGAATCTTAATAATTATTTATAGGAGGATAATAATGAACAAAGAAAAAGCCAAAGAAGAAATCATCGCACTCAGAAAAAACGCGAATGTCGCCTATGTCGGTTCGGTGAACGGAGAGGGATTTCCGCAGATCAAGGGAATGCTCGTACTCGAAAGCGAAAGCATGAAGATTCAGTATTTTTCGACGAATACAAGCTCCCGGCGCGTCGCTCAGTTCAGGGCAAATCCAAAAGCCTGCGTGTACTACGTTGACGACACAAAAGACAAATACAAGGGCGCTCTTTTTACAGGCACAATCGAAGTCTGCACCGACCACGAGACAAAGACAATGCTCTGGCGCGACGGATTTGAAATGTATTACCCGAAAGGCGTGGACGATTCTGACTACTGCGTCTACCGCTTCACCGCACAAAGCGTAAACTATTACCATGGACTTGCGAACATGACGCTTCAGATTGAAGAGGTGGAATAGAAATTGAACGTGCAATTTTGACGGCAGGAAAAACGCGAACGGAATTTTCTCCGGCATCCGGTTTTCCATGTTTCTTGACAAAACTAATTTAATTAGCTTTAATAGAAGAAACAGCTCATCATCGCAGCGGAAAAAAGGAGGCGGCCGGAAAATGACAAAACTTTATCTGATTGAGGGTCTGCCCTGCTCCGGAAAAAGCACGACGGCGCGGCGCATTGCGGACAGACTGAGCGCCGCAGGAAAAAAGACTGAATTCTTTGACGAGGGCGGCGGAAATCACCCTGCCGACTGGGAATTCCATGCATATATTGCGGACGGGATTCTGCGCAAATTCAGCCCGGAACTCCGGGAAAAAATCATAAAGCTGGACGTGAGGAAACAGGACGGAACTCCGTATGAAAACGGGTCCGTAGTTCCGCTGTCAGAATTTTCCGGCGGCGAGATTGAACAGCTTCTTCCGTACAAGATATACGATTCTCTTCCATGGGAAACCGAAATGCCGCTCATGCTCGGACGCTGGGCGGAATTCACGAGGAAGGCCTGCGGCGGCGGTTCTGTCTACGTGTTCAACTGCGTTTTTCTGCAGAATCCGATGTGCGAGACGATGATGCGCTTCAACTTTCCGAAGGAACGGAGCTTTGAATACATCGCAAGAATCCATGACTCGGTAAAGCCTCTGGAGCCGGTTCTGGTCTATCTGAAAAACGATGACATAGCGGAATGCGTGCGAAAAGCCGCGGCGGAGCGTGACGGCTGGCTGGACGCCGTAATCGGCTACCATCTGAACGGCGGCTACGGAAAAAGCATAGGCGCGCGGGGATTTGAAGGATACATCGCCTGCCTTGAGGAACGGCAGAGACGCGAGCTGGAATTCATCGGAAATTCCGGAATGCGTAGACTCGTGCTGGAGAATCCGCACAGGGACTGGGCTGCGGCATACGGTCAGATTGACGCCCTTCTGGAATCAGCATAATGCGCAAGGAAACGCCGCCATCATATAGGAATTTGTCAATTACAGGATGAAAAAAAATGAACACAAAATCGAGATTTGAACCGGCAAGGCGCGCCCTTATTTTCTGGACGCTTTTTATAGGACTGGGCGCAGCCGGCGGAGCGGCGATGATGCTTTGCGACCCGACCGGAAAATCCATGGGAATGGACGCGATGCTCCCCTACTTTCAGGTGCTGCCGTTCGCAGAAAACGTATTTCAGAATTTCATTTTTCCGGGAATCGCGCTTTTGACCGTGAACGGACTGACAAATCTGGTGGCGGCCGTACTTCTTTTCACAAGGAAAAAATCCGGTGTTATTCTGGGCGGAATTTTCGGCGTCACGCTCATGCTTTGGATTTGCATTCAGTTTTATATTTTTCCGCTGAATTTCATGTCGACAATCTATTTTATCTTCGGATTCTGCCAGGCAATTACCGGCTACATGGCATGGATTTTCATGCAGCAGGAATCCTTCCGCCTGGACACCGCGGTCTACAGGAACGTCGGCACGAATTCCAAAAAGCTTGTCGTGTATTTTTCGCGCATGGGCTATGTGAAAAGGCAGGCTTATGAAGAGGCGAACAGAACTGGCGCCGAAATCTACGAGATAAAGTCCACGGAGCTTACGGAAGGAACCACCGGATTCTGGTGGTGCGGAAGATTCGGAATGCACCGCTGGCAGATGCCCATTGAACCAGTCGGCATTGACCTTTCCGCCTATGAGCACGTCACAATCTGCTCGCCGATCTGGGTGTTCGCGCTTGCCGCCCCGGTAAGGGATTTCTGCCACAAAGCCGCCGGAAAAATCCGCGAGGCAGACTACATTCTTGTCCACCACACGAACGGAAAATACGGAAATGCCACGCGCGAAATGGACGGGATTCTGGGAATTAAGCATACGGATTTCCGCAGCATAAGGTGCAGGTGCGGGAAATACAAGGAGATTCCGTTTTCCCCTCATCGCTTCTCCTTTTTGTAGTCGCTCGGAATCACGCCGTAGAATTCCTTGAACGCCGCGCTGAATTTGCTCTGGGTCTCGTAGCCCACGGCCGCGGCGACTTCGCTTATGCCCATTTGGGTGTTTGTCAGAAGCTCCGCGGCCTTTTCCATTCTGTGCTCCTTGATGTGCGCCGCAAGAGAAGTTCCGTACACGTCCTTGAAAACCGTCTTGAGCGTCGTCGTGTTCATGCCGAATCTTCGCGCAAGTCCGTCAATCGTGAACCGCTCCGAAATATGCTCGCACATAAAGTCGTGGACTTCCTGAATTTTTTTTACCTGGCTTTCCATAAATTCAGAATTCTCATTTATCCTCTCGTTCCGGCTCTCAAAATCCGGGCAGGTTACCGACATCAGTTTTTCCATCATTCCGTGCAGGCTCTGAGTCTTTGCGTCCTTGGAGGCGGCGTAAAAAACCTCCTTTCCGTCGCGGTAGCTTTCGATAAGCCCGGCTTCCTTCAGGATTTTCAGATGGTGCGAAACGGCGGGATTCGTCATTTTCATGGCTTCGGCTATGTCAAGAACGCACTCCCTTGAATGGCAGAGAAGCCAGAAAATCCGCAGGCGGCTTGTGTCGCTGAGCAGGGAAAAAATTTCGGCGACAGTCCTAAAATTCTCCCCGTTTTCAAGCTCGCTGTAAAGAAAATCCTTTCTGAAATATTCATGATGAAAATGCGGCAGACTCATAATCCTCTTGTTCCATTCGGAAAAAAAATTCGCCCGAAAGGAAATAAAAACCTCCGAAATATTGCAATGATTCCGCACTGATTATATATTCATCATAAAGATTAAACAACCGTTTAATTGAATGGCCAGAGAGTCTTGATGACAGCTAAGTGAGGAAAACATGAAAAAGACTTATAAGATTGAAGTTGACTGCGCGAGCTGCGCCCTTAAAATGGAGGATGCGGCAAAGACTGTCGAGGGTGTGAAGGATGCCGGCGTGAATTTCATGCTCCAGAAAATGACCGTGGAATTCGACGACGGACAGGACGACAAGAAAGTTATGAAGGCAGTTCTCAAGGCGTGCAGGAAAGTCGAGGACGACTGCGAGATTGAACTGTAACACAAGGAAGAATTTATGAAAAAGAAACAGAAGAAAATGCTTGCAAGAATAATTGTGGCGTTTGTGCTGCTTTTGGCTCTGAACGTGCTTGACAGGCTGAACGTTTTCGCCGCCATTCCGGGCAAAGTTCCGCTCAAGATGATTCTCTACGTGGCTGACTATCTGATAATCGGATATGACATCTTAAAAAAAGCCGGAAAGGGAATCTTAAACCGCCAGGTCTTCGACGAGAATTTTCTGATGGCAGTTGCAACCGTGGGAGCGTTCGCGCTTGAAATCTACAACGCGCACGGAAATCTTCTTCTGATTGACGACTGCAACGAGGCGGTCGCCGTAATGCTTTTCTACCAGATTGGAGAATTCTTCCAAAGCTATGCGGTCGGAAAAAGCCGCAAGAACATCACAGACCTTATGGACATCCGCCCGGACTATGCGAACATCGAAAAGGACGGAAAGCTTGTTCAGGTTGACCCTTCCGAAGTTGCGCCGGGAAATGTAATTGTGGTTCAGCCCGGAGAAAAAGTTCCGCTCGACGGAATTATAATAGAAGGAAACTCAACGCTTAACACAAGCGCACTCACAGGTGAAAGCCTTCCGCGGGATGCCAGTTCTGGAATGGAAGTCATCAGCGGAAGCATAAACATGACAGGCGTACTCAAAGTCAGGACGACAAAGGAATTCGGCGAGTCAACAGTCTCAAAAATCCTGGAGCTTGTGGAAAACGCCAGCTCAAGAAAATCCAAGTCGGAAGAATTCATCTCAAAGTTCGCAAGAGTCTACACGCCAGCCGTCTGCTACAGCGCGCTAGCCCTTGCCGTTCTTCCGCCGCTCGTCTGCCTCATCGCAAAATCAGATCCAAACTGGAGCGACTGGATTTACCGCGCGCTCACCTTCCTAGTAATCAGCTGCCCGTGTGCGCTTGTAATCAGCATTCCGCTCAGCTTTTTTGCAGGACTTGGAGGTGCAAGCAAGGAAGGCGTGCTTATAAAAGGCTCGAACTACCTTGAGACGCTCTCAAAGTCAAAAATCGTCGTGTTCGACAAGACAGGAACGCTGACCCGCGGAGTCTTTGAAGTTACGGCGGTTCACCACAGCAAGATTGACGAGGCGAAGCTGATTGAATACGCGGCGTTTGCGGAGTGCGCATCTTCCCACCCGATCAGCAGAAGCCTTCAGGCGGCCTACGGAAAGGAAATCGACAGAAGCCGGGTCACGGACATCGAGGAAATCAGCGGACACGGAATCACCGCGGAAGTTGACGGACACAAAGTCGCTGCGGGAAACATCAAGCTGATGAAAAAGCTCGGAATCGAGGCGGCGGAATGTCATTCGGTCGGAACAATAATCCACGTGGCGATTGACGGAGAATATTTTGGGCACATCGTGATTTCTGACGTTGAAAAGCCGACATCAAGGGAAGCTCTTTCCGCGCTCAAAAAGGCAGGAGTCGCAAAGACCGTAATGCTCACAGGAGATGCGAAAAAGGTTGCTGAGAAAGTCGCGGCGGATCTTGGAATCGACGAGGTTCACTCGGAACTTCTTCCGGCAGACAAGGTGAATCAGGTTGAAAAGCTGATTTCAGAAAAGGGAAAGAACGATGTGCTTGCGTTTGTGGGCGACGGAATAAACGACGCGCCGGTGCTCTCTCGTGCGGACATCGGAATTGCAATGGGCGCGATGGGCTCAGACGCTGCAATTGAAGCCGCGGATGTTGTACTCATGGACGACGATCCGCTCAAAATCGCAAAGGCAATCAGAATATCGCGCAAGTGCATCGGAATTGTCTACCAGAACATCACGTTCGCGCTCGCAATCAAGTTCGCCTGCCTTGTGCTCGGTGCGCTCGGAATCGCTAATATGTGGCTTGCAATCTTCGCCGACGTTGGCGTAATGGTTCTGGCAGTCCTGAACGCCGTCCGCGCCCTGAATGTGAAGAGGCTGTAGGAAAAACTCACGGCTTTAGCAGAGCGGCAACTTACAATATCTTGAGGTGGAAAATGAAATACGGCTTTATTCAAAAATTGATGTGGACAGGTTTTAAGGGAACATTTAAGAAGCAGCTTTCGGAATCATTTGACGAACAAAATCCTGCAAAAGTGATGAAAAAAGCCCGCAAGAAATACAGGGAAATTCTGTCCGAAGTTGACGAATTTGAAAAAGGCGACCGTTTCCTGATGAATATCTTGAGCTGCGCAATGCTTTCCGCCGTGCTTTTATCAGTGGAAAAAAAATATTCCGAGGAAGAAGTCCGCGTCTATTACCGCAGGGCGATGTGCGGGAACTTTCTGCTGAAAGCGGCCTCCAGAAAAAGCAAGGCATACACGGCGAAAGGCCGGGAACTGCTGAAATCGCAGGCAAGAAGGAGCGAGAAAAACACAAATCCTTACTCCTGGAAATTCTCCGTTGAAGACGGCGAAACCTTGAATCAATATACGGCGACTTTCTACACCTGCGGAATCTGCTTTCTTATGACAAAGCTCGGATTAAAGGAGTACATTCCGGCGATGTGCACGCTGGACTACGACATGGCCGCCCTGAACAACACGGAATTCACAAGGGAATTCACTCTTGCCGGCGGCGGAAAATACTGCGACTGCCACTACAATCATAAAGAAAAATGATGTGATGTCATTGCAAGACACGGCCGGGCTTGCTTCGCAAACAGCTCAGGGGCAGGCGCGGCTGTATGCGCATCGCCGTCCGCAGGAATATTCTTGATTGCTCCGGAAAGGCTTTCCGCTGTCATTTTAATTCTTCGCCCCACAGGTCCGCCAGACGCTCAAGGGAGAATGCGGCGTTTGCCGGACTTGTGGACGGCATCACCCTGAGCAGGCCGCACAGCTCCCGGTTCTGGTATTTGAGGAAATATTTTGCGGCGATCTTTCCGTTCGCGAGAATTTTTCTCAGGCTGCATTCCGCCGCCACGGAATTTATGTCGGCGGGAACCACATTCCCGATTGAGCTATCGGCGGAGCTGCGGATTGTGCATTCCTTTATAGAATCGTAGAGCGCGATTCCATGCCTTTCAAGAAAACGCTTTTTTTCTTCTATATCACCTGGCGTGCCCTCACCAAAAACAAGCGCGAGCATTTTCCAGAAGCGGTTCCGCGGATGTCCGTAATAAAATCCGTCCGCCCTTGACGCGACGGAAGGAAGACTTCCCACGACAAGAATTTCCGAGTCCGGAGCAAAGAACGGTTCAAACGGATGCACAATCCGCGGGCAAGGCAATAAGATTCTGTCCATGCCGACATTATACCCAAGCCGCAAAACTTATTATACACATACGGTGTTTTTTCTGATATAATCTCCGAATGGCTAGAGAAAGATTAAGCAGCAGACTGGGATTTGTTCTGCTGAGCGCGGGATGCGCTATCGGTTGCGGAAACGTATGGAAATTTCCGTGGATGGTCGGTCAGAACGGAGGCGGCGCGTTCGTTCTTATATATCTTATATTCCTTGTCCTTCTTGGACTTCCGGCACTTACGATGGAATTTGCGCTCGGACGCGCGTCGCAGGCAAGTCCGGTAAAAATGTACCAGAAACTTGAGAAACCCGGAACAAAATGGCATATCCACGGCTACATCTGCCTTATAGGAAACGTGTGCCTCATGGCGTTCTATACGGTCGTGACAGGATGGATGATTTACTACTTTGTGTCGTTCGTCGCAGGAAAATCAGCATCGCTTAGTTTCGGCGCCATGATTTCCAGTCCGCGCATAAACGTGATGTATCTTTTTATAGCGGTCGCGTTGTGCTTTGCGATTCTCACAAGAAATCTCCAGAC
>ERZ808286.1453-NODE-1453-length-11735-cov-5.309161_pt1 | contig 11735 bp, 13 predicted proteins | sample MGYA00521276_ERZ808286 | MGnify/ENA primary metagenome ERZ808286 (study PRJEB31516, sample SAMN03275607) | gut metagenome | biome: mammalia-associated habitat; material: feces | host: Papio cynocephalus | place: Kenya | collected 2012-08-01 ... | reverse complement strand
TGAATTAGTAATTTAAGAAAGTCGACTTGTTCGTTGACTTTTTATGGGAGGAAAATGAAAAAAAAATATCGGCTAAAATCAATTATATTAGGATTATGCGGATTGTCTCTGTTTTCCTGCAAAACAGAAATGACTGACATATCTACTGAGAACAAGTTTGAATACGAAATGGCAAAACTTACAAATCAGTCTGAGCTGGATTCTTTTAGCACAAGAGGAGATGGCAATATTGTAGACTGGCAATTATCGAAAGAATTTGCCGAATTGTGGTTGGAGGAGGCTGTTGCCGCAGGTGAATATCCAGAAAACTGTGTTTTATGGGATATTCCTATAGCAGTCTATGATACATACCAGAATATAAAATACTATGAATTCAGGGTTACTTCTGATAATAGGGCCATTGCTTGCATAGTAGGTGCAGCAACGAAAGACTACAGTTGTCCAATTGTCTATCAGGCTTTATGTGAGAATGGCTATTCCGATGAAATCTCAGAATTGTATTATTCGGGAAAACTGAATAAAAATGAACTTCCTAGAATAGTTGATAATGGATATCCGAACGTGGTTTTTGGAGTCATAACAGGAAGTATGGAAAAATCTGACGGTTTTGAGCATTTTATTGATCCGGAGACAGGGGATTCGGTCGCAGAGTCAGACATTACTTGGGTGGCAAGTTATGATGATATGGAAAAAATTTTTCCAGAACTGCTTGATGATGAAATGGACAAGATGAAGATGGAAGAGTTGATTGCTCTTTATAAGAATGATGGTAAAAAATTTTGGGAAATGGCAGTTGCCAACAAAGGGCATATAGGTGACTTTGCGGTTAGAGGTGGCTCAAAAAGAACAGAATTAGATAAAATATATGTGAAAAAAGTTACAGACGAAAATGGAGGAAAAATCCATAATTACCGTGCCTGTGGGCCTACAGCAGAAGGATTCATTTTAGACTATCTACAGCAGAATTATGCTGTGAATGTGTCATGGTCATCTATGGATTATGATAAAAAGAAAGGGTCTCTGTATTCGTTGCTCGGAACAGGAAACAATCTGGTTGCAGGTTTTGTGAATTTTCTAGGAGAAGACGGAGATTCTGTGACATTGCCGAGTGCCATAGGTAAAGCTGTTTATTATCATAGTGGGTATAAAGCTACAGAAAGCGGTTATGCATATCCGAAAATAGCAATCGAGAACAATTTACCTGGAATAAGTCTTAGGACATTCGGAGATGGAGGAATGCATTATCGGGCTGTTATCGCATACAAAACCAACGGTTGGTGGGCATTCTCATGGCCGTCTTTTAAAATTCTTGATCTGATAGATTGTAATAATGATATAAGCAAGAAAGAAGGGATGTGGGAGACATATATCCCGGTTCATCACTTTAAGAACTGGAATATTGAGAAGAAATAACTGCATTTTATCTTGATGTTGCTTTCAGCAGTCGATGTCGGCAGGAGGGAGTTTTCTGAATGAAATCAAAATTTATACCATATATTCTTACATTTATATCGTTTGTTTTTATCTCCTGTCCGCATAAGGTGCCGGACTGGATGCTTGAGCAGGGGCAGGAGATTACAAATTTTCCGGAATGGTCTTGTAATGCCTTTGGTTTTTCCCCATGGATGGACTGGCAGGGTGAGGACGGAAAAAAGCTGCATGACTGGGTAGACGGGACTGTCATTTCTGATGACTTTCAGGGAAAATTCAGAATGATGGTTCGTGGGCAGAAGATTACCATCGGATTTAACAACCCGAAAGGAAGCTTTGTTGAGCTGTACAGCTGGTACGGCGAGGTTCACTCCTTGAGCGATTCCGGAGTCAGTGTGGAGCAGGCTGAGCCCGACAACAAGTTTGTGTACAGCTGCCACCTGAAAAAGAACGCTGCTGATGAGGCTACGGAGGAGAACAGGGCTACGGTCGAGCTGACCAGAATCGATGAAGATACCTTTAAGTACAGTCTTGACGTTGCCGGTAAAACTGTAATCGACTGCAGTCTGCGCAATGTGGATTTCTTCTCAGTCTGTGAAGACCGTTACTCCAGACCTACGGATATACCGGTAAAACTGTGCGATTATTTTCCTATAGAATATCTTATGAATGAAAAAGTTTCTTTCCTTTATATGGCATCACTTGACGGTTCCGGCTCATATAGAAAAATTGCTTCGCCGCCGGGAGATCTTTTCCGCTATATATATTGTCCGGAAGGGTATTCGTTCAGGGAAATAAATGATGAAAAGAACAGAATTTCATTCAATCTGCTTGATGCTGCAGAAAGCGAGTATGCGGATTACTTTGAGATAACGGTCAGGGAAAAGAATGATGTCTTGCTGAGTTTCTATAAGATTAAGGACGGAAGTCCGGTTCTTCTCAATACTCTTTCAAAACCTGACCTTAGCTGCCAGTGGCTGTTGGACTCCGAAACCCATGCGAGGGATTATTTTTAGAATGAGGAAATATTATACTTCTTTTGTTTTAATTGCATTCTTGTCTTTTTTGGGTTCCTGCAAAAACATTGAGAATGGCAGTCTGCAAGAGACATCAGGTTCCATTGAAAAGTGTATAAATGACTATGTGACGGAATGGGAATATAAGCCAGCTCTAGAGGTTTCTGTCTATGGGAAAAATGGTGTATTGACTTATAATTACAAGGGTGGTTATTTTTCAGTTTCAAATGATACAGAGATAAGTGATGACAGTTTATTTATTTTATATAGCATAACCAAATCTATGACGGCTGCGGCAATCTTGGATTTGGTGGATTCCAACAGACTGTCTTTAACTAACATTATTGGGGATTTTTTCCAGAACTTGAATCCAATATATATTAATACTGATGCAACAATTGAAGAGTTGCTGACGCACCGTTCTGGAATACAGGATTATACGGATAATTCATCCATTATTTATGATAATCCGTATGCCCAAAATAGGGACTGGAATCCGGCCGCAATTCTGGACTACATATCGCGCCCTGCAGATAATAGGGGAAGTTTTATATATTCATCATCAAATTATATATTGCTTGGTATGATTATAGAAAAAATAACAGATAATAACTTATATGACTTTTTTGAAGAAAAATTCTTTGTTCCCTGCAATGTCAATATGCTGCTTTATCCACAGAGCAAACTTGGGCTGAATAATATAGTGCATCCTCATGTTTATCCAGATACATTTATGGGGCTTTCTGGTGACGGAAAAACGCCAATAGATATTTCAAATCTTATAAAAGCTATAAATGAACTTTCTATAAAATGTTCCTGGGCTGCGGGCGGAATGGTCGGAAATTCAGAAAATACTGCAAAATGGGGATATGAGCTGTTGAGTGAGAACGGTACTGTTAAAAATTCTATAAGAAACAAAATAGTAAACTCTGTCAGGCAGTTCTCTGATGCATCGTCTTTGTCAGATGCATACGGATTTGGTATCAGAAAGTTGATGTATTCAGGCTGCGAATTTCTCGGTTCTTATGGTAGAAGTTTCGGTTGTGAAAATCTAATGTTTTACAACAAGGATAAAGATGTCTGCATTGTAGTTTTGTCAGCATCGAACACAAGGGCAGATGGAAATCCGAATATAGATGAACTGATGTATGCGATTTTTGACAGTATTTTATAAAACAAAAATTATAATCATTTGTACGCTTACTATAGTTCTTGGAGCCTGTTCTCTTTCTGATATGGAAAATCAGTCTTTCAATCTTTATGTCCATGAAGAAGTTGAATGGAATTTTCTAATTTATATGGCAGCTGACAACAATCTTGAAAGATTCGGCATCCAGAATTTGAAAGCTTTGCAGACAATCGGTTCGTCAGAAAATGTGAATATTTTGGTGCTATTTGACCGTTCGGGCGGATATGACAGAACAGAAGGAAACTGGTCGGATACAAGACTGTTTTTTGTCAGCAAAACTCCTCAAAATATGAATGATGATTGTATTCTTGAGTGCGGAGAATTGGATATGACTTCCGCGAACAATTTGTACACTTTTTTGGAGACTGTTAATCAATATTTTCCTGCTAAGCATACTGTATTGGATTTATGGAGTCATGGGAGGGGCGTTTATCCTGATGGAATAATATTTCGAAGTGTGATAGAGGATTATACTACCGGATATGGCGCAGTAAATATGATGTCTATACATAATCTTGCGGAATGTATCAAAAAATATGAAAAAGAATATAACAAAAGAATAGATATATTTATGTTTGATGCTTGTGATATGCAGATGATTGAAATCTGCTATCAACTTAGAGATTTAACTGATTTTGTCATTGGTTCTGAAACATCTGTTCCAGGAGCAGGGAGTGATTATGAGTCGATTGCAATTTTTTTTAATAATAACAATATTTTTTCATCAAGAGAGCTGGCATGTTTTCTGGTGAATGCAGTAAGCACAGCTTCTGTCGATTATTCATATTCCGTAATTGATACCAATTTATTAGATATTTTTGTGGTGCAGTTCAATAGATGGTGTGCAGAATTAATGAGTAAGTTACCAGCTTGCTATGATGAAATAATAGGCAAACGTGCAGCAATGGCGACAGTTGAATCTGCTTATCCAGAATTTATAGATTTGTACGAATTTATTTCTGCTTTTGATGAATTCGAAGAAAAGAATGGATTAATGCGGATGCTTTTAAATCTTATTGTGTGCAATAATTCGACAGGTGAATTCAAAAACAAAACAAAAGGTTTAAGCATAAACTTTCCATATAAAGAGAATGACATTGCATTTTACTCCAAACAGGACAGTTGCTATAAACGACTTGATTTTTATGAGGACAGCCTTTTTGATGAATTTCTGATAAAACTATGGAACGAACAGGCTTGTAAGAATTAATTCCTATTATAAAGTTATAAGGGAAAATCCTTATAAATCAAGCGAATTTATTAAACTAATAGTTTATATCTTTTGTCGTTGCGTGTTGTGCTGCGCAAAAAGTGTGATACGATGAATTTCGTCAATTTGACTTTTTATGGGAGAATCAAAATGAGAAAAATCATTCTGTCAGTTTTTGCGTTTTTCGCCGCAGTTCATGGAATTTGTGCGGCGTCATTTGTTGATAAGGTAGTAAGGGCGAAGACTGAATTTTATTTTTATGATTCGGATGAGAAAATTCTTGAGAAAATTGCGGAACTTGAGAGCAGTCTTGACTCCATCGCCGATATGCAGGAAAAGCTGATTTGCCGCAATCTTCTGCTTGTTGAGAAACTGAATTTTTCTCCGGTTCAGGACGATTCCCAGCTCAAGAAGCTGTTTTTCGTGGAGATGAGCGCGCTTGCCAGGGAAAATCAGAAATATATGGAAGAGAACAAAAATGCTGACAAGTGGCTTCTTGTTTCCTATTCAGACCTGCTTGTCCGGCTGATGGAGTATCAGTCCTCCAAGGAAATTTATAAAATGTCCATGGAGACCAAAAAACTTTATCTCCAGGCGCTCAAAATCGACTCCAAGTTTGCCTATGCATACAATTCATATTCGCTCTGGCTGTATTTTGCGCCGTCAATCGCCGGCGGCGGACTGGATGTCGCGTATAAAAACATTTCAAAGGCGGTGAAATATGCGGCCGCCGCTTCCGACAAATACGGGCTTTATGTTTACTATATAAACCGTTCCCAGATTCTGTATAAAATGAAGAAATTCAATGACTACGATAGGGACTTGAATTTGGCGCACGAACTTTTTCCGGAAGAAACCTTTACGGAATCGCTTAGGGAGATGAACAGGAATGATAAGATTCTGTTTAATTCTTAGCCTTGCGCTCTTTTGCGGAACCGCTTTTCCCGATTCTCTGCCGGTATCGTTTCTGGAGGATTATTATTCGTCCGGAAGAATCGAGAAGGAAGCTGCGGAAACTGAAACTGAAAAATCACGGACTGAATTTGAGAATTCCGCGACCGCCGGAAACTTTGCCGCCTTTCTGGACAACCTGAACGTCTATGCGGTCTACGCTCTTATGGATGATGAGCTGCGCGGCGGACTGAAGGAATACGACAGGATTGTTGACAGGAACATAAAAAACTATTTGGACGACGGAAAAATTCTGAATTCTTACCTTGACTTGAAGTGGCAGGAAATATCTTTGGGCGGAAATTTCCGGGTTCTGAATTTCTTTCCGTTTTATTGCCGTATGCTCTCGAAAAATGACGGCTACCGCTCGAACGCAATGCTAAAGCTCGCGCTCTGGTACATTTATGCTACTGACGCAACAATGGCGCGGTGGAATGTTTTTATCAGAAGTCAGGAACATATTATAGAAGAAATGAACAATGTAGAAAAATACAATGCGTATCTTCATTATGCGGTTTTCTACATGAAGACTGGCGAGCACAGCCGGGCATTCGGACTGCTTGCGAAGGCTGAAAAAATATATCCGGAAAATCTGATGCATTTTATTCTGTCTGAAAATTTCAAGAAAGGGGAGTACGGCTGGTAATGTTGAATGTTGAGAATCTATGCAAATCATATATTCTGAAAGGGCGGACTGTCTGTGCGAACGGGAATATCTCCGTGAAGGTTGAAAATTCACAGATGGCGGGAATTTTCGGAAAATCCGGTTCCGGAAAATCAACGTTTCTGAATCTGCTGACGGGACTGGACAGACCCGATTCTGGAATAATCAGCTGGGACGGACAGGCAATCAGCGGCTTTGGTTATTCGGAAAGCGCTGCGTTCAGAAAAATGAACTGCGGAATCGTGTTTCAGTTCTTTGAGCTGCTCAAGGCGCAGTCCGCCTACGACAATGCCGCGCTTCCGCTTAAGCTTCTAAAAAAATCATCCGCAGAAATAGAGTCGGTTCTGGTTCCGCTGTTCGAGACTTTCGGCGCAAGGGATTTTATGCGCACAAAGGCGGCTTTTCTTTCGGGCGGCGAGATGCAGAGGGTCGCCCTTATCCGCTGTCTTTCCACAAATCCAAGATACATCATCGCCGACGAGATTACGGCCTCGCTTGACGGAAGACTCTCCGAATTTGTCTATTCATATCTCCGCGACTACATAAAGAGAAATTCGGGAATCGGGATTTTTGTCTCGCATGATATGCTGCTCGAAAAATACATCGACAGAAAATTCGTGATGAACAGCGGCATACTGACAGAAACAGACGTGAGGGAGGAATAAAATGTGGAAAATCGCATGGGACAATCTCCGGTTCAACCGCCGGTGCTCGCTTCTGCTGATAATAATGATTTCGATAACGTTCGCGTCGATAAATCTGTTCTACGGCTACATAAGATACACAAGAGAAGGCATGGCGCTGGGATTCATAGAAAAGAGCGGAGATTTTCAGATTGCAAGGAATTCGTACTGGAACAACGGCGGCGAGGAGTCAGTTGAAATAACAGGCGGGGAAATTGCCGGAATCAGGGAAATTCTTGCCGGAAAGCAGATTGACGATGTCGAGTGTATTCTTGAAATTTCAGGACTTATCGGCAACAAGGACACAAGCAGGGCTTTTTGGGGCGAGGCTTACGACAATCCCGAAAAATACGGAAACCTGACGGACGGCGAGCCTGTTTTTTCCGGAGACAGCTCCGTGGTTGCCGGTGCTCTGCTTGCCGACTCTCTCGGCGCCGCCCCTTCTGATTACGTGACGGTTCTTTCATCCAGCCAGACCGAGGGAATCTTCCTCGGTGATTTTACGTTGAGCGGAATAAGCTCGTCCGGGGTCGTTCAGCAGGACAAGGGATTTGTTGTGGCCTCAAGGCGGACTTTTCTGGATTTTCTGGGCTACGATGACGTGTGCTCGTACATAAAGGTTTTTCTGCCCGACAGCAAAAGCGGCGGAAAACTTGTTCCGGAGATTGAGGCTGCCCTTCCAGAGGGATTTTCGCTCAGGACGTGGCAGGAGCTGAATCCATCGTACGGTCAGATTGACGAGCTGAATTCAACGTAGTTTTTCATAATTTCGCTTATTCTGATGATTCTGATTGCCGTATCGCTGACCTTCTCGCTCATAACGAATTTTACAGGAAGACTCAGCGAATTCGGAACGATGGAGGCAATCGGCTTTACGAAATTCCAGATCGGCGTGCTGATGGAGCTGGAGACGGTTCTTGTCGCTCTTACGGGAATCGTTGTCGGAACTGGACTTTTTTTCCTGATTTCAGGAATCACCAAAAGCCTGAACGTGACGATTGTTCCGCCCGGATATTCAGACGGGTACAAGCTTGTCTATCTTTTTGATTTCCGTGAATACGTCAGGATGTTCCTGCTTGTGTTCGGAATATGCTTTTTAAGCGCGCTCTATCCGGTCGCGATGATTTTAAGAAAGACGGCGTCCGGTCTGATGAAAAGGTAAAAGTCAGGAATTCTGGTTTGTGCGGGGCCGCGGCGGTTCGTGCGCGGTGTCTGCACCAAATTTTTTACGGGAGTATTTATGAAGAAAAATCATCATAACCGCATAAGGGGATTCTGCCTGGCGGCCGTTCTGTTGTGCGCTGTTTTTCCGCTTTCCGCCGATATTTACAGCGAATTCGTCTTTATAAACGAGAATTATATCGGATCGGGAGAATCGCTTTTTTCGGTTCAGAGGCTTGAGACTTACAGCCCGGACGGAAAGGTTTCTGAAATTCCCTCGTATAGCATCATATCAAGAGCATTCCAGTTCATGTCCGTAATGAAGGACGGAAGGGAGATAAATTTTCTGAGTACCGGAAGGGGTTACTGGATAAGCAACAGCAGCCTGAGGAATCCGCTTAAAGTGTCCGGCTCGTATCAGATAGAGGAGATTGCCGTTCAGGACATCCTCAGGTTCAACTTTGACACTGATTTTTCCGTCGCTGAAAAAAATGACGCATCCGTATCGCTTGAGCGGAAAAACAAGAAAATTTCCTATGCATACGCGGTTCTCGAAAAACAGGAAGGAAGCTTTGTCCTGACGCTGCAGGATTCAAAAAAGAACAATGTGAAAAAAATCGTCTATTCTCCGGGTGTCATCGGAGACAGAAAGCTGTTCACGAGGATTTTCATCTATAATCTTGCGGCTCTCGCGCTTGATTCCGCGGACTACAGATGCTATGTGACGCAGTCGGTTCACCCGGTAAAAGCCGTGGCATCGCTTTTCGCTCCGGAGAATATGCGGATTCTGGAAAAACTCGGAAAATCCGAATACGAAAAGTGCAAAAATGAAGAATAAAGGAATTTTTCTGCCGTTCCTCTGCTTTTTCCTTTTTATGGCGGAAGCTTTTGCGCAGGCCGGTTTTTCTTTTGAATCCTCAGTTTTTATTCCGGAGAAAACTGGATATTTTTCTGATTCCGTGTATTCAAAGCGGAGCGCGGCATTTTACAGAGGCGATTTTATTTTCGGCAATGCGGCTCTGTGCGTTGTTCCGGAATTTTACTGCGACTATTCGGAATATCCGAAGCTGATTTTTCAGTATTTTGACCTTTCGGTTTTTATGGACGAATTTTCGTTCCGGCTTAATAAAGGCAGATTCGGTTCGGGTGTCGGGAACATTTATGCTGCGGAAACACCTTATAGTATAGAAAAGAATGTGAGCTACTGGAATCTGAATCTCAGTTTTCTTGCCGGCGGCTTCACTTTTGCCGTGCAGGAAATTCTTGACTCAAAGAATCCGGATAAGTACAAGCTTCCTAAGTGGGAAAATTCCGTCCTGAAGGTGAAATTTGACAGCGAAAAACTGGAATCCTCGGTTATGGGAAGTTTTTTCTACGGCTGGGCGGAAAACACGTTCGTCTTCAATCCAAGCCTGTTTGCGAACTATATTCTGAATGAGAATTTCAATTTTTACGCCGATGCGGGATTCCGGCTTGACGGCGCTTTTGAATGGAATTTTCTTTCGGGCGCAAAATGGACGGTTATGGCGGGTGATTTTGTTCCGTCCGTTGCGGTTGAATATGCGAATATCTCGGAAGAGAATATCTGCGGAATTTTTGTGAACCTGAATTACAGCGATTTTATCAACTTATATTTGGGCGCAAAAAAGAATTTCGACGACGGAAGCCTTCTGGGGATTCTGTCTGAACTGAAATTTTCCTTCAAGGAATTTGCCTTCAGCGTTCTCTTTGACTGGGAGGATGTTTCGTCGCGGGAAAAATTCATGAGTATTGGAGTAAGCCTGAATGAGAAATAGAAAGCCTTTTTTCCAGCTGCTGATTTTCTGTGTTTTTGCCGCTGCGTTTCCTGTCCGTGCGCAAAGCGAGCCGTCCGCAGTTTTGGAGGAGTTCGCTGCGGAAGAAGAGGAAAGCATACTGAAAATTTCCTGTGGAAAACTGGCATTCTCGTATCTGTCATTCCCGATGTCCGCTGCGGCTGGAATTTTCAGCGCGGTCAACGATTTTTCCTCATTCGTAAAGGCCGGAGTCAGTTATGATTTTGCCGATTCCGCCGTGCTGAACTGTTTTGCAGGCGCAGACTTCAACTTCCGCAGCTACATCCTGAGCGCGTCCGTTCAGTACAATCTTCTGGACAACGCCTTTGACTTTTCGACATTCGGGAACAAGACATATTCCGCGGACATTTCATTCAGTTTTCCTGTCGCTTTGGGCCGAATTTCAGTTCCCTTTTCTTTCGGCCGCAAGCCTTTTTCGAGCGGAAATTCTGCCGTTCCCGGACAAAATCCAAAGGAAAGATTCATGTACCTGAACTGTAAGCCGTCGTTTGATTTTCTCCTTTTTGACAACGGATTTGTAAAAGTAGACGGGAAAGTTTCGGACAGCATAACGTATCTCTATTCGGAGAATTTTGTTTTTGACGAGCTTGAGGTCAGCCTGAATTCCGTCTTTTTTGCAAGATACTTTGACTTTGCCTTTGGACTTGAATATTTCAATTCCTTTGAAATTCACCGGGAAGACATTGCGGTGGACATCACAAGAAGGCTTGACCGCTTTACGCGGCGCATAAAGCTCGGCGCGGAATCCGGTTCCACGGCAAGCTATTCCGACATTTTTATGCTTGAGAACGAGAACAGATTTTATTTTCTGCGCCTGTTTAATTCGGCATCGAATCTGTTTGTCTCGACCTTCGGGAATATCGGCGTGGGATTTCTTGAAAACCGGACTGATTTTCTGTGGTCGCTTGGAGCCGGAATCGGCTACAGCCTTTTTTCGACAGTTCCGTTTACCGTCCAGTTCGGCGTGGACAGCGGCTTTTCTCCGATTCTGAGCGTCTTTGTGGTCTCATCGTTCTAGGGCGGGAACAGGCGTTAAGCTGAAAGTTTATATTTTCAGGTGATGACGATGATATATGGTGTTGCCTGTTACACTTGATTTAGGTATTGCGATGTGCTATTTTTGAGATATGGATTATCCGCTTGACAAGAAATTTGTAATCTCACACAATCCGTCAATCCGTGTCATAATTCTCCGCTTTGCTTAGTAAATCCTGAATTTGGCGAAACTTGTGGAGAAATTCCACGAATAACCAATAGAATCCTACATAATAATAGTCTCTTCATAAAGAAATCTGCCGGTCATGTTTTTTACGACCGCATTTTTTTTATTTTTAAGGTCAAGTATCAAGTTCCATATTTTAATGACGCTATCGTGTTCCTGACATGCTTTGGCATCTTTTTCCCCTTAGGATTTTATATGAGGACATAGCAATGTTGGAAACGCGCTTGTTTGGGCTGAAAAATGAATTTTGGGAGATAACTTTTATTACAGGCGGCATAATAAAAATTACATCCGTGGTTTGCCGCTACGCGGAGTTTTATAAGGAGGCATGATAAAAAAGTAAACGAACAAGCGGTATTGTGATACGCTGAAG
>ERZ808286.1452-NODE-1452-length-11736-cov-6.859259_pt1 | contig 11736 bp, 10 predicted proteins | sample MGYA00521276_ERZ808286 | MGnify/ENA primary metagenome ERZ808286 (study PRJEB31516, sample SAMN03275607) | gut metagenome | biome: mammalia-associated habitat; material: feces | host: Papio cynocephalus | place: Kenya | collected 2012-08-01 ... | reverse complement strand
CCAACTGCTGCTTGACAAAATCGTTCACAAACTTGTTCACCGACAATCCGCCCGTGGGCGACATATCCTTCGAACCCAACTTCACCTTCGTCTGGCTCTCGAACACAGGTTCCTCTACATTGATGGCAATCGCCCCGACTACGCCGTTACGGATATCGGCCATATCCATATTCTTGTTGAAAAACTCCTTTATCGTCCGACCTATCGCCTCTCTGAAAGCCGCCTGGTGAGTACCCCCCTGTATCGTGTGCTGACCGTTTACAAACGAATGATACTCCTCGCCCGACTGATTGGTGTGCGTCATCGCTATCTCTATATCCTCACCCTTCAGATGAATAATCGGATACAAAGGCTCCGTCGTCATATTCTCCGTCAGCAAATCTAGCAGACCGTTCTTCGAACTGAATTTCTTGCCGTTGTATAGCAGAGTCAGACCCGTATTCAGATACGCATAATTGCGCATCATCTCTTCTATATAATCATCCCTGAACTGGTAATTCTCAAACAGACCACGCGAATTGTCAGGAGTAAACTCAATACACGTCCCGCGCTTCTCCGGTCCGTTATAATCCACCACATCGGTATCGCTCACCAAATGCCCCTGGTGGAACACCGCCTTCCGCGTCTTGCCGTCCCGGAACGACTGCACACTGAAATCCATCGACAACGCATTCACCGCTTTCGTTCCCACACCGTTCAAACCCACCGATTTCTTAAATGCCTTCGTATCGTACTTGCCACCCGTGTTCAATAGCGATACCGCATCTACCATCTTACCCAAAGGGATACCGCGACCGTAATCACGCACACGCACACTGCCACCCGACACCGTCACCTCAATCACCTTGCCCTCACCCATACGGAACTCGTCTATCGAGTTGTCGATAGTCTCCTTGATAAGCACATAAATACCGTCATCCGAATGTGAACCGTCACCCAATTTGCCGATATACATTCCCGGACGGCGGCGGATATGCTCACGATCATCCAAGTGTATAATGTTGTCATCATTATACTCCGCCGCATTCAAGTTGATTTCGTCTTCTGAAGCCATAATCCTCCTTTGCTCGGGGCAACACCGCCCCATTATAATTCGCTTGCAAAGTTACTGCTTTTTTTCGGAATATGCAAACCGCCAAGTACTCTCCATAAATTCATAAACAACCGAAAACACCAACAACATAAACAACCGCAAAACACAAACAAAAGCGTTTACCCATAAGTCCCTTCCGCCGGGGACGCGGGCACCACGCCCGCGGCAATTTGCCTGTCGGAGCATATGGAGACATTTGAAAATATGTAGAGACGTGTTGGAACGTGTAGAGACGACGCGTCCCGCGTCGTTAAAGAGTAACTTTCGGGCTATATTATACCGCTTTCCCGCGGCTTCTTTATCCTTTATCTACTGTCCTTTGTCCGCTGTTTACTCTCCTGCTGATAAGCATAGGTTATTCTTGGGTGATTCTTGGGTGATTAAGCAGCAAATGCCGATAAAATAACGCCCCATCGACAAATGGCAGCGCAAACCACCGCTGTCTGCACACCACACACTGCTGTCCGCCGGCAGAACGGTCTTCCCTCGTATTATACGCTTCCCACTTGCACTTTCCCGCTGAAAAACGCATTGCAGATTTGGTGGTACGGAGATTTAGTTGTACCTTTGCAAAAGAAATGCACTTTTGTGTTCCGCTGTATCTGAAACTGTATTCATTACCAATGCAACCCCGTCGTATTGCTCTCTTTATATGGCTTTGTATCGCCCTGCTCGGAGGGCTGTGCCTGCTGTTTCCTAAAAAAGGTATCCGTATAGGCGAACTTGAACTGAGGTGGACGACACTGGCAAAAGTGCTTGACTTGGACACACATAATGCACAATGCACAGACGGCGAAATTACTGCCGCTGATAACGGGCAGTTTGCAACTGGCATACAGGACAACCCGCCGGAGCAGACGGCGGAAACATCGGCTGACAGTCTGCTGTCCGCAGGGAAAGAACAGGGAAAGAACAGGGAAAACAGTACGGAAACGCAACTCCGGGATACGGCTGCACAACAATACCGCTATGCTATAGACACACGCACGTATATGGGTGCATTTTACACATCACTTGCTGAAACAGACAAACATAGCGTGCGCGTAGTGTATTACGGCGACTCGCAGATAGAGGAAGACCGTATGACCGCCACTGTGCGCAGACAACTGCAGACAAAATACGGAGGAGGAGGAGTAGGACTGATTCCGCTGCACCAAACCATCCCCGCACGCACTATCCACCAGGTGCTGACAATCAACGGAAAAGTACAAAGCGTAAGGCAAGGACCCAAACGGCAACTGGTTTACGGACCCAAATCCATGCGCCGCACTGACGGACGCTACGGAGTCATGGGACAGGTGGCACTGATGAACGACTCGCTGATACAGGGCTCGGAACGGATAAACCTGACCGTAGAGCCGATGAGCAGAGAAAAACACACGGAACGCTATTTCAACCGCTTGCGTGTGTGGAGCGACGGCAATATACATATAGTCAGTCAGCGCGGCGATACACTTCCCGCCTCCCGCACATTGGTCCTGCCCGACAGTACGACACACTACAACCTGACGCTCCTCGGACGAGGACAGGTATATGGACTCTCATTGGAAACACCCACGGGCGTCATTGTGGACAATATACCCATGCGAGGCTGCCTCGGAACAGTCTTTACCGGCATCTCACGAGAGCAACTGACACAGTTCTACCGGGAAACGGATACACGGCTGGTTATTCTGCAGTTCGGAGGAAACGCCATACCGTTCAACGAACAACCCTCCACCATACGGGGTATAGTCAGCCAGTTGCGCAAACAAGTGCAGTACATACGCAGTTGTGCACCGGAAGCAAGTGTCTTGTTTGTCGGACCGGGCGATATGGTTACCACTGTCGATGGTGTGCCGCAGACCTATCCGCTATTGCCGTATATGGACAAACTGCTGTTGCAAATGGCACAGGAGGAACAGATTGGATATTACAGTCTCTATCAGGCAATGGGCGGGCAGAATAGCATGCTCCAATGGCAGAAACGAGGTTGGGCAGGCTCCGACGGAGTACATTTCACCCGTCGCGGAGCAGAGAAAGCGGGAGAGAAACTCGCAGAATGGCTAATCAGCGGCGGACAAGCAACAACCGACGTACAGAGTGAGACGCAGCCCGCCGATACTGCACAACTGACTGTACGACAAACTGCACCGGAGAAAGGAGGTGCAAGATGAGTTTCCTGCACCATATATTCGCTTTTGACAGCAATAGCCCCCTACTTTTTACGCAGTTTTATTTCTGGGCGTTCTTTGCGATTGTGTATGCTGTGTTTGCGCTGGTTATGGAGGCGTTCCCGAAAGCAAGAGGCAAAGGGAGACTCCATCTGCGCAATATCTTTCTGCTCTTCGTCTCGTGGTTCTTCTACTACAAAACCAGCGGTATCTTTCTGCTGATTTTGGCTTTTGTTACATTGTCGGACTGGCTGATAGCCAAACAGATATATCGCTGCAAGACGGCTTCCCTAAACCGCTATGCACGCTGCTGGCTTGTATTGTCCGTGATAATAGACCTCGGATTGTTGGCATATTTCAAGTACGCCTATTTCTTCACCGATATGCTCAACAACCTGTTCGGATGCCGCTTGGAGGTTTTTGACATCTTTGCCTATATAGGCAACGGCTTTTCCGAAAACGGACGGTTTATGGTGGACAGGATTGTGCTGCCCGTAGGTATCAGTTTCTATATTTTTCAGGTTATCTCTTATACCGCCGATGTGTTTCACGGGCGTATCCGACCCGTGCGCAACCTGTTGGATTTCGGCTTCTATGTATCGTTCTTCCCGCAGTTGGTCGCAGGACCGATTGTGCGTGCCGAAGAGTTTGTCCCGCAACTGTACAGACCTTTCCGCCTCAGCAAAAAACAGTTCGGACTGGCAGTCTTTTGGATACTCAACGGACTGGCAAAGAAAATCATATTGAGCGACTATCTGGCGGTTAATTTCATTGACCGTGTGTTTGACAATCCGTTGCTCTTCTCGGGGTTTGAGAACCTGTTTGCGCTCTTTGCGTATTCGCTGCAGGTATATGCGGATTTCTCAGGATACACCGATATTGCCATCGGTGTGGCAATGCTGTTGGGCTTCTATCTGCCAAAGAACTTCGACTCACCCTACAAGGCGGAGAACCCGCAGCAGTTCTGGAGACGCTGGCATATATCGCTCAGCCGCTGGCTCAAAACCTACCTGTATATACCACTGGGCGGTAACCGCAATGCCACTTTCGGCACCTATTTCTGGATAGCCTTGATTGCGCTTGTCGCATTGGTGCTGACAGGGTCGTGGGCTGCCACGGGAGTGATTGTCACAATAGCAGTAATGGTTTTACTGGTCGCTGTTTTTCGTCCCGACCACCGCAAACTGCTTTATGCCAATCTCAACTCGTTTATCGTGATGTTGCTTGGCGGACTTTGGCACGGAGCTAGTTGGAACTTTATGATTTGGGGCGGACTGAATGGTATAGGAATGATTGTCAACAAGTTCTGGCGTATTATGAATTGGCACGTGCGTATGTTGCTTATGACACTGCTCGCCGCCGGACTTGTTGCTGCTGACAGGGTATGGAGTTTGCCTGCCTTGCGGCTGTTTATGGTCTGGGCGGTGATACTGTGGATTGGAACGGCAGTAAGGTATATCTACTACTTAACCTCCCCGAACCTCTCTGTAGGGAAGGAAAACAGAACGGGTACAAACCCATCTTTGGGAGGGGGTAGGGATAGTCGGGGACTTGCGGCTCTTTCCCGCTGTTGGGCAATAGCGCAGACATTCACGTTTATCACGTTTACACGTCTTTTCTTCCGTTCCGGCAGTAACCTTGACCCCGCTACAGCGAACCAAGAAGCATGGGAGACGGCAACGAATATGGTCAGTCAGATAGGCGGAGCGTGGAACTCTGCTATCATTCCGTCTTTCTTGTATGAATATAGAGCAGTGGTGCTGCTTTTCGTAGCGGGTATGGTTGTGCATTGGTTGCCCGACAAATGGAAACAATGGTACCGTATTCATTTTGCTATGTTCCCTTTGTGGGCAATAATGCTTTGCGTCGTTGTGGCGGTATTCATTATATATCAGTTCGTTACCGCAGATATGCAACCGTTTATCTATTTCCAGTTCTAAAATAACAACAGGATTTCCGAGAACGGACACTAAAAACTATATAAAATAGAAAACAGAATATGTTAGTGGGTATTACAGGCGGCATCGGCTGCGGGAAAAGTACTATAGCACAGGAGTTTGAGCATTTGGGCTATCCTGTGTATTGCACGGATACGGAAGCAAAACGGATAGCAGTGGCTAATCCTATGGTACGCTCGCAGATTGAGATGCTTTTCGGCTCCGAAGTGTTTGAGGGGAAAGTTTATCACACCGATGTGGTTGCCAGACGGGTTTTCCGCCATCCTGACCTGCTGGAGAAACTGAACGCCATTATTCATCCGGCGGTCGCTTTTGATTTGAAATGCTGGAAAAAAGAAAACGGAGACAAGGTGTGTTTCGTAGAATCGGCGATTCTTTTCGAAAGCCGACTTAATACACTGTGCGACAAGGTAATAGCCATTGTTGCACCCGAAGAAGTCCGCATAGAACGGACTTTGCAACGCGATTATAACGGTTCGCACGCCAAAGAACATATCGCCGCGGTTCGCAACCGTATCCGGGCACAGATAACGGACGAGGAGCGCACAAAATGCGCCGACATTATTCTCAATAATGACGGCGCACAACCTGTATCCCTGCTTGCAAAGCAAGCATTGGAACAACTGAAATCCTTTATTCCGTAATTTTCCGGTACTTACCCTCAATCAACAACATACCCGGTAAAATCTCGCCGCCCGATGTCTTTTTGAAAGTGGTGTAAGTAAGGTCGGAACCCTGTCCCTGCTCAACAACTGCATTGTAACGGTTGTCCCATATCTTGCCTTTGACCGGTCTGACAGTGGCTACATATTTATAGGTTGTTTTTTCTGTTTCGGGGTTCATCACACGCTGTACCACTTGAAACTTGCTGTTGTCGGTAATACCCTCTTTCATACCGATCTTTGCCGCATAGCCCTCTATCTTGCCGTTGGCATTGCGCAGAACCGAATAAACAGGGGTCTTTACCTTAAAATCCTCGTATTGTTTTGCCAATGCCACGATATTTTTGTCCATAGAGCGGGCGCAAATGGTTTTCACTAATTCCGACCGGTCGTACTTTCCTTTGAGGGTGCTTTTCTTGTCAAATTCGTACTCGTGCGCCACATAACGCAATCGGAAAAGCGTATCGTCATTCAGAAAAGCAATGATCTTGGCTGAATCGGGAACGGCGGTATAGTAATCATTATAGAATATGCCGGCTATGGAATCGTTCCAGACAAGTTGGTACAAGTAACTGTGCGTCTTCACATTAAATCCTGTGAAGCTGTCAGCAATAGCCCCTGCGGTGTTAGCCAAATCCTGCCCGGAATGTCCGCCTACGAAAGCATCAAATATACCGCCTATTATTGCCAATGCGGTCTTTGCCACAGCCGCTTCCTGCTCGGCGGTGATATAGGTAATATCATTGACCAGGACAAACGTCTGCCCTATCAGTTCCTCGCCCGCATCGGACAATGCCGCCACACCGCGCACGGTTTGCAAGGCAACCGCCACATCCACATCCGATGCATTGTATTGCCCCCGTTCCTGAATGAGTTGCGTATCAAACACCGCATTGCCTATACTGTCGCCATGCAGGTTAAACCAACGTGCCACTATGCGTTTGCCTGTTTCTGCATTGTTGAGCAGATTCTCTATGGCAATGGCATTCTTCTGTATCTCGGATACAGACAGAGGATGCCCGTAAGTAGCCTTGTAAAAGCCCGAATCGTTGGGTTGTACACCCCAAATCTGACTGTTGTCAATGATGCGCAAGCCGATATTCTGATCATCGTATTTGTCCGGCAAAGGCAAACTGTCGAAGGCTTCATATATATTGATACCGAACTCGTCTTCGGGATGATAGACCAGCATCGTTGCCAGTGCATTGCGCCTGTAATCAAGCAACGGGTCATTGCTCTGCGCCAAGACCGGCAGGGCAACGACCCAAAGCAAAAACAAACAATATCGTTTGGTCATAACAGAAAGGATAGGACCGGGCGGTTGCTTTAATGCAGGAAACCGATGTTGGTGGTAGTGGGTTGCTGACCGCGGCCATAGGCGACCCCCACTTCGCGCATTGCATTGATGCGTTGTTTCTCCAAATCCACAGTATCTTCATACTGCTTCATCTCAAATTTCCAATCGTCCAGTACCTTGCCTTTGATTTCCTTATAGAGTGCCATCGCCTCATCGTAGCAACCGGCATCGGGGAGTATATTTGCCAGGTATTCGCCCGCTTTCTGTGCTCCCGTAGCATTCTGCTCCGCTGCCCACGCCTGACGGGCGGCTGCAAGATTGACAGCACAACGGTTATCCAAATACTGCTGATAGATACTCAAGCCCGCTTGCAGTGCCTCGTCATATTTGTTGCACTGCATAGGAATGGTAACCACCATACTCAATGCCTCTTCATACTGTTTGGTTGAGGCGAGGAACTGTGCCGTTTTGATAATGTTTGCCGCTTCGCGGTCGTAATAAGCAATGATTTTGTCTTTCCCTTTTTTTACAAACTCTTCGATAGCAGGTGAGGTCGTCGGCATATTTTTCAGCGCGCTCATATAGCATTTGCTTTCCGTCTCACCGATACCGCGCAGTGTGAGAGAAGTGGACGAAAAAATCACTTTGTTGGTATAGTCTGCAATATAGAGGGTCATATCCATTGTCTCCGACATCTTCATCGGGGCGCTTGATACTACATCTTTGGTCAGCGGAACCACAAAAGCGGTGAGAAAGAACTGCCCCATATAATCCATTGAGGCAATTCCGTTCCGGGTCAGAAGTTGGGTCAACTTGTTTTTCAACTGCACTTGTGTTGTAGCGGGGAACGGCTCCACTTGTTCCTCTATCACTACGCTGATGGGCAGATATTCCGTATTCTGCGCAAAGAGCGTTGTCGCTGCCAAAATGCAGGCAAACAATATAGTATGCTTTTTCATAATACTTGCTGTTTTATTTTTCTCCTAATACAATCACCGCACGTCCCAGCCCCTTGACCAGCACCTTGCTCGGAATATTGTAGGGTTCTTTTTTGAGCATACGTGCCAGTTTCTTGGCAAACGCATTGGCATCAACCGGTATCCCGTAGTCGTCATACACGGGGATGCGCACTTGGGTGAAATTGGCGACATTCTCGCTGGCATACGTCATCGAGAAACGACCGCTTACTGTGTTTTGGAACAGCCAACGGTTGATTATATCTATCAGTTCCTCATCGCCGTACTCCGTCTCCAGATCCACACCCGCAGCATTGCCGTCAAAGACCTTGATATCCAATATTATCTCGCGTCCGATAGTCTGCATCTCGGTGAAATAGTCCTGCAAACGGATATTGAAATTGTCAATATTCGCCACAATGGCTTCTTCGAGCAGTACATCCACATCGGCAGACATAGAGGGTGCACTCGTACCGCTCACCGCACCGATACTCTTGCTCGTATAAGCGTCTTTTGCCTCAAGGATATAACTGAGCGAATGTTTCGGTCCTTGGTCTTTCATCTCCCATGTCAGTTCGAGGATAATGTCCGTTTTTGCCGCACGCGCCAGTTCGTCCAACGGACTCTCTGCCAATATGTTGCCTGCCTTGCTGACGGTTAGGTTGTCCTCCGCACGGCGTTGCTCCACATTCCGGATAGCCTGCTCCAGACTTTGCAAAGGGAACTGGCGTTCTGCCATCAAGTCATTGATCTTGGCAATGGCTAATTTCAGCCCGATATTCTCCTGAATGGCTTGTTTGTAATTCGGCACTTTTTCTACCGCACCCATATTCTCCACCTCGGTATAATAGCCGTTGCTGATACACCACGCGTCCGACGGAAATACCATCAGTTCGGGTTTCTTTATCTGTCCGAAACACACAGTCGCCACCGCTATGGCAACCGGCAAAAGGAAAATTCGTTTCATAGTATTGCTTAACATCACGCTGTATGTTAATTGTTAATTATTAATCGTTAATTGTACCGCCCTTCCGCCGGAATGATACCGTCGGCTTGGAGACATTTTTTCAGTTCCGCCCGTCTCACCGTTACCGTAACTTCCTGCACCATCTGCGTATGGGTACGCTGATAAGTGGAAGTAAAAGAACGGCGGTCTTTGAGCGAACAGTACTTCGTCCAATCACCATGGTCGGAGAAGAAAGCATTGAAATAGTCCTCGTATTTTTCTCGGGCGTTCTTGTCATAGACCAACGGCTTGAGGTCCTGCACACCGCTACTACCGGCAGCCACACCGTCGAATATCACCTCCTGCACCACTTTCCGCTGCACATCGGTGAAAGCCAATGCGGAATTACGCGCACGCACTTGCGCACGGATAACATACGAACCGTCATAGTTGGCGGAAAGTACCTTGCTCGGTTGGTCGTAATAGGCTTGCGAGCGTCTTGCGCCACAGCCTGCAAGCGACAGAATGGCTATCGCTGCCATCAGTATTGTTCCTAATCGTTTCATAGCGATGTATTGTTAAAAACCTGCATTGAGCGCACGGATGACACCTGCGGCTTCCAGAGCCTTGCGCAGATCGTCTTTGCGCACATTCACCAGCACGCTCACCTTGTATTCGCGCCCCACCTTCGTTATCTCCGTGGTACCGTCCACTATGGAAGCGTATTTCTGGTACTCGCCGCCATCTGCAAAGAAAGACCGGAAATAGGTCTCGTTCTCTGTCTCTGCACCAGGACTGCTGCAAAGCGGGCGTTGCGCCACACACCCCCGATCCCCGCTGTAACCCTTGAAAATCACCCCATGCACCGCATTCTTGCGGCACTGGTTCTCTGCCACATCGGCTTTTCTGGAGTAACTCGACACTTTCACTAAATAGGAACCTTGTGTCGCATTGCCGCCGCACTCTATCTCGTAACGGTATTGGTCGGTATCCTTGTCAGCCTTTTTCTTGCCTACCCCTGCCGCCGCACTCAAACAGAGTGCCAATGCACACACAACAGAAAGAAACTTTTTCATATTTTGGGTTTATTATTGTTTTTATTGGAATTGCGATGGCAAAGATACGATATATTCTTCATATCTGCAAAAAAACATCCGCTTTTTTTGAAAAAACACAAGCATATCTATACAAAAAGCAGTACTATATGCACAGCAATCAGAATCAGACAGAAAAATGTACAGATATTGCGGGCTAACAGCCAGCGGATTAGGAACCAGTCAATACCCGCTTCCATATACTTGTCCCAATCGCCCATCGGTCCCATCCACCAGTGCGGGCTGTCCGAACAAGGCTTGCCGTACACAAAATGGTGGACTGAATAAATCAGATAAACCGACATCGGAAGTGTCAGAAGCGTCAGCAGATACCAGCCGCTCCACCAACCGAGGGCTATACCCGCGCCCAACATCACAAACGGCAGCAGGGCAAAAACCGCTACAAAGCATATCATCAGCGTGCGTTTGCGCAAAAGGCGGGCAAACGTCATCTTGCCCAATTCGGCATCCGCATTTACCTCCATCACCGAATGAACATACACTATGTTTGTTACCAAACACCCTACACCTGCGCTCATACACAGCATCGGCATGGAAAACACACACCCCGTCATAGCCGCCTGCACACCCAGCATATTCAGCGGGCCGAACATCAAGCCGATAACCAACTCGCCCAAACCGTGAAAACCCAATTCCAACGGTTTGCCCGAATAGTTTATGCCGAAAAACAGCCCTGAAAGGGCATACAGCACTATACCCGTAGCGGCTTGCCAACCATGCAACAGCCATTGTGCAACCACTGCAATCAGTCCCATAACGGCAGCAAAACCGAGAAAACCGGCAACAGCACGTCTGAGGTCTGCTATACTCGCTTTTCCGCTGCGGAGATAGTGGCACTTCTCCGTGCGGGAACGGATACTGTTGGTGGACAAGTCCGCACGGATACGGCTGTCGTGCCGGTAATCGAAATAGTCATCGGTCAAATTCATACCGAGATGCGCGGCACACACGCCGAGCAATACGGGAAAAACAAGCCACCAGACAAAGTCTGCCTGACCGATACAAAGCACTATCGCCGTCAGACAAGGAAGAGCCGACTGAGGAAGGGATATGCTCCGACCGCAATCCAACCAGAAACGAATAGAGTGTTTCACTATGCCAAAGTATTACCCAATGGGTTATTGAAAGTATTACATATATGTTGCACAAAAAGTATTGTATATGTTGTACAACGAAAAAACATTGCAAAGATACACTTTTTCCAACAAATACACAAGCCTGACAATTCCGCCGCAACCCAACCGCATCAAACATTAATACATTGACGCATTACAGAAACGCATTTATTAGGATTTACAGAAACGTATTCGTTAAGATTTTGCCACAAACCGCAGAAACTATGCCCCGAAAGAATATACAGTTTACGATTATTTGAATATACAATAAATATAGTGCATAAAGTGCATAAAAAGGTGGCTTATCGTATCGAAAAAAGCCTTTTCTTTCTACGTCCTTTCTACGTCTTTTCTACGTCTTTTCTACGTCTTTTCTACGTAATGGTTATATGGAGGTGGCGGGATTGCTTTTTATGTTTATCTCCAAATGTTTCGTCATAA
>ERZ808286.1451-NODE-1451-length-11739-cov-3.857155_pt1 | contig 11739 bp, 7 predicted proteins | sample MGYA00521276_ERZ808286 | MGnify/ENA primary metagenome ERZ808286 (study PRJEB31516, sample SAMN03275607) | gut metagenome | biome: mammalia-associated habitat; material: feces | host: Papio cynocephalus | place: Kenya | collected 2012-08-01 ... | reverse complement strand
TACAACAAAAAAATGGATTTTTTGGCAGATAAAGGATATTTTATATTCCATTATCAATTTCCAGATGAATATATAACAAAAATTGAAGATAATAAATTAGAAGATTATTTGATTGAAATTTATACCCAAAACAATTGTAATCTAATTAGGTATGTTTTTAGTGAAATATTTGAATTAAAAACATTTGATACAAAATTACAAAGCGATAAAATTAATGATTTGAAAGAGGCGGTCAATTGTTTTATCAATAAGTCATACAACTCGTGTGCTAGAACAATGTTTGCACTTTTAGAAAATGAACATTATAAGGCTAGTGAATTTACTGGTATTGTAAGTGGGAAAGAACGCTCCAATAAAATAACAGATTTTATTAAACGGTTAAACATAGAGTATTATGAAAATATGTGGGATAAAATGAATAAATATTACAAGCAATGCAATTCTTCCACAAAAAAGCAGAACAATGATTTAAATAGAAATGATTTAATGCACGGCGGTTATGTTCATAATGCCACTAATAAAGATTGTTTAAAATTAATATTACTTTATATCAATATGAAAATTATTAGATACATTTTAAATAACTTTAATCTGTTTTTAGAAGAAATTACACAAGATGCAAAATTATACAAATTTATAGTAACAAAGGAGAATTAAAATAATGAAAAAGGCTGTTATATATGCAAGATATTCTAGTGATAGTCAGACCGAACAAAGCATTGAAGGGCAATTAAGGGTTTGCAAAGAATTTGCTGAAAAGAATGGGTATGAAATTGTTGCAGAATATATCGACAGGGCTATGACAGGCACAAACGATAATCGCCCAGACTTTCAACGAATGATTAAAGATAGCTTTAACAAAAAATGGGAGTATGTTCTTGTATATAAATTTGACAGATTTTCAAGAGATAAATATCAATCAACCTTGCACAAGCATACTTTAAAACAAAATGGTGTTAAGGTTATTTCTGCAATGGAAAATATCCCTGATACTCCAGAAGGCATAATTCTTGAAAGTTTGCTTGAAGGTATGAACCAATACTATTCTGCTGAGCTTTCTCAAAAGGTTAAGCGTGGACTTAAAGAAAGTAGAATTAAAGGCTTGTTTACTGGTGGTCCAACTCCTTATGGCTACAATGTAAAAGATAAAAAAGTTAGCATAAATGAAGAACAAGCAAACATTGTTCGTGAATATATGTTTAATCAATATTACAGTGGCAAAAGAATTAAAGATATTGTTGCTTTACTTACCGGAAAAGGAATTAAAAACTCTTATGGCAAACCTTGGACAATAAATATGGTTTCAAGAGTTTTGAGAAATCCAAACTATAAAGGCTGTGTTTATGCTGATGATACTTGCTATACAAATATTTTTCCTGCAATAGTAAGTGAAGAAGTGTTTGATGAAATTAATGCTCGTTTAAAAGTCGCAAAACGCACTTCTGCACACTTTAAGACTGATGTCAATTATCTTTTAAGTAGTAAGCTCATTTGTGGCAAATGCGGTGGCTTAATGACTGGAGATAGTGGCAAAGGTAAAATGGGCAAGATTTATAACTACTACAAATGCTTTACAAAGAAAAAGAACAAAGACCTTTGCGATAAAAAGTCTATCTCACAAGAATATATTGAAAATATAGTTTTGCAAGCCACAAAAGAATTTTTAAATCAAACAAATTTAAACGAACTATCAATTTGTCTTGCTGATACATACAACAAAAGCATTGAAAAAGATAAAGTTTTGGAAAGTTTAAATAAGCAATTGCAAGAAAACAACAAAAAACTTGCAAACTTTGTTCGTGCAATAGAAAATGGGATTTTTAACGATACAACAAACGAAAGAATGAAAGAACTTGAAATATCAAATAAAGACTTACAAGAAAAAATAACAAGCCGAGAAATGCTTGTTATTAAGCCACTTGATAAAAATGTTATTTACTCATTCTTGTGCTCTTTTAAAGATATTGACTTAACTGATAAACTTGCTTGCCAGCGACTTGTTAATATGTTTATAAACAAAGTTGTTTTATATGACAAATCTTGCGAGATTTATTTCAATACAAATGGCGATAAATCTAAACAACTTAAACTTAAAGAGCAACCAGATATTGATAGTGAAATTTTGTTTGAAAGTAAGAAAAAAGAGCAATCCCACTCAAAAAGTTCGGATTACTCCCTAATGGCGGAGAAAGAGGGATTTGAACCCTCGCGCCCTGTTACAGACCTACTCCCTTAGCAGGGGAGCCCCTTCGACCTCTTGGGTATTTCTCCACAATACCTATTAAAGATAACATAAACTTTAATCTAAGTCAATTATTTTTTTAACCTTTACATTTTTTATAAACATTTTTGGATATTTTCTATCGAAAGTAATTTTGAAAATTATTGTTTTTAACACTCTGAAAACATATATAAATGTTTTATTGAAGACTTTTTTCAAAATATTACAAATTTTGTTTTGCAATTTTGGACATTAAAAAACATTTTTTTCATAAATAGGGGTTGACAAAGCAAGAAAGAGTGTCTATACTAATAATTGTTACTAAATATCGCGGGGTAGAGCAGCTCGGAAGCTCGTCGGGCTCATAACCCGAAGGTCATAGGTTCAAATCCTATCCCCGCAACCATTAACACAAAATATTGAATTGATTTTTACATTGTTGTTCAATATTTTATGTTGGTCACCTTTTATGGGTGACCTTTTTTATTAAATCAAAACTATTTGATGGTAGTATCTAAATTTGGTCAGCATTCAAAAAAAGACACTCAAAATCATGACGCAGTATATAGCGTTTTATACAATGAATATATAATTTAAAAATTAAAAGAAAATAAGCTAATAAAAAAATAGAAGACTAGGTCACCAAATTTTGGTGGCCTTTAAAAGTATTTGTCCACAAAATATTCCTTAGGTGCTAATTTTATAAGTTGTTTTTTTTAAAACTATCAATTTAAAGATTGAATATCAATCTTGTTTGCAAATAAGTTCAATGTGTCAATAGCAATTTTTCACAATTTCCGATAATGCAACAGAATAAAAATAAGCAATCTATAAAAAATACCTTACGCACTAAAGGAGGTATTGTTAAGAATATTTAGTAAATTTGTTTATTATTCAAATTGCATTATGTAGTAATTAAATAACCACGCTAAAACTTGCTTTGTAGGTGGAATAGTTTTTCTGTCTTCAAAAAATGGAACATATTTCAAAAGCCCAGTTTTGAAAGCTTTTACAATTGACCATCTAATAACTCTATTAAAAGACTTGATTTTTACGTTGTGTTTATCTGCTAAAGTGTCATTGTTGGAATAGATTCGCATCTTAATATACTTGTATTGTTTACAACTTCAGTTAACAGTTCGAAAATATACATACTACCAACCAATGAGAAATCAAATCCAAAATATACCATAACACAACGAATGTCTTTTGTGTTTTTTGGAAATAAATTCCTATATGAAATGTTTGACTCCATATTCTGTACCCCCTTTTTTTTGAATTATATACATAATATACATATTATTCGACAATGTCAAACATATTTTTACAAAAGTCAAAAAAATATTTTTACAAAAATGTATGGTGTGCAAAATATAATTGTTAGTGGCATAAGAACAACATCAAAAAAGTACTCTAAGCTTGGTTATATATGATTATTCTTTTACAACTTCAGATATTTTTCATTATAAAGTGTAAGTTTTAAAAGCGTACATTTTGTAAATCTAAATTTTTAGGTGCAATATTTTACAAAAAGATGTATAATGCTATTACAACAATTACGTGGACAATTAAAAGAAGAATATACCCATTTCACATTTTATCTATTTTGCAATTGTAACTATGGCTGAATAGAAAAAGCAATATGGAAACTTAAGGTGTGATTTTAGTAGTTCCAAAATAAATTATTATTTTGCATATGTAGTTTAATTGGATAGAATATTCGGAGTAGGTTGTCAGAGGTTTGACATTTCCCATCAAAAAATGCTGCATTTGCATCTGTAGCTCAATTGGATAGAGCATTAGTCTTCGGAACAGATTCCGTGGGTTCGATTATCCCACTAAAAAAATATCTTACGATGCATAAACTAAATTAATTTTGCGCCCATAGTGAAGTGGATATCACAATAGTCTTCGGAACTATTATGCCGAGTTCGAGTCTTGGTGGGCGCACCAAAAAACCAATACTAATTGGCATTTCAGCGACTTTTTAATGAGTCGCTGACCTTTTCTCATTGGATATCAAAAAACAGCTTTTTGTTAAACTTTCATATTTTTTATCGTTCTTTTGCAGGGCTTAATTGCTAAAAATAAGTGCTGTAAAATAAAAAGTCAACTCCAAAGCAACGCAAAGTGCATTTTAGAGTTAACCTTTTTTTTGATACATAAAATATATTTGTTCTGCGATTATTTCTTTATTGGTGCGTAAAATGCTGTAACTTTGAAGTTGTCTTTGATGTCATTGTTTATTTTTATTGCAATGCTCATATCGTCAACAAATGGCTTGTCGAAGTAGAAGATATCATCAAGTTTAGAATTTCCATTTCCCTCAATGATACTCAATATATGATAAGAGTGGACATCTTGTAGTCCATCAAACAACTCTTTACCTACATTTGCGGTGTAAGATGTTACACATGGCTTGTTTTCGCATTTTTTTAAGAATTCCATTACGGTTTCATACTCAAAAGCAAAAAGTAAGGTAGGTAATTCATATGTTTTAAACTCAAGCTCAGATGGTTCAACACAAGCATACAATAGTTTCAAATATTTTTCTCTTTCTTCGCTTGAAAGTTCTTTTTGATCATTATCAAACAATACGACATCGTCAAAGTTTAAATCATCACGACATTTTTCTTTTCCAAAATTTTTATCAAAATTTATAATGTTATCCATAAATATTTCTCCTTTGCTTAATAATAAATGTTTTATCACATTTTTATATGTTTTTTTTCAATCATTTTTAATTTTTTCCCAACTAAATTCATCTCTACCAAAATGCCCATAACAAGAAGTTTGCTTATATATAGGCTTTAACAAATCAAGTTCTTTTATAACATTTGCAGGACTAAAATCAAAGTTGTTTTCAACATATTTATATATTTCTTTAAGTGGCTTTTTTTCGGTATTAAAGGTGTCAATATTTATTGCTATTGGTTTGCTTAGCCCAATCCCATAGGCTACTTGGATCTCGCATTTATCGGCTAAATTATGGGCTACAATGTACTTTGCTGCAAATCTTGCATAATATGCTCCAGACCTATCAACCTTGGTTGCATTCTTGCTTGAAAAACATCCACCACCAACACGACCAACCCCGCCATAAGTATCAACAACGATCTTTCTTCCAACGCAACCAGAATCTCCATAAGACCCCCAAATTGTAAACTTTCCACTTGGATTGATGATGTAGTGGATGTCTTTTATGTATTTTTTATAATCTTTCAAAACCTTATCCAAAACATTCTCTTTGATTAACTGTTGTATTTCTTCAAGTTGAAGCGTTTTATCATGAGAAACTGAAATTAAAACAGTAGAGATTTTACTTGGTTTTTCATTATTGTATTCTACAGTTACTTGGCTTTTTGCATCTGCAAAGAAATCGGTTCTTGTTCTTCTAAATGTCTCATACTGACGCATTAATTTATGGGCTATTAAGATGGGCAATGGCATAAATTCATTTGTTTCGTTAGTTGCGTATCCATATACCATGCCTTGATCGTTCGCACTAATATCATCTTTAACAACAGCTTGATTAATGTCAGGGCTTTGCTTACTTATTTCTTTAAAAATTTTGAATTTGTTTTTGTAGCCAATATCTTTCAAGATTGTTCTAGCGATACTGTCATAGTCTATTTTCGCTTTTGTTGTTGCTTCTCCGTAAACAAAAAGTTTATTGTTTTTAATTGCACACTCAACAGCCATTTGAGCGTTCGGGTCTTGTGAAAGTGCTTCATCTAAAAAAGCATCTGCGATAACATCACAAGTTTTATCAGGATGTCCAATGTTTACGCTTTCGCTTGTAATAATTTTTTTCATATTTATTCTCCAATAAATTTTTTAAATTTTATTTTTAGTGGTGGGTTTTTTGATTCAAACCAACAATGCCCACCAACACATCCTAAAATTAGGTTTTTATTAATTCCCATAAAAATGCTACAAACATCTTTTTCGGGACTAATAATTTTGTTGTTCCATTTACAGTTATTTTGTTTAGCCCAATTCAAAAAGGCTACTTTTTGGTTTTCATTATCTTGAATTAAAAACCATACTTGTTCATTATTTTTTAACAAGTCTTTTAATTTTTTCATAATATATTCTCCTTAAAAATTTATTTCCATAAAGAGAACACAAAAAAATCCCATCGTTACCGATAGGATTAAAGTTCAATATAGTTCCCATCGGCCAGCCTTTAGCACCTTAACCATTGTCAGGTTGCTGTGTGGTCAACGGGGCTGTCCCTCGCACACTCTTTATGGATGTAAATATCTTACCTCTTTAAAACTAACTTTGTCAAATATTTTTTTAAAAAATATAAAATGAAATGCAATGCGAGTAGTATTGGAAAAGCAAAGCCCTATTGAACAGTCAAGTTTTGTTGTTAAAAATAAAAAAATAAAAAGTATTGAAAAATAGATTGTTGTATGTTATGATAAAAATACAAGGAAAAGTGTACTTTATTTATAAAGAACTTTTAAAGTCGCGACTTTAATAAATGCGAGGAAAAAATTATGGCAAAACAACAAATTTTTAAATTAGAAAATGGCTCAACTTTAATTTATCAAAAACAGAGTGCTTTCAACGGGTATTCGTTTGCAATCGGGTTCAGGAGTGGGGCACAACTAGACGGAAAATATAAAGGTTTAAGCCATTTATTAGAGCATTTATTGTTTAGAACAACAAATCCAAAATCAACAAATGCACTTTTAGATAATGTTTTAAAATACACAATAAATCAAAATGCTTACACAAGTGAAGATTGCATATGTGTAACATTCTCGTCTGTATATAAAAATGTTGAGCAAGCACTTGCTTACATTAGAGATAGGTTGACAAACACATCATTTACAAAAAGTCAAATTGAAAAAGAAATTGAAGTAGTTAAGCATGAAATAAATTTATACAAGGATGCAAATGACTACAGTGCTCCATCTGCTCTTGATTGTTTATTAAATAATTTAATTGACGATGGTGCGAAAAATTTGAACATTCTTGGCAATAGCAAAACTTTAAATCAAATTACACCAAATCTTTTAAGAACTTATGTAAGAAGATATTTTAATCTTGATAATTTAATAATTTCAGTTACAACAAATAAATCACTAGAAAATGTTGTTTCGTTGTGTGATAGTTATATTTACTCAGCATTAAAACCAGCTGCTTGTAAAGAATATATTGTTTCATTTCCAAAACTTCCAACTGTTAAAAATTACAACACACTAATTGCAAACCCTGACCAGTACTCAAAAAATATTTCAATATGTTTGCTTTTAAGAGAAAGAGCAGGATTTGCTGAAGATATTAATTTAGAATATGCTTATGACGTTGTTGAAGAATATATGATGAATAGTTTGGGTAGTTTGCTGTGGGAAGTTTTAAGAACAAAAAATCAATTAGTGTATAGTTTTAATTTATCAAATTTGGATTACACAAACGCAAAATTCAAAGCATTTTCAGCGGTAACATCACCTAGCAAAATGAGAAAAACGATTTCTGAAATTTGTAAATTGATTAAAAACATTTCATTGTATGGTGTTCCAGCAAAAAAATTCCAAGATGTAAAAAATGCTCTCACAGATATTAAATCTGCAACTCTTCAAAAATTTAAAAATTCTAATGCTGAAACAAATTTTTCTAACTATTTATATGGCAATGAGTTTTTGGATTATAAAAAAGTTAATGATTATATATCAAAAATGACATTGGAGGATTTTAACAATCATATTATGTCAATTTATTCAATGGCAAATGTGTCTGTGGCGGTTGACGGAAATTTTGATACCAGAAAATGCTATAACTTGCTTGAAATCGAAAAAATGCTTGGAAATTATTCCCACATATATTTAAAAAATAATTTTAATAAACCACTAATTGAAACATCACCAATTAAAGACCCAAACTTGGATGTGTTTGATAAACTAAAAGAAGAATACATTAAACAAATAAACAATGAGTGTGACAAAAAAGATACAAGCATAAAAATTGACAATACTCTTGTAAAATAGAATTTAAAAAATAAATGTTTAAAAATTTTATAAATCATTTAAAAAATATAAAAAAGGAGATATGCTACAAAAATGGTGGTAAAAACTCTTTTTTTTATAATATACTGGCAACGCATAAAGTATAGAGTGTTTCATTATGGGGATATAGGAAGCGGATGCGAAAAAATAAGGGAGGGTAAAAAAATATATTTTAATAACTTAAAAAATGCAAAATTGGCTGATTTTTGAAGTCATTCTATTTTAGATATTTGAGAAGGTTTACATCACTTCCAATTTTATCTTTTTTTTGTAGATATTTTGTATAAAAAGTGCTAAAATGTGAGTGATGAATAAATTTAAGATATTAATTTCCAACAACACATACAATTTATTTAGATACTCAATTAAGTCGATATCTAATTTTTTGGACGACTTAAATTATGAAAATATTATATTAGTTCCTGATAAATTAAGTTTGCAAACTGAGCAATCTATTTTTGAAGAGCTTAACATTGAGGCATATTTTAATCTAACCGTTATGGGCATTTCAAAATTTGCAAACACTATATTTCAAAAAAATAATTTAGATTATATACAATGTTCGGCATTAGAATCAAAACTAATGACAATGCAGGCAATTCAAAATGTATGTGACAATTTTAAATGTTTTTCTAAAAAGTACACTCTTGGTTTTGTGGATGAAATATTTGCTAAAATAGAGCAAATAAAATCATCCAACTGTGATATAGATAGTTTATATGACGAAAATGGTTCAATTGGAACAAAATTAAAATTTGAAGATTTAAAATTAATATACAAAGAATATGAAACCCTAAGAGGTGGAAAGTTAGACAGCGGTGCATTACTATCAATTGCAAATAATTTATGTTTGGAATCAGAATTTTTAAAAAAATGCAATGTATTTTTTGTTGGCTTTGATTCTTTAACCAAACAGGGTTTGGAACTTTTAAAAAATGTTGCAAAGGTTGCAAACTTCACCCAAGTTTCAATTGTTGCACCAAAATCACAAAAAAATTTTAAACTTTATGACCAAACATTTTTGGACTTTGTTTTGTCAACTTTAAAGGAAGAAAAAATTGAGTGTGAAGCCGAATGGTTAAATTTACCTTTTAAGAACCAAAGTCAAAACTTAACACTTGAAAATTTGTTTACAAGAAATAAATTTGGCAAAACTGACTATTTCAAAATTTGTAAAGCAAATTCAACAAGAGAAGAAATTGAATTATGTTCAAAGCAAATAAATTATATGTTAAAAACAAAGGATTTAAAGTTTAACGATTTTGCAATATGCTGTGATCCGTCATATCACAAATTGCTTCAAGGTTCATTGCAAAACTTAAATATTGATACATATTGTGATTGTGAATATCCTCTTTTAGATTTAGAACCTGTTAAATTTCTGTTTGAATATTTTAGTTTTGTTACAACAAAAGATGATGAACATTTGCATAGTATTGTAACCAATAATTTTTTTGACTTGCCTAAAGAAAAATCATATGAAATTTTATCTTTACTTTCTAAATATGGAACACTTAAAAACATTTTAAAATTTTATAAATGTGATGATGAAGAAATTGAAAACTGTTTAAATGCTTTAAATTTAAGCATTAAAGAGGAAAATAAAAATTATTTAGAAATTCTAAAAAAAATAATAAAAAAATTTAATTTAATAGAAAAAATTAATAAATTAAGTGAAATATTTGAAAAAAATGGCGATATTTTACTAAATAAAATCTATTTGCAAATAGAAAACAAACTTGAAAATTGTTTTGAAACTTTGTTAAAACTCGATAATTTAAATTTAATAACATTGGATAATTTTACTGCACTTTTAAAAAAGATTTTAATGGAAACAACAATAAAACACGTTCCTGCAACAACCAATCAAGTGTTTATTGGCGATACAAAAAGTTTTTATTTTAATAAAAAATATGTGTTTGTTTTAGGACTCAATGAAGGTGAAATGCCTGTTGTTTTGAATGATTATGGAATTATTTCAGACAAAGAAATAAACAGTGAAACAATAAAAGCAAAACTTGAGCCAACAACAAAAATCATCAACAAAAGAAATAAATTTAAATTGTTTGAAATTTTGATTTCTTCAGTTGAAAGTTGCTTTATTTATTATCATTCACTCGATAGTGAAAACAAACCTGCCTTAAAAAGTGAGTTTGTGTCAGAGATTGAGGAATTGTTTGATTTGTCAGAAATCTCTGCTGCAAAACTTAAAATTATTTTAAATGACAGCGAGAGTGATATTAAAAAGTTATGTTATAATTTGCAAGACGAATATAATGCCAATTTAAGTTTAAGGGAAAATCATTTAGCAAAAATCCAAGGATTAATCACTTTTGCTTTGTTAAAAAACAATGGTTTGTATTCAAAATTAAAAGTAAGTCAATTGCATTTTGATTTTTCAAAGTTGTTTTTTAAAAATAACAAGGCTTCAATATCAATTATTGAAAAATATAACTCTTGCCCAAAAGCAGCATTTTTGGCAAATGGCTTAAAATTAAAACCAATAAAAAAGAACAAGGTTGAAGCAAATATAATTGGTACTTTTTTGCACGAGGTAGCGGAAAAATTTGTAAAAATTAATTTAAAAAAATTAGGTGAATTAACCATAGATGAAGTATCAAAAAGCGTTGAATTTATTATTTCAGAAATGAAGGGAAAAGAGGACTATTACTCACTCAATTTGCCTGAAAATAAATATCTTTTTGAATTAATAAAAAAAGAAAGTGAACGTTTTTGCAACTTTTTAAATTATGAACAATCAGTTTCAAGTTTTAAACCTGTGTACGAGGAAAAGTATTTTGGCAATGGTGATGGGTTTAAACCAATCTACATTGACGTTGATGGTGAAAAATACTATATTTCTGGATTTGTTGATAGAATTGATGTTTGTGATGATAATTTTAGAATTATTGATTACAAAACTGGAAACACAACAAACGCAAGTGGTATGGAACATTTGTTTTATGGAACAAAAATCCAGTTATTTGTGTATGCAAAAGCAATTGAAAACAATTTAAATAAAAACCTATTTGGTGCTTTTTATTTGCCAATTAAAAATAGTTTTTCTAAGGACGGAACGTTATATCAACTTAGTGGCTTTTTTGAAGATAGTGTGTCGATGGTTATCAAATGTGATAAAAATTTTGGAATTGATAATCCAAAATCAAATTTGATTAATGTTACACTTGCAAAACCAAAAGATGATGGCGAGTTGAATTTACGAAAAAAACAAAATATCCTTACAAAAGAAAACTTAAATTGTTGTATGGAGTATGCTATTGAAATTGTAAAACAATCAATAAAAGACATAAAAGATGGTTTCATCGGTTGCTCTCCAATAGGTGGAAAGTGTGGCAATTGTGAATTTAATAAACTGTGCAGTAGTGCTTTTGACGAGAGTTTGGAGAGAGATGAAAACTACAATGTTAATAAAGAAAAATTTATGGAGATAGATTATGGAAAAAGGGCAAATTAAAATTGCCGAACAAGAGGAAATAT
>ERZ808286.1450-NODE-1450-length-11747-cov-4.232467_pt1 | contig 11747 bp, 9 predicted proteins | sample MGYA00521276_ERZ808286 | MGnify/ENA primary metagenome ERZ808286 (study PRJEB31516, sample SAMN03275607) | gut metagenome | biome: mammalia-associated habitat; material: feces | host: Papio cynocephalus | place: Kenya | collected 2012-08-01 ... | reverse complement strand
TGATTAATTTTAATAGCAATTAATTTATTAAATAAATCATATTTTTTAATTTATTTTTAAAATTAATTTTTTTATTTTAAATAAATAATTTCTTCTTCAAATAAAAAGCCGTTATATGCTGCGATTTTTTTTATTAAATTAATTAATTTATTTACGTCCTCGCTTTTAGCATTATCTACGTTTACAATAAAGCCTGCGTGCTTGGTTGAAACCATAGCTCCGCCCATTCTAAGCCCCTTTAAACCAAGGACATCTATGATTTTTGCGGGGATAATATCAGCGTTACGCTTAAAAACGCTGCCTGCGGATGGCAGATTGTAGGGCTGCTTCTCACGTCTTATTGAAAGATACTCGTTCATCTTATTTAAAATGTCGTGCATATTGCCACTTTTTAATTTTAATTTAGCAGAAAGGACAATTTCATCAGTTAAAAAGCTATTTCTATATTCAGCTTTTAAATTATTTATTCTTTTTAGCTTTCCATTCTTTATTACTGTCAACTCTTCCAAAAACTCGAATATGCTGTGATTAAAAGCCCCTGCATTCATTTTAATTGCTCCACCAAGTGTTCCTGGGATGCCATAGCTCCATTCTAAGCCCGTAATCCCGTTATTTGCAAGGTTTTTGTTTAAAAGAAATAAGTTTACTCCTGCACCAACACAAACACTTTCAAATCCTTTATTTTTCTGTATTTTCATATCATTAAAATTTTTTAAAGAGACAATTAATCCGTCGAATCCATTGTCACTTGCCAGCAGATTGCTTCCATTTCCAATAATAAAATAGCGCATATTTGTGCTTTTGCAAATTTCAAGTAGCTTTTTCAGCTCTTTTATATTTTTAGGCTCGGCATAGTATTTTGCGTTTCCGCCAATTTTAAATGTTGTATGTTCCTTAAGCGGCTCATTTTCTTTTACTTCTAAACTTCCAAATATTTTACTCATGCTTGTATATATGTAATAGATATTTATTTTGTTAAAAGGTTGCCACTTTTCTCTTTACTTGCGAGGATGTTTTGTGATAAAATGTAGATGTTGGAGAAAGGGGATGAAATTAGTAGTTCAAAGAGTAAAAAATGCGACTTTATCCGTTGAAGGCAAGTTGATTTCTGAGATAGGGAAAGGGTTGGTTGTTTTTCTCGGAATTGGAAAGGATGATTCGGAAAAAGAAATTGAATTCTTTTCGAAGAAAATCGCAAATATGAGAATTTTTGAAGACGAAAACGGCAAAATGAACTTATCGATTAAAGATATAGGCGGAGAGATACTACTTGTTTCACAGTTTACGCTATATGCAAACACATCGCATGGGAATAGACCAAGTTTCTTTGAAGCCGAAGAGCCTAAAAGAGCGAATCTCATGTACGAACAATTCTGTCTGTCGCTTATGGATTATGATATCCCAGTGAAAAAGGGCGTTTTTGGGGCAGATATGCAGATCGTTCAACATAATGATGGACCTGTGACAATAATTTTGTAAAAGGAGCAAAAAATGATTATTTTAGGAGATTATCATACACACACTAAATACTCAAGAAGAGGACATGGGAAAGGTACGATTTTGGAAAACGCTAGTGTTGCGGCAAACAAAGGGCTAAAACAGATAGCGGTGACTGACCACGGATTTAATCATTTCTTGTATGGTGTGAGAAGAAGAGAAATTCCTGAAATTAGAGAGGAAATTTTGACAGCTAGGGAAGTTTCTGGCGTGGATATACTCTTGGGAGTAGAATCAAACTTAGTCTCTTTAAACGGAGATATTGACCTAAAAGAAGAGGACTATGAGAATCTCGATATCATTCTCATGGGACACCACAAAATGGTTAATTTTAATGATTTTAAGAGCTTCTGCAAATTAGGTGTTGAAAATCTTATTGAAGGACCTTTTGCTCCAAGCAAAGATAGAATAAATAGGAATACGACAGCTTTTTTGAAAGCAATTGATAAAAATCCAATTGACATAATCACACATCTTAACTATGGATGTCCAACTGACACGCTTGCAGTTGCTAAACTTGCAAAGCAGAAGGGCGTTTTGATTGAGATTAATGGAAAACGTATACATTTCACGGATAGAGAACTTATCACAATGGCAGAAGAGGGAGTTAAGTTTATAATCAACTCAGATGCTCACTCACCAGACCGTGTTGGGGAAGTCAACAACTCAATCAATCAAGTTTTAAGACTAGATATTCCTGTATCACTGATTGTAAATCTTGATAAACTTCCAAAATTTAATAAAAAGAGGAACTAATGAGCTTTTCAAGGGACAGTAAAATTGACATTTTGAATTCAGGCACAATTGAAAATGATTGTTGTGTCCTAGCTTTTTTGTCGGGACTGTTCCATGGCTGCGGAGAGATATCAAAGTCGAATGGGAAGTACATCGCAAGCTTTGTGACAGATGTGCCAGAGCTATATGAATATCTGAATCAAGTTGTCCACAAGCTTTATGGAGAGTGGCTTGAAATTGAAATCGAAGACGATTATGTAATTAATAAAACGACATATTACAGGATTACGATGTCAAAAGAAAATTCGGAGAGAGTTTTAAACGACATTGGAATTTTGGAATTAACCCCAACTGGATATGAAATTATTTGGGGAATTGCACCAAGAATTGTGGCGGAGGAGTGCTGCAAAAAGGCGTTTATAAAAGGCGCATATCTTGGAGCGAGCACATCTAGCATTAGACTTGCAGGCGAGGAAGAGTGGAAGAAAACAACGTCGGGTTATCATCTTGAATTTACGTCGCACAGTCACCAGTTTTTAAGTGACCTTGCAAACCTACTCGCAGAATTTGGAATATTAAGCAAGCTTGTTGAGAGGAAATCTCTTTACGTGCTGTACATCAAAGAAGCGGAAATAATCAAGGATTTGCTCGCTTTAGTTGGAGCAAACAACAGCGTGCTTGCACTTTCTAACGAAATGATAACGAGAGAAAGAAGAAATAAAGTTAACAGGGAAGTTAATTGCATAAATGCAAATATAAATAAAACAATTGATGCAAGTATGCGTCAGGTTGAGGCGATAAATACTATTGCAGAAACGATAGGACTGGATTCAATCAGTGAAGATTTGCAGGAAGTCGCTATGCTAAGACTTGCAAACCCAGAGGAAAGCCTTGGAGATTTGTTGGAACTATCAACAATCAAGCTTACAAGGAGTGGACTGAATCACAGACTTAAAAAATTAGAAAAAATAGCAAAATCACTTAAGGATTAGGAGAAAGTAATGAAGGAATTTATACATTTACACTTACACACCGAATATAGTTTGCTAGATGGACTTGCTCGAATTGACAAGCTCGTTGACATTGTCAAAGAGAGAGGTTGGAGCGCAGTTGCTATCACTGACCACGGCAATATGTACGGCACATTGAAGTTGTATGAAAAATGTATCGTAAATGGAATAAAGCCAATTATTGGCTGCGAGTTTTATATTTCTCACGACAGATTTAATAAAACAAACAGAGAAGACACAGGGCACTTAATCTTAATCGCTAAGAACAATCAAGGATACAAAAACCTATTAAAATTGAATGCAATTGCGTTTAAAGAAGGATATTATTATAAGCCAAGAATCGACTACAAAGTTTTAGAGCAGTACAGCGAGGGACTTATCTGCCTTTCAGCTTGTTTAGCAGGACATATTCCACAATACATTTTGAAGAGAAGATATGACGAAGCGGATGAACTTGCTCTTTGGTTCAAGAGAGTTTTTAAAGACGATTTCTATCTTGAAATTCAAAATCACAATATCCCAGAAGAAAGGGAAGTTATGGTACATCTTGCCGAAATGTCAAAAAGACTTGGAATCAAACTTGTAGCGACAAACGACGTACACTACTTAAACAAAGAAGACGCAGAGCTTCAAGACGTTTTAATGTGCGTTCAGATGAGAAAAACTGTGGACGACCCAGACCGAATGAAATTTTCCACAGAGGAATTTTACTTAAAGACATATGAGGAAATGGCGGAGGCTATGCAGGGCTTTGAAGAAGCTCTTGACGTGCCAAGAGAAATTGCCGACAAGTGCGATGTTGTAATTAAAACGAAATCGCTTGGGGAAATTTATGGCGTTGACGAGAAATACAAGCTTGCACAGGACCAAAACTACATCCCAGTTTACAAGCCTGACACGGGCGAAACGGCATATGAATTTTTGCGCAGAATTTCCTATGAGGGACTACATAAGTACTATTCAGAAATAACTCCTGAACTTATTGATAGAATGGAGATGGAGCTAAATACTATTAAAGATCAAGGCTTCGTTGAATACTTCCTTATCGTTTGGGATTATATCAACTATGCTCGTCAGCATGATATCCCAGTCGGCCCTGGAAGAGGATCTGGAGCGGGCTCACTTGTAGCATATTGCTCAGGAATTACAGAAGTAGACCCTATCAAATATCACCTTATTTTCGAAAGATTTATCAACAAGGAAAGAGTTTCCATGCCCGACTTCGACGTAGACTTCTGTCCTGATAGATGCCAAGAAGTAATTGACTACACGAAGAGAAGATATGGGGAAGACCACGTTTCAAACATTGTCACATTTGGGACAATGGCGGCAAAGAACGCCATAAGAGATGTTGCAAGAGTATTGAATGCAACAAATGACATTATTCCAATTGTCAAGGAAATTCCTGGGAAAGTTCCAGACGGACTTAATCCTAAAAAACCTGTTTTGAAATACTATTTCGGAGCAACAGGTGACAGTAAATATGACAAATACATTATTCCAGATTTAAGAAGAGCTTATGAGGAAAATGACACAATAAGAAAAATCGCAGATATGGCGATAAAACTTGAAGGTGTGCCAAGACAGACATCTATGCACGCAGCGGGAGTTTTGATTGCACCAGAACCAGTCGATGACTACGTTCCTCTTGCTAAAAACGGGGATGACTTAGTTACGCAATATGACATGATCGAGCTAGAGCACTTAGGTCTACTTAAAATGGACTTCTTAAGACTTAAAACTTTGACCGATATATATAAAGCAATTAAATATGTCAAGGAAGATCACGGAATAGATATCGATTTCCACAAAATGGAATATGATGATCCAAAAGTTTTTGAACTTATTGCATCTGGAAACACGGACGCTGTGTTCCAACTTGAAAGTGGGGGAATGAAGAAGTTCATGAAGGACTTAGGTCCAACTTGCATGGACGATATTATCGCCGGAATTTCAATGTATAGACCAGGCCCTATGGATTCGATTCCTCGTTTCGTGGAGTGTAAAAAACATCCTGAAAAAATCTATTATGAGGATCCATGCTTAGAACCTATTCTTAATATGACTTATGGATGTATTGTGTATCAAGAACAGGTTATGAGTGTCGTTCAAGTTATGGGCGGATATAGCCTTGGACAAGCAGATAATATTCGAAGAATCATGGGAAAGAAAAAAGTCGACAAGATTGCCGCTGAAAAGATTAAGTTCGTCGACGGATGGGAAGATCCATCTGGAAAGAGGTCTATTCCGGGAGCTGTAAAACTTGGACACGATAGAGCTGTTGCAGAGAAAGTCTTCGATGCTATGGCGGAGTTTGCTAAATATGCGTTTAACAAATCCCACGCAGCAGCTTACGCCTATGTTGGATATCAAACAGCTTACATGAAATGTTACTATGAAGTTGAATATTTAACAGCCGTTTTGAACAACAGAATTACAAATATCGACGATATCAAAAAATATACAACATTTGCTAAGAAAGAGGGAATTGAAGTCCTCCCACCAAATATAAACAAGAGTATTACAGAGTTTAAAGTTGAAAACGGAAATATCCGCTTCGGACTTGCGGGTTTGAGAAACGTTGGGTCTGCGGTTGTCGATACAATCATTGCTGAGAGAAAGAAAGGCGGAGAGTTTAAGTCATTTGAAGACTTTGTTTCAAGGGTCGACGGAATGGCACTGAACAAACGCTGTTTAGAAAGCTTAATTATGAGCGGAGCATTCGACTGTTTTGGAAAATATAGATCACAGCTTATGGAAGTTTATCCAATGGCTGTTGAAAGAGCAATCAAAGAGGCTAAAAACAGAGACAGCGGGCAGATCTCAATGTTCGGCGGAGATATGGTCGAAGATACATCTTTCAATCAACTTGAATATCCAAGGATTAAAGAATTTAACAAAGAAACTCTACTCAAGAAGGAAAAAGAATTCGTTGGAATCTATCTTTCGGGGCATCCTTTGAATGACTATCTGGATAAATATGACAGCTTCACATTGACATCAGATATGATCGCTCCAAAGGAAGAAGATGAAATGGGCGAGGACGTGGACGATGCTGGCGAAGAGGAAGAAGTTAGCGAAAAATTCCAAGACGGACAGACTATAATCTGTGGCGGAATGATTGTTGAAAAGAAGAAACTAACATCAAAGAAGAGCAACAAAGATATGGCGTTCATAAAAATAGAAGATATTTATGGAAATATTGAAGTTGCTATCATGCCAAATGTATATCCAAAATTCAAAAATCTTTTGGAAGAGGATAATATGATCACTGTCCGTGGGAAGATATCATTTAGAAATGAAATTCCTAGTGTAATGGCGGAGGATATTATTCCGTGGAACAAAAAAGAAGAAGAAAGGGAAGAGGAAGTTAAAGACGTTCGCAAATTGTATATAAGATGTGATACTAAAAACTTCGATGAGTTTGAGAGAATTAAAAACATTTTATCCACATATCATGGAAACAACGATGTAGTTATAAAATGCACGTCATTAGGCAAGGCATTTAGCTACAGTCAAAAGGTTGATATCAACAATTACCTTTTGAATGAGCTATATGGTGTGCTTGGTGAACAAAATGTTATTGTGAGATAAAGTCTTCAAAAATAAAATATTTAAACATTTGACAAATATATTAGTTTAATGGTATTCTAAAATAGAATGAAGGGAGAAAAACTATGGGATTATTTAATTTTATAAAAAGACAACTCTTAGAAGTTATCGAATGGGAGGATTCAACAAAGGACACTGTTGTATATAAATATCCTCTTACTGACAGAGATGAAATTATGAACAGCTCAACTTTGATAGTTAGACCTTCACAAGTTGCACTATTTGTTCATAAAGGTCAAGTTGCAGATGTTTTCGCACCAGGAACATACAAGCTTTCAACAGAAAACATTCCAATTTTGACAAAGCTTTTATCATTGCCTACAGGCGGAAAAGTTAGAATTAAAGCTGAAGTATACTTCGTTAACACAAAGCAGTTCAACGGACTTAAGTGGGGAACACAAAATCCTGTTATGATGAGAGATGCTGATTTCGGAAACGTACGAATCCGTGCTTTTGGAATTTACTCATTCAAAGTTAGCGATGTAAAAGTGTTCATGGAAGAGCTTTTTGGAACAAATCAATTGTATACACTAGCTGATATGGCAGACTATATTAGACCTCAAATTATCCAAGGCGTAACAGATGCTATTGCTGAAAGTAAGATTAGTGCTTTGGATTTAGCTGCAAACTACAAAGAATTTTCAAAGGATGTTGTTGAATATTCACAAGAAGAATTCGCAAAACTTGGACTGAAATTAGTTTCATTGGTTATCGAAAACATCTCACTCCCAGAAGAAGTTGAAAAAGCTCTTGACGAGAGAACAAAGCTAGGCGTTATGGAAGACAAGATGGGAACATACACACAATATCAAGCCGCAAATGCTATGAGAGATGCTGCTCAAAATCAAGGAGGAGGAAATCTTGCTGGCCTTGGAATTGGACTCGGTGCGGGAAGAGGAATTGGAGAGCTGTTTGCTGAAAGCCTTAGCACAAAGAACAAAGAAGAACAAGTTGTTTGCGAAAAGTGCGGAGCAAAAATGAAAGCTAGTGCAAAGTTCTGCCCAGAATGTGGAGCGAGAAAAGGAGTTGTTTGTCCTAAGTGTGGAACAGCTCTCAGTAAAAATGCAAAGTTCTGCCCAGAATGTGGAGCATCATTAAAGAAGACTTGCAAAAAATGTGGAGCTGACTTAAAGAGCTCAGCAAAGTTCTGCCCAGAATGTGGAGCAAAAGTTGAATAATGCCAAAAGAAATTAAATCTGATTACAAAAAGTGTGATGGCTGCGGAGGAAATTTAATATTTTCTCCCAGTACACAAGGGTTACATTGTGAAAAGTGTGGGAAGGAAATAGATTTTCCCAAGAAAGGTATTTCCGAGAAACATCCGATTGAAGATTTTTCAAAAACTCAAGATAATCTTGCAGAATGGCAGTCTCAAAACAAAGTGCTTAAATGTGCGATGTGCGGGGCGAGCATAGTTTTAAATTCTTTAGAATATGCTTCGAATTGTCCATATTGTGGAAGCGCGATGTTGTCACTATCGGATGAACTTCCAGGGATTCCGCCAGATGCAATTATTCCTTTCGCTTTTGATGAAAAAAGCGCTGCTGAAAAATTTAAAAGCATAGCAAAAAAGAAAGTATTTGCTCCAAACGCTTTTAAGAAGAAATTGCCAACGAGCAAAATCAGAGGAGTATATATTCCATCGTTTACTTTTGATGCAAATACATTTTCAGTGTACGACGGAGTTTTAGAAGAAGATTACACTGTGACTAACTCCAAAGGGGAGAGAGTTACAAAGACGAGATCTTTCAGCGTTAGGGGAAAGAAAAATCTAGCTCACAAGGATGTAATGATTGAAACATCTTCAAAGATCAATCAAAGCCAGCTATCTCAGCTTCTTCCTTTTGATCATAGATACACCTATGCTTTTGACAAAAACTTCATTCGAGGATATGTCGTTGAACATTATAACGAAGAAACAAGTGGGAGCTACAAAGAAGCAAAAGCTGTAATGGATAGTAATATTAGAAGGATGATTTTAAAGCAGTATAGTTATGATAGGGTTAGATATTTGAATGTAAACACTATTTATAGCGATGAAAAATTCTTATACAAAATTTGTCCAATTTACTCGTTTGAGTATACATATAAAAATAAAGAATATATAACACTTATGAATGGCCAGACGGGAAAAGTTGGAAAGGGAATGCCAGTAAGCAAAGTTAAAGTTGGATTCCTAATTGTCGGAATAATTCTGGCCATTGTACTTATTATAATAATTATAACACTGGTGCAAGGTGGGGTTATCGGTCAAAGTTTATCATAGGAGGTGAAAGATGAACAAAATAGAAAGAGGAAAAACAGGTTTAATAATAATTGGTGTATGTGCGCTAGTTCTAGCTGTTGCAAGCTTAATCGGTGCTGTATTCGTAATTATTAACGGAATTAAGAGCGTAGCAAATCAAGTAAGTGTTGCAAACGTATTCGAGCTAGTTGGAGGAGCGATTTTGATTATAATTTCCTTCCTATTAGTATATGTTGGAATTTACTTTACATGGGTCGGTGCATCAATGAAAGCAACAAAGGGAAGCATTGCTGACGGAGATCTTTGCAAAGGAACAGTAAACATGACCAAATGCTCAAAATGTGGATCTCAGGTTGAATCTGGAGATGAAGCATGCGCAAATTGCGGAGCAAGCTTAAAAAAGAAAAAAACTTGTCCAAAATGCGGAGCTGAAGTAAGAGCAAACGCTAAACACTGTACAAAATGTGGTGAACAGTTTTAATTAAAAAAACGGGATATCCCGTTTTTTTTGTTGCATAATTCAAATAAACAACTGTTATTTTAAATCAATATCGTTTTTTTATCAAAGCTTAGTACTCACTTCGTAGTTCAAATATTGCGACCTTTTCTTTGTTAACTCCAACAGGGCAGTCATACACGGCGAACTCGATAACGAGGTTGTATAAATCGTGATCTGCGATGTATCCCATAAGCTTTGAAAATCCAGGAATGTTCCAAAGTTTGTCGTCCTCTAAGTTTGAATGTACGTTGTATTGTGGGTTTTCATAAATATTTCTATGAGTTGCCTCGCTGTCTGTTCGCGCAGTTAGGTCCACAGTGTCGTTGCCATATTCGCGCTTCACTTTGATATCTCCGAGAAGGACAATATCTTCCGCATAGTCATTTGCTGAAACGCAGATTGTTACAAAATCCTTGTAGTTTTTTAGCTCACTTTTGCACTCATCAAGATTTTTGACAAATATAACCTTCCCAGAAGTGTGGTCAGGATCCCTCATGCAATACTCATCCGCATTTGTTCTTTCAAAAAACTTTTCAATGCTCTTTATATCCTTAACATCGAAGACATCTTCATCAAAATAATTTAACTTTAATTCTTTCATTTTAAATACGCTTTCACGCTTAGTTTTTATTATCATGTTAAAACCTCTTTTATAGAATAGCATTTTATTTTGTAAAATACAAATTTTAATGGCAAAAATTTCAAAAATAGTAAAATATTAGGAAAAAATTGTTGACAAAATACGTGCATTATGATAATATAACAACGTCGCAAATAAACATGCAGGTGTAGTTCAGTGGTAGAACCCCAGCCTTCCAAGCTGGTTGCGAGGGTCCGATTCCCTTCACCTGCTCCATGGGCTTCCATAGCTCAGCTGGATAGAGCAACGCCCTTCTAAGGCGGAGGTCGAAGGTTCGAATCCTTCTGGGAGCACCAATTTATTTTAATTGACCCTTTATGGTGGTCGTAGTTCAGTTGGTAGAACGCCAGATTGTGGCTCTGGAGGTCAAGAGTTCGATCCTCTTCGATCACCCCATATACTTTCTAAAATGCGTCACCTATATTGGGGTGTCGCCAAGTGGTAAGGCATTGGATTCTGATTCCAACATCCGCAGGTTCGAATCCTGCCACCCCAGCCATTTCGTGTAGGGAGGAAGGTAAATAGTCAATAATGGGGTGTCGCCAAGTGGTAAGGCACACGATTTTGATTCGTGCATCCGTAGGTTCAAATCCTGCCACCCCAGCCACTTTTATTTTTATGGCATGGTTTACTAGCTCAGTTGGGGCGACGCGTTAAGAAAAGTTGCCGGTGGCAAGTTTTTAGCCAAAGCCGAGCGTGAAGACCTGAACGCTCCGGAAGACGCTTTGTGGCTACCTTAAGAGCAAGGTTGGAGTTCTAATAAAACTCTGTAAAAAAGAATTAAATATGTATGGTTTACTAGCTCAGTTGGGGCGACGCGTTAAGAAAACTTAATGTTATTAAGTTTTTAGCCAAAGCCGAGCGTGAAGACCTGAACGCTCCGGAAGACGCTTTGCGGCTACCTTAAGAGTGAGGTTGGAGTTCTGATAAAACTCTGTAAAAAAGAATTAAATATGTATGGTTTACTAGCTCAGTTGGTAGAGCACTTGACTTTTAATCAAGGGGTCCCGGGTTCGAGCCCCGGGTAAGCCACCAAAAGAACAGCGAGAGCTGTTTTTTTGTTGCCCCGGGGCATTCAACAAGGAAAAATCCTTGTTGAAGATTGCTCTGCAATTCGAACCCGGGACTCCCGGTCGGATTCCATGCCTGTTAGGTATCGTTATATAAGCTTCGAAACAATTGTAAATCATCAAATTTACTTTTGAAAAAAAATTTGGATGCATCGTATCATCGTTCAATGTAATATGACAGTAGAAATCAAAAGATTTTTCTTGGATGTTGGCGTTTTAGGGTTCCCAATTAAGTGATCTTATTGGGGTTCATAAAAGGGCAAAAGTCTGAAAAATAATTGATTTCTGCGGGTGTGCGAAGCAAGCGTTTTCAAACGCGCGCTAGCTTAATGCTCGGCCATTCGAGAAATCTCTTTCTGAGCTTTCTCTCATAACGCACCCCGTGGTAAGCCACCAAAAGAACAGCGAGAGCTGTTTTTTTGTTGCCCCGGGGCATTCA
>ERZ808286.1449-NODE-1449-length-11753-cov-3.902206_pt1 | contig 11753 bp, 4 predicted proteins | sample MGYA00521276_ERZ808286 | MGnify/ENA primary metagenome ERZ808286 (study PRJEB31516, sample SAMN03275607) | gut metagenome | biome: mammalia-associated habitat; material: feces | host: Papio cynocephalus | place: Kenya | collected 2012-08-01 ... | reverse complement strand
ATTATGTAACAGAGTTAGAAATTGCTGAGCTTGTTCACAATGATGAAACAATTATCGAAGCAACAACACTTAGACAGTGGGGAGAAAGTGCATCATTAAAATTCGTTCTTCCTGAATCGCAAATATATAACTACAGCTACGATAAAATTTCATGGTCTGACGGGAAGACAGAGCTATATGGTGTAACAAGCTACACAATGAGTACATATGGAATTAAAGTAAAATTAACTCCAAGCTATATAGAAAATCAGAGTTTCGCAGATGTAAAAAATTATTCATATAAGCTTAAAACAAAAGATGGAATTTCGGATTTTAATGACTATAACTACTCAGTTTGTATGCTCCGTGTCACAGAAGGAGTAGATAAATTCTATGCTCCTGACTGCCGCATAACAGAAGGATACAAATTCTTAGGATGGTTGAAAGAATATAATGACAATATTTCAGAGTTAGATTATTTAATTCAACCAGGGGATATTATTACATTTAATACAGAGAACAATCAATTGATTGGCTTCTGGGAATATGACACCCATACAGTTACTCTTGATTTTGATGGCGGAACTGTTATAGATACCGATACAAAAGAGGAAATCCCAACAGAAATTATAACAGGAGAGAGCAGTTGGGCTGAAGATTTTAGGATGTCTGAGAATAGAATAGGCGGATCAAAGATTATTGATGGAGAAAAATATATCATTGGTGGCTTTGAAGTTTTAAGCCCAGTAAACTATGAGGATTTAGGCTACGAAATCAGATTAGATGAGACAGGAGTAAGAATCAGCCGTTATGATGAAAATGGATCAACTATAAGAATTGGTCATGATTTTAAAATTAAGGTTATTTGGACAAATGATTATTTGAACCAAAAAATCAAGATCAACAGAAAAGCTGGCGAACATGTTTATCTCGATGGAAAAGAAGTTAGTGAGCTTACATATGATGGAACAATCTGGAGTGACGAATTCATGTTCAATATGGAAGGATGGTCTATAGACTACATGACAAGAATTACATTCAAGAAGGACGGCGAGAGTTGCGCAGGAAGGTTAATTTTAACTACAAAAGATGGAGTTGATGCAGGAATTATTGTAGAGAATTTTAGAGAAATTGGTTATCATTCAATTCCAGGTGGCTTAATTGGAGAAATTGAGTGGGTTAAAACATACACAACAAAAATCGAAAAGGGATCAATTCCTGGGGTAGAAATCACAGGCGAAGATGTTTTTGTAACATATAGAGAAGATGATCCAAGAGAGTTATTTAGATTATCTAGAGATTTTAATACAAGAAATGCTCAAAAACTTACTGGATTCTATTATGCTGAAGGTTATTATTGCGATGGATTCAAGGGATACTCAATTGATACCAATAAAGAAGTTACAGAAGATAATGTTTCAGAATATATTGGAAACGTTTATCTTGTTCCAGTTTGGAAGAAAATTGAAGGAACGTTTAATCCAGGATCAGTAGAAGTAAATGGAGAGACTATCAAGGCTGTTTTGAATAGAAGTTTCATGACTTCCTCAATAAATGAGTTCTCTTATGATGGATATGATTTAGGACCAAATCAGCTCATTGATTGTCTTGAAATTCCTAGCTATCCAAATTACAGAATAGTTGGTCTAAACATAAACGGGAAAGATTATCTTAACCCAGCACAGATGGGAATGGTTTATTGGTCAGGAGTTAAATACTTAGTTAATTCGGATGAAAATGGTGATACATATGTTTATATTTCAGGAGAAGACCGCAGTTACGACTCTGAAACTGGAGAAGAAATAACAACATTAACTGGAAATTATAAAGTGTTTAAAGATGGAACTGTTAATGAAGATGGTAAACTTGATATTGAATATAATAATGAACTCCAATGTTACACAATAAAGAAGAATCAAGATAAAACAATTTTGGCGTATTATAATCGAAGTCATGGAGGGACTAGATTGTACACTGGCTTAAGACCTGATATAAGTTCAGATATTATAATTGATGAAAGTAGCAAGATAACTCTTAGTACGGATATAGATAAGACTGACCCATACTACATTGAATATCAAGAAAGATTTGGAGTAGGTTATACTGATTATTATGATCTTGGCGACGGCTTTAGATTTGCAAGAATAGTAAATGGAAATTCTTCTATGAATGAATGCTTGATGTGGAAAGAAGGAGAAGACATTGTAATTTCATCTGCAAGTTTCAGAGGTAACTCAGAAGCAGAAGTACTATATCATTGGGATGATAGTGGAGATAAATACTTTAAATTCTTTAAGTATAATGATGAATTCTACTCAGTTGGAGACTTTTCTGAATACGTATTAGACTATGAAACAGAGAAACAAGGAGTATCTACAATTTTTGAGCAGGATATAACTGTAATTTGGTCAACAGATGCAGCATACGAACTAAAAGACAAAGAAGAGTTTGAGAGTGCTCAAGAGGAAGAAGAAGCATTAAATGCTATTCACCAAGAAATGCAAAAATTAAGAAATATTGATGAAAAATATTCTGATAGATATATAAAGATGTCAACAGCAGACGTTTACACTGGAGAAATTCTTGAAAGCCAGAACGCTAGTATAAAAGATGCATACAGGGGTGACATGTCAATCCTTATGTGCAGTCCAAAGGAGGTGTATTTCTGGAAAGCAATTATGAGAATGGATGATGCTCATTATGTAAATAAAGTTACAAAATCAACAGAAATAACAGTCGACGGAGTCTCATATTCTTGGACAATTGTTGGAGATGAAGTTAGTCTTTCAAATGGAGATACAACAATTACATCTGTTAACAAAGTTCTTGAAATTAATGGCAAGACATACACGGCAGATTTCAGTATCCTTGGTCTAGAACTTAAAGGAGAAGATGAAACAACAATTAGTGGACATGCTTATTTCTCAGTAGTTTTGTACTATTATGGCTACGATGTAATGGTTTATAGATACGATTTGTCTCGTGAAAACGGAGAAGATTATGTAAACAAGATATCTCTAACTGGAGTTGTAGATGGGGACGAAGCTAATAATTTCATTTTGGAAGTACTAAAAGGACCAATATCTGAAGAAGGAATTTAACAAACAAAAAAGTCTATGGAAACATAGGCTTTTTTTTACACCTCGCAATCTTTTTCCACGGGTAGAATTTATTTTTATCCCGTCATACCGACTGGAGTGGCACACCGCCACTTACTAGGTTCGCTTGAAGATGTTAGAAAATCAATTCCCCTCTCACGACCCGTCAGGTGTCGTCATACCGACTGGAGTGGCACATCGCCACTTACTAAGTTCGCTTGAAGATGTTTGAAAATCAATCCTCTCTCACGACCCGTCAGGTGTCGTCATACCGACTGGAGTGGCACATCGCCACTTACTAGGTTCGCTTGAAGATGTTAGAAAATCAATCCTCTCTCACGACCCGTCAGGTGTCGTCATACCGACTGGAGGGATATTCGCTAGAATGTCCCGCAATGGAGTGTATCTGTCAAGTCTTACCAAGACTTGACTTTTATTTCATCCATATCGACATTGCACAAAACTTGTTTGGAAAGTTTTGTGAGATACGCTCCGCTTCGTCCTGACGGACTTTGGTCGGTATGACGGACTTGAAAGTCCGTGGAATTTGATTATTATTTTGATTTTTATATGCGAATCTAGTAAGCATCGTGATGCTCGGTCGGTATGACGGACTTGAAAGTCCGTGGAACTTGATTATTATTTTGATTTTTATATGCGAATCTAGTAAGCATCGTGATGCTCGGTCGGTATGACGTGATATGAATATCACGTGGAAAATGTGTTTATTGTATTTTTTTCACATCCCCGCAATCTTTAAGATATTTTTGGAAACTGCGGTGATTTTGTTTTAAAAAAAATTAAAATATGTTAAAATATTATAAGAGGTAAAGATGAAACTTAAGCCAAACAACGAAAAAAAGATTGTTATTTTTGAAGGACCAAGCGGAGCAGGAAAAGATACAATTTTAAACGCACTTGTTGAAAGATATCCTGACCATTTCTCGCATGTTATAAGCACGACGACACGTGCCATGAGGGAAAATGAATCTCAGGGCCATCCATACAACTTTGTTGATGATGAAACCTTTGAGAAAATGGTTGCAAATGGGGATATTTTTGAAAAGACTCAGCGTCACGGCACAAAGCGAGGGATGTCACAAAAAGCCTTCGATGATATCCTTGCAAACGGGAAATATCCGATAAAAGATTGCGATAAAAACGGCCTTTTTGCGCTTAAAAAACTCTATGGGGACAATGTTATTAGTATCTTTATTCATGTCCCAAAAGAAGAAGTTGAAAAAAGACTTAAGAATAGAGGAGATGCCCCTGACGAGGTCAAGAGAAGACTAGATAACTATGACGAAACGTTAAAGCAAGCGCAGTTTTATGAACACCATGTTGACAATCTTGACCTTGAAAAAGCAGTTGAAGATGTGTTGAAAATAATTATGAAATAAATTGAGTGTTAAGCTCAATTTTTTTATTAATATCGTTTGATAAATAATTTATTTTATGATAGCATTAAGTATATACAGGAGGATTACGATGCCAAGTGGATCACATGGAGGACATCACGGAAGTCACCGCGGAGGAGGCTCAAACTTTAGAGGAAGTAGTTTTAGAAGTGGAAGTTCATCTTCAAGAAGACCAGCACGCCCAATGACATTATTCTTTTTCGGAAGACATTATTATGTACCAGTCGAAAAAGCATCAGCTATTAGAGGCTTGTACTCATTAGCATTTGTTTTATTGGTTTTTGTAGCCATATTTATGGTGCCACTTTTCTCTTTAAAATCGGATATTGACAAGATAAAAGTTGACAGACAGTATTATATCGCAATGATCGAAAATGCAGAGCAGGATTCGGATTATTTAAAGACCGCCAAAGTTACGGATAAGTTCTATCATGAGGATTTCAAGAAATGGTACATCACATACACAATTCAGACAGATGACGGGCAGGATTTAAATGGTTATACTTTCTCAGTTTATACATTTGATGAAGTAAATCAATTTGTTATCGGACAAGAAGTGCCAGTTGCAGTAAACTCGAAGGAAGTTACACTTCAAACAGATTCGATCACAATGGATTATAAAGATATCCCTCTTGAGAGCGATGGAGAGTTTATTCAAGCAAACAAACAGATTAAAGTCCTAATGTCATTGTCAATCATTGGAGGCACTGCGAGTGTTTCTATAATTGTAATTGCGACAGTCCTACTGTTTAAGAGAATGAAGAAAAACGAACTTGAAAAGACGTTAGCAGAGGATCCTAGTTTTAAGGAAGAAGGTGTAACAAGATGTAAATATTGCGGATCAAAAGTAGATCCAACAGATAAATCTTGTAAAAACTGTGGAGCTGGGCTATAAAGAATCAAGATTTTTATCTTGATTTTTTATTGTAATAGATACACAAAGAAATAAACAGTAAATTTTAAGCGAGGTAGCCAAAAACCTTGCTTTATTTATTAATTCGTGTTATACTCTTAAAGTCTGCAAAGATATTTTTTTAACAAAGGATTTTTTTATGAACATATTGCAATTAGTACTGACCTGTTTGAGCATAGTGTTCGGACTGCTGTATGCATATCAAGTGTTATTTATGATTATCGGGATATTTTCAAAGAAGAAAAAATTTCCTGAAGCAAAGGAGCAACATACTTTTGCTTTTTTGATTGCAGCGAGAAATGAGTCAAAAGTTATCGGGAATTTGATAAATAGCATTAGAAATAACGATTATCCTCAAGATAAGATTAAAATTTTCATAGTCGCAGACAATTGCGAGGATAACACAGCAGAACTTTGCAGAAATCTTGGATGCACGGTTTATGAAAGATTCAATAAGGAACAAGTAGGGAAAGGATATGCACTAAACTTCCTATTTAAACATATCGCAGACGAATTTCCAGATTATGAGCCAGATGCTTTCTTCATATTTGATGCAGACAATGTACTTACAAGTAACTACATAAGTGAGATGAACAAGGCACTGGACTCTGGAGTTAAAGTTTGTACAAGCTTTAGAAATTCCAAAAATTTTGGAACAAACTGGTTATCTGCAGGATCGTCTTTGGGGTTTATGAGGGAATGTAGATTTGTTCATAGACCAAAATCTGTTTTGAAATTAAGCACACACGTTTCAGGAACAGGTTTTTACATAAGCAAAGATGTTATGACCTTTAAAGACGGATGGAAATATGTCACATTAACAGAAGATATTGAATTTTCTGCAGCCCACACACTCAAAGGAGTGAAGATAGGTTTTTGCGAAGATGCAGTTTTCTTCGATGAGCAACCTATTAAATTTAAACAAACTTGGAAGCAGAGAATAAGATGGGCAAAAGGTTCACTCATGGGATTTTCAATCTTTCATGCATCGCTCAGTCTTGAATTTTTAAAGACATTAGACTTTAACTTTTATGAATACTATTTTAGTAGATTTTTCCCAGTTGGACTATATTATGGATTGTCATTCATAGCGTCAAATGTTGTGACTTTAATTTCTAGAATATTAGAAGTGACAAATGCTCACGCAATTGTTAGTGCGTTCTATTTTATTTCGCCGGTGCTTGTTGCATTGCTTACAACGTATTTAAGTTTGCTGGTGGATTCTGTACTAGCAACAGTATTAAATTGGAAGAATATTAAAGCTCCAGCAAGAAAGAAGATTTTATACATGTTTACAACGCCAGTTTTCAACTTTATCTTTACGATTCCAGTAGTGTTTGTCGCTCTATTTAAGAAAGTGAAGTGGGATCCTATTGAGCACACAGAGAGCATAACACAGGAGCAGTTGGAAGCGGAAAGAAAGAAATAAAAAAAGATATGAACGTTCATATCTTTTTTATTATTTCTGTGTATTTGCTTATATTTCTTACATAGACAAGCAAATTTTTTGAATTTATGGGATGATTTTTTGTGGTTTTTATGATAAAATGTATTTGCAGAAGAAAGGCACAATTGAGCCAAACAAAGAAAGTGCTATCGTGATAAGGATTTTGAAAGAGAAAGGAGTTTTTATGAAAAGAAAATTTTTCGCTTTTGTTTTAATTTTATCGATATTTTCGTTGATTTGCGGAGCTAAACTTAGTGTAGTTGAAAGTTACGCTGAAACAAGCAATGTGACAGTTTTAGAAAATAATGATTTAATGCTAGGGAATAATTATCTTGATTTTTATTCAATCCCTACGTCAAGTTTTTCATATTCCAACAACGGCGGAGAACTTACAGGAAATGAACTTAGCAAGGCATTTGATAGAAATTTTTCAACAAGCTTTAAATCTAAACAGGACAACAATGTGGACTATATTGACGCATCCACCGGAGAGAAAAAAAGTAATTTTATAAACACCATAAACATTTCATTCTCTAGCGAAGTGACATTGGATAGACTGCTTTATGCCTCTGAAAACGGCATGACAAGAGGATATCCAACTGATTTAAATCTCTACTACAATAGCGGGAATGGATATGTGCTTATTAATAATTACAAAAGTACGGAAACATCAAAGTTTGTAATGTTTAGCTTTGGAAGAGAAATCTCTATGACGGGATTTAGATTTGAATATGTTAAAGTTTCAACTAATCATAAATATGTTGCCACCGCGAAAGAGATTATCTTCTTGCAGCCGGAAAGTTCGCTAAAAGAGAAATATGACAATCTTTTCACCAATTATTCCCAGACAATTTTAAGTGACGAATATAACACATTTGAAAAAATCTGTGAGCTTGAAAACAGTTTTAAAAGCAATATAAATTATGCAAAGATGCAGGAAAAATTTGATAGAGCTAAGGAAGTTGCAGTTGGAAAAATTGTCTATGATCCAAAGAGGGAATTTTCAAGCAGTAGGGAAGCTGAAAATGTTATCACTCAATACGGCAACATAGCTTCATATTGCAGCAATGTTCTTCAATTTAACTCATTTGGAACAAATAGGCAGGTCACTGGCATATTGTCATCGCCAGGGCAACAGATTACAATCTTTGTCGAGGGCGAAAGCTCTGATCCTCTTCCAAAAATTAGATTTTCTCAGCATGTGGGATTCTGGAATTCATGGCTAGGGGGAGAACTTCAGCTTAAAATCGGCAAAAACACATTTACAACGCCAAACTTTAAAAATTCAAATTACTCATTAGATGTAGCTCTTGGTGGCCCGATATACATTGTTAATCCATATACACCAGATCAGCAAAGTCAAAATGTGAAAGTGTATATTGAAGGCGGCTCACTATATCCAGTGCTAAGAGAAAACACCGATGAAAACGCATATAGATTGGAGCTTGAAAAATATTCAAAAGACGTTCAAGCAGATCCAGAGAATGTGGTCGATGTGACAGAGATTGTTTCAGATCACGCAATAGCGACAGTCGATGCAACAAAAGCATATGAAATTTTCTCTTCAGCAAGTCCAAACCAAACAATTACAAACTGGAATAGCTACATGGATGAACTTTTGGAGTTTGGTGGTGTGCCACAAAAGAGCGATGATCCTCTTTTTGATGAAAGAAACCTGCACGTTAACTTCAATGTTAGAGTTGTTCAGCCTTGGCCTCAGGCTGCAGCATATGCTTACACAGAGCACGTTGGAGTGTACAAGAGCTGGCAAAGTGCTTTGATACTAGGCTCTGGCTTTGGCTGGGGACTATCCCATGAAATTGGGCATATGGTTGATAATCCAAACAGAACGATTGGGGAAACATCAAACAATATGTATGCAAAGTACAATGAAACAGCTCTGGAGCAGTTAAACAAAAGAGGAGAGTTTTCAGATACAACAGAGACTCTTTCAAGTGACCTCACTTATGACTCTACTGATTATTTCAACAAGAACAGATACAATTTCTTAATTTGGTGGTACATTGAATGTTGGCAAAAGGGATATTGGGGGAAACTTGAGAACTGTTATAGAGGGTTAAATCCAACGCTTAAAAGTTTCTTAGCGTTAGATGACAGCTTGAAAGCGAAGATTGACAGTCTTGCCCCAACAGAAAAGCAGGTTTTCTATTCCTCACTAGTGACAGGCGTTGACATGTCCTACTATTTCGATCGCTGGGGCTATTCGATAAAAAATAGCGATGACGATCCAGTATTTAAAATAGCAAACGCCTCTTCGACTTTTAGTGAGCTTATAGGCACTGCTGTCAGCAGCGGGCTTGTGGATAATACAAAACAATATAAACTGTGGTATCAGACAAACATGGCATATCACAACAAAAACACGGAGCCAGTTTATTCCTCCGCCACGGAAGTAGAAATAAAGAGTGTGACAAAAGTAGATTTAGGATATAACATTTTTATCAATCACACAGAGAATGAAAATCATCTTGGATATGAGATTTTAGAGGGAAATGACACTGACGGATATAAAGTTATTGGATTTACTTATGGAGCTGCATTCAACGATAAAACTGTTTATGAAGAAGGATATACTCCTAGTTACAAGATTGTTGCAGTTGACAACACCTTTAACACCTCAAAAGTAAGTCAGGCAAAGCAAGTTGAAGAGAGTAATAAAATTGTTTGCAGAATTGGAGAAACAACGTATACAAGCTTAAGAGATGCAGTTCAAAGTGCAAACGAGGGCGATGTAATTGAACTACTTAAATCGACTGACACAGTTAATTTAAAAATTTCAAAAAATATAAGCATAAAGATTGCCGATGAGTTAAGTAGTAAAATTGTAATTTCAAAAATTCAGGAAGGGAATTTAATTACAGTTTCTGCCGGAGCAACTTTAACAATTCAAGGGAATGAAAACGCTATTTTAGAGCTTAATGGGAATGGATTTTCTCAAAATGGAAGTCTGTTAAATATTGGCGGAGTTGTAATTGGAAAATATTTGCACTTAACTCGCAACATTTCTTCAGGAAACGGCGGAGCTATTTCAATGCAAGCGGGATCAAAGGGATCAAGCTTTGAAAACTGCAAGATATACAACAATTCTGCGATATATGGAAGTGCTTTTACCTGCGAATATGCTAACTCAAACGTGGCTTTTACAAATGTACAATTTATAGACAACAAATCTTCATATGACGGTATTGTAGCGAACAAGGGAACAGCAACTTTTAGCGGATGTAATTTTGAAAATAACGAAGTGAGAAATGGAACAATTTACAATTATGCTGGCGGGATTGTGAAATTCGGCGGAGGCTCTATTAAAAACAATACAGCAAAAATCGGAGGAGCTTTCCACATAGACGGATACACGGAAATTATGAATTGTGAGATTTCAGGGAATATTACTTCATTCGCTGCAGCTATCTATTACGTAGCAACTGTTAAAGTTAGAGAACTTAAAATGGAAAGCGTCGTAGTTAAGAATAATAGCTCAGAAGACGGCAGAGATATTGTGCAAAATAGCGGAGCTACAACACTAAAAAATTGCAGATTGGAAACAAGCGAAATTTCCATTCTCGCTGGAGAAATGAAGATTTACTCTAGCTCGTCAATAAAGAGTGTTATCAATGTTAAAAATGGAGCTAAACTCACTCTATTTGACGGACTCTTTGAAAACATTGAAAATTGCAAATTCAAATTAACAGATGTGCATGCAGGCATGCAAGTGCTTTCTGCAAACGGATTTAATTTAAGCGAAGAGGATTTATCAAAAATAAATTCGGATGACGAAAATATAATCTTCAGCTTGGAATCAAACATTATCACAGCGAACTTGAAAGAAGTAACTATCACTCTCATTATAGGGGATAGCACTACAACATTGACATGTAATTATGGCGATGAAATTACTTTAAATTTTGACAGACTTGAAACAAAATATCCGATTAAATTTACAGCTGATGACGGCTCGGAATATAATTTTAAAGATGTCATTCAAATTAGAAAAAGCATAACCCTTACAGCTCTACTAGCCGATAAAATTAAAATTACTTTTGACTTTGGTGGCAGCCACGAAACAAAATATTTTCTTCCAAATTCAAAGGTCATCATGCCGGAGCGAAGCTACCAAGATAAGAAACTTGTTGGCTGGAAAAATGGCTCAGAGGTTTATAGTCCTCGAGATGAAATTTTAGCTGAAAGAGATATTACATTGAGTGCGATATTAGAGCAGCTTTTCAAGTTAGTTTTAAAAGACGGAGATGGGATTGTCTATGAAGGTTACTTTGAATATGGAACAGAGATTGAGCTTGCAAAACTCTTTAATAAAGACAAACTAGACTACTGGACACTTAGTGGCAAAAAGATTGAGAACGGCAAGGTTATAATTAGAAATGATATGACCCTTTCGGCGGTCTATAAATCAAACAAAATTTCATCAGCGCTGCTTATAACAATCATTGCTATTTCAGTGACAGTCTTAGTTGTAGCGATTGTGATTATTATAACCAAAAAGAAGAGAAAAACAAGATAAAAAACAAAAACGCTGTATAGCAAATTCGTGTTATATGATTTTATTTTGTTTTATACTAAATCACATAATTTTATTTCAGTTTTTAGTGTTCAATTTTAGACAGATGTGAAATAAAGTATTTTTTAGTGCTATTTTTTTTGATAGTTGTTAATTACAGGTATTTATGATAGATTAAATTAAAAAATATTGATGAAATTAAACCAATTCTTGAAAAAAAGATAAAAATTGTATACTTTTTCTTAAAATATATGCTATACTAAAAATAGGAATTCAATTTTAAGGAGGAAAATAAATTGAAAAAGAAACTATTGAGTTTTATTTTTGCTTTTTGCTTAATTATTCCTTGCATATTTTTGTTAAG
>ERZ808286.1448-NODE-1448-length-11761-cov-21.727234_pt1 | contig 11761 bp, 10 predicted proteins | sample MGYA00521276_ERZ808286 | MGnify/ENA primary metagenome ERZ808286 (study PRJEB31516, sample SAMN03275607) | gut metagenome | biome: mammalia-associated habitat; material: feces | host: Papio cynocephalus | place: Kenya | collected 2012-08-01 ... | reverse complement strand
CGCAGAGACGCAGAGAACGCAGAGATGGGGAGCCTGTCGGGAATGGCCGTGGAGATCAGGAGATCGTGGAGAAGGGAAGGTAATTAACCGTGTAGAAAATGTAGAGAATGTAGAATTGGGGACCGTGGGCCGTCCAACGGTAGGGGCGGCAGTCCCCTGCCGCCCGCACGGTATTGGCCGTGGAGATCAGGAGAAGAGTTTAACCGTGTAGAGAATGTAGAGAATGTAGAATGGGGGCCGTGGGTCGTCCAACGGTAGGGGCGGCAGTCCCCTGCCGCCCGCACGGGGTTGGCCGTGGAGATCAGGAGATCGTGGAGAAGAGTTTAACCGTGTAGAAAATGTAGAGAATGTAGAGCGGGGGGCCGTGGGCCGTCCAACGGTAGGGGCGGCAGTCCCCTGCCGCCCGCACGATATTAACCGTGTAGAAAATGTAGAAGATGTAGAATGGGGATTTCTCTGCGTGGCTCTGCGTATCTCTGCGTGAGATAAATTTAACCGTGCAGAGAATGTAGAGGCGGAGACTGCGGCCTATCGGGAATTGGCGCACAGAAACACGTATGCACCGCTGATTGGGGTGGATGTTCGCGTCGGGTAAAATATTTCGCCTGAAGAGGAACGCGGCGAATAAGCCAGATTCTGTTCATTTTCCGCAAGCGGAAAACTCTGGTCATTCATCTAACGCAATCAACCCGGAATCTTAGGTCCTTTCGTGCGAAAGAACCACCGGACGGGCCGCCCGTCGATCCCCTATTTGATCTTGCTCCGAGGAGGGTTTACCCTGCGCAGGTCGTTTCAGCCCTGCCGGTGGGCTCTTACCCCACCCTTTCACCATCACCCTTGCGGGCTGTCTGTTCTCTGTGGCACTTTCCGTCGCGCGGAATCTCTCCGCGCCCTCCGCCCTTCACGGACGGACCCTCTGCCCTGTGGAGTCCGGACTTTCCTCCGCCCTGTTGGACGGCGACCAGTCGCACGCGTTCCTCTTCAGGCGAAACAGCCTGCCCCGCTCAGCGGAACAGGATACGCCCGCACATATTGCACGCCACGATGCGCTGCGGTTTCCCCGCTTCGCCGAGCTTCATGTTGGCGTCCACATTCTGCGCCACGCTCGGCGGCTGCACCAAATGACACCCGTCGCACACGCCTTCGTGCGTGAGAGCCACGACGACCGGCCACCGCTTGGTGCGCAAACGCTCATAGTAAAGCATCGCCTTCGGGTCCGTAACCGCCGCGGCCTTTTCCACACGCTCCTTGCGCGCCGCCTCGAGTTCCGTCTCGACTTCCTTGATGCGCGCATCAATTTCCGCACAATAGGAGTCTACGCCGCTCTTTTCGGAATCGAACTTCTTCTGCGCTTCGTTGATTCGCGCCTCGGCGGACGGCAAATCGTCCATCGCCGCGAGCTGGTTGTTTTCCGTCGTTTCGAGGTCGTGGTTGACGAGGTCGATCTGGGTGGAATATTGCTGATATTCCTTGTTGGTCTGGAGTCCCGCCTGCGTCTGCTTCAAATCGCGGATTTTGTCTTTCAGGGCCGCGGCATCGTCCTCATACTCCTTGACGCGCTGCACGGCGTAATCATGCCCCTTGCGCGCGGCCTCGAGATCCGTCCGGACGCCCGTAAGGCGCGCCTCCTCTTTGGCTTTACGCTGCGGCAGATCCTTCAATTCCTTCTCAAACTCACGAATTCGGCCGTCAACTTCCTGCAACTCCAACAACGCTTCAAGGGTGGTCATTTGCCATAACCTTTCAAATTCATGTCTGGGGCAGGAGACGGGACTCGAACCCGCAACCCACAGAATCACAATCTGTTGATCTAACCAATTGATCTACTCCCGCCATAAATGGAGCCAGGTAAGGGACTCGAACCCCCGACCTGCTCATTACGAATGAGCCGCACTACCAACTGTGCTAACCTGGCTTTGTCAACTGAGGACATAGTATATCAAATTTCGGCTTGGTTGGTCAATGGTTTTTTTTGAGCTTTCTCTACACGCATCTTTATTCCGCCATTAACTGCCCAAAACCCTAGATTCGGACCGCTTCCTGCCGAACCGCCCGGCGCCGCGCCCCCCCTTCACGCGAATCCGCGTACGACTTCGCGGTCGTCGAAAGGAATCTTCACGCCTTTGATTTCCTGCGTGGTTTCGTGCCCCTTGCCGCAAACGAGGACCGTATCGCCCTTTTCCGCCGCCGCAAGCGCCAGATGAATCGCCGCGGCGCGGTCCGCCTCCACCCGATAGACCGCTTCCGGCTTCGCCGCGCGCACCCCCGCCACAATCGCGTCCATGATCGCCTGCGGGTCTTCGCTGCGGGGGTTGTCGCTCGTGATGACGAGCCGGTCGGCTCCCCGCGCGCACGCCGCCCCCATGGGACCGCGCTTCAGCGGATCCCGGTCGCCCCCGGCGCCGAAAACCACCCAGAGCCGCTCGCGCGTAAAACCGCGCGCCGCCGCCAAAACCTTCTCGAGTCCGTCCGGCGTATGCGCGAAATCCACATAGACGTCCGCCGCGCTCGCCGACGGAACCCGCTCCAACCTGCCCCATCGGGGCGTCAAAAGCGGAATCTGCCCCTGGATGACGGCTTTTTCGACACCCGCCGCCTCCGCAAGCGCCGCGGCCGTCAGGACATTGGATTTGTTGTAGTCCCCCACCAGCGGAAGGCGCGAAAGATCGTACGCCGTCCGGCGAAAAGACACCGGGACGACCCGCAAGCGCAACTTGGACGCCGCGGACAGCATCTCTTCGCCGTATCCGCCGTCCAGACAGACGACATAGGGCGGCGGTTCGGGGTCGGACGGATGCTGCGCGGCGATTTTCGCGGCGAAAGAAAGCTTCACCCGGAAATATTCCGCCATCGTCTTGTGGTAGTCCAAATGGTCTTCCGAGAGATTCGTGAACGCCCCGCCCGCAAAGACCGTATCACCCGTGCGGTTCTGGTGGATGGCGTGGGACGAGACTTCCATCGCGCAGTCCGTCGCGCCGGACGCTTCCATTTCGCGGAAAATCCCCTCCAATTGCGCGCAGGGCGGCGTCGTGTAGCCCGTGTAGAAGCGGCGTTTGAGCGTATTGACCTCGACCGTCGTCACATAGCCGCAGGCACGACCCGGCGCGGCGTTCAGAAACTGCGCGAGAATCCACGTGGTCGTGGTCTTGCCATTCGTGCCGGTTATCCCCCAGACGCGCATGCCGTCAGTCTCTCACGCCGTTCCACGCGGCAAAGCGCGCGGCGGCCAGTTTGCGGTACGCGGCGCCCTTCCCGCCATTGACGTACGGATCGATGGAAATGCCCCCGCGCGGCGCGAACTTGCCGTAGACTTCCATGTACTTCGGCGCGAGCAGTTTCACGAGATCGTCGTAGATGACGTTGATGACGTCTTCGTGGAAGTCGCCATGGTTGCGGAAACCGAAAAGATACAGCTTCAGCGACTTGGATTCCACCAACTTCTTGTCGGGGATGTACCGTATCGTGATCGTCGCGAAATCGGGCTGGCCCGTCTTGGGGCAGAGCGTCGTGAACTCGGGCGCCGTGAAGGTGACCCAGTAGTCGCGGCCGGGATGCTTGTTCGCGAAGGCGTCCAGCAGGCCCGGATTGTACTCCATGGGCACGCGAATCGTACGTCCGAGCGCCGTCAAGTTCTCCAAATCATTCCGCATCCGCCACCAACCTTTCGAAATCGCGCTCCACTTGCTCGTTCGAGACGAAATGGATGCCGTGCCAGCCGCACGCCTTCGCCGCGGCGATGTTCTTCTCGAGATCGTCTATGAAGACGAGTTCCGCCGGCGCGAGCCCAATGCGCTTCACCAGCAGGGCGTAAATCTCGGGCTGCGGCTTGTAGAGCTTCTCGTCGCCGGAAATGACGTACGCGTCCGAAAGCGCCAGATAGTCCGCGAACCGCGTGCGGAAGTGTTCCCGGGCGAAACTCGGCGCCATGTTCGTCAGAATGCCGATGCGGTAGCCGCGCTTCTTGAGGGACGCCATCCATTCGCGCGTGCGTTCGTTGCGGTAGATCCAGCTGGCGACGTCCGCCTCCAGAAAGCGCCGGCGCACGTCCGGCGCCGGGTCGAGACGCGCGTCCGCCCAGATCTTGTCGTACATCTCCTGCAGCGTGAGGAATCCGCCGTCGTAGAACAACCGGTACTTCTCGAAGCCGGCATGCACGGTCTCCCACGGAATCCCCGTCTCTTTGCAGAGCGCAAGCACGCGCTGCGGAACCGTCGACGTCGTCATCACGCCGCCAAAGTCGAAAACAACGCCTTTTATCATATTACCATCCAACCTCCATTCAAAAGCGCCTGCCCGCAATCAACCGGCAGGACGACACCCGTCAGCGCCTCGTTCGTCAGCAGGAACGCGACCGCCTGCGCCACGTCTGCGGCTGTCGGCGGATAGTCCAAAAGCCGCGGCGCCGCCTTCTCGCGCACGCCCACCGGCGGAAGCACGCACCCGGGGGCCACCGCGTTCACCCGCACGCGCGGCGCGAGTTCGCGCACCAAGCTCGACAATCGTCCGCCGAGGAGGAATTTGGACTGACCATAGCTCCCCGCTTTCAACGCTGCCGGGGCCGACAGCGTCGCGGCATCCAGTATGTGCACCACGCTGCGCACGCCCCCCGCCGGTTTCGTGCCCAGCCAGCGCGCCAACTGTATGGGAACTTCGCAATTGACGGTCCTGATCGCGTCTGAAGACTCCTCCTGGCCGGAGGACGGACGGTAAAGCGCGGCATTGTTGACGAGCGCATCCGGCAGGCACCCGTCCAGTTTGCGCCGGACAGCCTCCATGAGCGCGGGAAGATTGTCCAGGCTTGAAAAGTCGCAGCAGAAGTCCGCACCCGCGTCGGGTCGGTGGGATGTCGTCAAAACCCGCCATCCCGTCGCGCGCAAATGGTCCGCGATGCACTTCCCGAGGCGGGTCGTCCCGCCCGTCACCAAAACCGTCTTCATCTGGACGCCTCCTCCAGAAGCAAATCGAGCGCATGCGCCACGGTCGCCGCGCGGACTTCGTCCCGTCCGCCCGGGAAACGGCGGCTTTCGGTGTGGACGCCCCGGGCGGACGCGACCCCGAACCACACGAGTCCGACAGGCTTTTCGGGCGTTCCGCCGCCCGGTCCGGCGATGCCCGTGACGCTGACCGCCCAATCGGTTTTGAGACGCGCCCGGGCGCCCTGCGCCATTTCCGCCGCGGTTTCGGGGCTGACCGCCCCATGCCGGGCGAGCGTCGCGGACGAAACGCCGAGAAGATTCTCCTTCGCCTCATTCGCGTACGAGATGATTCCGCCCTTGTAGACCGCGCTCGCGCCCGGGACGGACGTAAGCGCCGCGCCGATGCCCCCGCCCGTGCAACTTTCCGCCGTGGCGCAGGTCATGCGCCGCGCCGCCAAGAGCGCCACAAGCCGTTCCGCCGCGCGCGTCATCCTACTGCGCCTCCGGGGACGCCGGCGGTTCCGCCGCGGGTTCTTCCGCGCTCTCGCAGACGGAAACGGACACGAGCGTCGCGCCCTCGTTGAGCCGCACCAGCCGCACGCCGCGCGCCAACCGGCTCTGCACCTGGAAGTCCGCCACGCGGCTGCGCACCATCATCTGGTCGCTGGTCATGCAAATGATGCTCTCGTCATCCGACACCGCGTGCGCCGCGACGACCGCGCCGTTGCGGTCCGCGCCCTTGATGCCGATCATGCCCTGTCCGCCGCGGCTGTGGCGCGTGAAGTCCTTGAACTCGCACCGCTTGCCGAAGCCGTTCGCCGTGGCGATGAAGAGCGTCTTGCCGTCGTCCACCGCGTCCAGCGAGACGACCTCGTCGCCTTCCCGGAGCCGGATGCCGCGCACGCCCGTCGCCTGCCGCCCCATGCGCCGCACGTCCGCCGCGGCGAAGCGCATGGCCCGCCCGTCACGCGTCAGCATGATGACGTCGTCCGCCGGCTTCACGAGCCGCACGTCCACGAGACTGTCGCCTTCGTCGATGTTCAGCGCGCGGATGCCGTTGCGGTTCACGTTCTTGAAATCGCCCAGCAGCGTCTTTTTCACCGTGCCCAGCCGCGTGGCGAAGAAGATGTCGACGTCGCCCTCGAACGAGCGGATCGGCAGCAGGTTCAGCACCTGCTCGCCTTCCTGCAGCTTCAGCAGATTCACGAGCGGACGCCCGAAACTCGTGCGCGGCGCTTCCGGAATCTGGTAGGCGTCCTTCAGGAAGAGCCGCCCCGTATTCGTGAAGAAAAGGAGGGAGTCGTGCGTCTGCGCCACGAAGACGAGACGGATGAAGTCCTCTTCCTTCACCTGTCCGCCCTTGACGCCTTTGGCGCCGCGGTTGGCCTCGCGGTATTCCGTGAGCGGCACGCGCTTCACGTAGCCGCGGTTCGACAGCGTGATCACGCACGGCGCGTCCGGAATCAGGTCCTTCATCGACACTTCGTTCTCGTCCGCCACGATTTCCGTCCGCCGCGCCGCCTCCGGCTTGGAGCAGTATTTGGCGCGGATATCCGCCAAATCCTCGCGGATGAGCGCGTACACCTTCTCGGGATCCGCCAAAATAGCCTGCAGTTCGGCGATGCGCGCGAGGAGCGCGGCGAGTTCCGCCGCCAGCTTCTCGCGTTCGAGCCCCGTCAGCTGGTAGAGGCGCATGTCGAGGATGGCGTTGACCTGCAGGTCGCTGAACCCGAACCGTCCCTGCAGCGCCGTCTTCGCCTCGTCGCGGTTGCGCGCGGCGCGGATCATGCGGACGACTTCGTCGAGATTGTCGAGCGCCAGCATGAGTCCGTCCAGGATATGCTTGCGCGCCTCCGCCTTCGACAGCTCGAAACGCGTCCGCCGCGTGATGACCTCGAACCGGTGGTCCACGTAGCAGCGGAAGAAGTCCTTGAGCGTCAAAATCTTCGGCCGCCCCCCGTCGATCGCGAGCATGATCGCGCCGAACGTCGTCTGCAGCTCGGTGTGCTTGTAGAGGTTGTTCAGGACGATTTCCGCCATCGCGTCGCGCTTCACGTCGATCACGATGCGCACATCCGCCTTCGATTCGTCGCGGATGTCGCTGATGCCCGAAATGACCTTCTCCTTCACGAGCTCGGCCATGTGGCGGATCATTTCCGTCTTGTTGACGGCATAGGGGATTTCCGTCACGACGATGCGCTCGCGCCCGTTCTCCTGCTTCTCGATCGCGGCTTTTCCGCGCACGGTGAGCTGTCCGCGTCCATGCTTGTACATCGCCGCGATGCCGTTGAACCCGCAAATCTGCGCGCCGGTGGGGAAGTCGGGGCCTTTCACGAACTGCATGAGTTCGTCGACCGCGCACGTCTCCCGGTGCTGGACGTAGTAGTCGATGCCGTCGCACAGCTCCCCGAGGTTGTGGGGCGGGATGTTCGTCGCCATGCCCACGGCGATGCCCGACGAGCCGTTGAGCAGAAGATTCGGCAACTTGGCGGGCAGGACGGACGGCTCGCGCGTGGTCTCGTCGTAGTTCGGGACCATATCCACCGTGTCCTTCTCGATATCCTCGAGCATTTCCTCCGCGGCCTTGCGCATGCGCACCTCGGTGTAACGCATGGCCGCCGCGCCGTCGCCGTCGATGGAGCCGAAGTTGCCGTGGCCGTCCACGAGCGGCATGCGGAGCGAGAAATCCTGCGCCATGCGCACGATCGTGTCGTAGATGGAGGAGTCGCCGTGCGGGTGGTACTTGCCCATGACTTCGCCGACGACGCGGGCGGACTTCATGTGCTTGGCGCCGCTCGTCACGTTCAGCCGGTACATGCCGTAAAGCGAACGGCGGTGCACGGGCTTCAGTCCGTCCCGCACGTCGGGCAGTGCGCGCCCCACGATGACACTCATCGAATAGTCGATGTAGTCGCGCGCCATTGAATCTTCGATATTTATATCCTCGGAATTGACCGGGGGCACGACGCCCTCAACACCCGCCGGACCGGACTCTTTGTTCTCTTCGCTCATACTCTTCTATTATACCATTTTTTGGCCTTCGGGACTAGTGGTTTGCGCGAGCGCGCGCAGCAGTTTCCGCGCCGCGCGCGCCCAGGCGAAATCGCGGCAGATCCAGACGCGCCCCCGTGCGCCCATCGCCGCACATGTCGTCCGCGGCGTTTCGCAAAACGCCGCGAGCGCCCGCCGCAAGGACTCCACCCGCGCCGGCCGCGGCGTTTCGGGCGCGGCGAATCCCCTTGCGCACCAGCCGCACCGGTGCGCCTCGACCCCCTCCCAGGGCGTCGCGTCCGTGACGACGACGGGCTTTCCGCGCGCCAGAGCCTCCGCCACGACAAGCCCGAAATTCTCCGAAAGGGACGGCAGGCACAGCGCGTCGCACGCCGCGAAATGCGCCTCTTTCTCCGCGCCGAAGACCGCGCTTTGGATGTCGAGTTCGAGCGGCAGACCCCGGGCGGCCTCTTCGAGGAGATCAAGCCCCTTGAGGGGATGGCGCCGGCCCAGGTACAGGAGCCTCTTTTGCGCCCGGACGGTGGCGGACGGGGCGGGCAGGGCGGACGGAAGCGGCGGCAAATCCTGCCCCGGCGGCACGACGGCGATGTGCTTGACGCGCGGCTCGAAAGCCCGTATCCAGGCCGCCTCCGCGGCGCTTGTCGCCTGCACGAGGTCCGCCCGGCGCAGACACCAGCGGTCCACCGGCGCGGCCAGGCGCTTCTTCCAGGCGTGGTAGGCCAGGCGCACCGGGTCGTAGGAGCCGGACGGGGTGACGATAAGCTTCTTGCGGAACAGTACCGCCAAAAGAACCCCTGCCCACACGGGCCAGGTCCACGAGCCGTGCACCTGCACGAGATCCGCCGCGGCGATTGCGCCCGGCGAGAAACGCACGAGGCGCACGGAATGCCCGAGCGCCTCCTGCGCGTGCGCGAAACCTTTCGCCAGGACGGCTATGCCGTTCCACGCCTGCCGGCCCGCGAGCACGTGGACAATGCGCATGCCCGTCAGCGCGCGAGAAGATCCGCGACCGTCGCGGCAGCCTCGGCCGGCGACACGATGCGCACGGCCGATTTGTCCTCGTCGCGGCGCTTGATTTCCACGCCGCCCTTCTCGAGCCCCTTCGCGCCCACGACGATGCGCACGGGGAAGCCGATGAGGTCCGCGTCCTTGAACTTGACGCCCGGACGCTCCACGCGGTCGTCGACGAGAACGTCCACGCCCTTCGCCTCCAGTTCCGCCTCGAGATCGAAGGCAATCTGCGCGACGTCCGCGCGGTCCGGATCCAAAAGGTCGATGCAGACCTGGTACGGGGCCACCGCGGCCGGCCAGACGATGCCGTCCTTGTCGTGGCTCTGCTCGATGATGGCCTGCACCGTGCGCGAAACGCCGATGCCGTAGCACCCCATGACCATAACCTGCTCGGTCAAATCCGCCGTCTTGTACTGCGCGTTGAACGCCTGCGTGTACTTCGTCCCCAACTTGAAGACGTGGCCGACCTCGATGCCGCGGCGGATCGCGAGCGGCTGGCCGCATTTCGGGCAGATGTCGCCGTTCTTCACGATCGCCAGGTCCGCATAGGCGGTTATCTTGCAGTCCCGCGCCAGATCCACATCCTTCAGGTCGATTTCGCCCGCCCGGTTGCCGCCGACGATGACGCCGCGCGCCCCCTCGAGGCCCTTGTCGGCGTAGATCGGCACGTCTTCCTTCGGTTGCACGGGTCCCGCATAGCCGATCGGAGCCCCGGTCACGCGCTCGACCGTGCCGAAGTCCGCCAGCTCGAAGGTTTTCGCCCCCACCAGGCGCTTCGCCTTGACCTCGTTCAAATCGCAATCGCCCGACACGCAGAAAAGAACCGGCTTCCCGTCCGCGAGATAGACGAGCGTCTTGACCATCTTCGAGGCCGGCAACTTGAAGAAATCGACCATCTCGTCAATCGTCTTGGCCAGCGTCGGCGCCTCGGAATAGGGCGGACACGGCGCGTCGTCCCGCTTCGGCACCGCCCGCTCGGCCTTCTCCAGGTTCGCCGCGTACCCGCAGCCGTCGCAAAACGCGATGCCGTCCTCGCCCGAATCGGCCAGCACGTGGAATTCATGGGACGACTTGCCGCCGATGTCGCCGGTATCCGCCTGCACGGGATACGCCTTCAGCCCGCAGCGCGCGAAAATGCGCGTATACGCCTCGTACATCTTGCGGTAGCTCTCGTCCGCCGCCTCCATCGAGACGTCGAAGGAATAGGCGTCCTTCATCATGAATTCCTTCGAACGCATCAACCCGAAGCGCGGACGGATCTCGTCGCGGAACTTCCACTGCAGCTGGTAGACGGTGACCGGCAGCTGGCGGTAGGAATTGACGAGCCCCTTGATCAGATCCGTCGCGACTTCCTCGGCCGTCGGACTCAGCGCGTAGGCGTGTTTCGCACGGTCCTCGAGGCGGAACATGCCCGGGCCCATCGCCTCCCAGCGGCCGGACTGCTTCCAGAGCTCGGCGGGCTGCAGAATCGGCATCGTGATCTCGAGCGCGCCGGCCTTGTCCATCTCCTCGCGGATGATCCGCGCCACTTTCGCGAGCGCCCGCTGCCCGAGCGGCAGATAGGTGTAAAGCCCGCCGGCGAGCTTACGCACGAGCCCGGCGCGCACGAGCAGCTTGTGCGAATCGATTTCGGCATCCTGCGGATTGTCCCGCAGCGTTTGAATCAAAGACTTTGTCCACTTCATATTGCCTCCTATTATACCATACTTCGCGTCCTCGCGCCACCCCCTAAGCGCTCTCCGCGTCTCCCGCACTCCTCTATATAGTCCCCGGTCGCCCGGGACAGGAGTCCGGTCGTGTGTGAGGCAAGAGACGGGGCGGGGCAGGAGGGGAATTTTCCCCTGCGGAAGCCTCCGCCGACACCCCCCGCATGTGACGGGGTGGAACATGCGCATGTGAGGGGGTCTAACATGCGCATGTGAGGGGGTCTAACATGCGCATGTTTTTGGACCTCATGCGGAGCCCCTTTTTCAGGGCACCCCCTTTAGAGGGGCTATAAGTGACGTTTTTGCACAAAATCGCTCAAAAACCGCAAGTTAGCGCGAATGTTAGCCCAGGCGAATTTCAAACCGCATGAGGGGGGTGTGTTCGAAGTCCAAAAACACCCCCTTTGGAGATATAGAAAACACACTATTTAAACCAAACAGAACCTGAAAAAGAAACGCCGCGGGACGATGACAGGCTCGTCTAATGTTCCGCCTCTCGCTTCGCCCGCCCCACACCCCAACCAACGGTAGGGTAGGGGTAATTTAACCGTGTAGAGAATGTAGAAAATGTAGACTAGGGGGGGGCGTCCAACGGTAGGGGCGGCAGTCCCCTGCCGCCCGTTGCACCGAGACGACATCCCCATTCTACATTCTCTACACGGTTAATGTCGTGCGGTCCGCAGGGGACTGCGGACCCTACCATTGGACGGCACACGGCCACCCCTTCGACATTTTCTATAATTCTCTACACGGTTAATGCCGTGCGGTCCGCAGGGGACTGCGGACCCTACCATTGGACGGCACACGGCCACCCCTTCGACATTTTCTATAATTCTCTACACGGTTAATGCCGTGCGGTCCACAGGGGACTGCGGACCCTACCATTGGACGGCACACAGCCACCCCTTCTACATATTCTATATTCTCTACACGGTTAATGTCGTGCGGTCCGCAAGGGACTGCGGACCCTACCATTGGACGGCACACGGCCACCCCCTCGACATTTTCTACATTCTCTACACGGTTAATGCCGTGCTGTCCGCAGGGGACTGCGGACCCTACCATTGGACGGTCCACGACCACACCTCCCCCCTTCTGCTTTCTCTGCAAGCGGGG
>ERZ808286.1446-NODE-1446-length-11778-cov-7.816515_pt1 | contig 11778 bp, 15 predicted proteins | sample MGYA00521276_ERZ808286 | MGnify/ENA primary metagenome ERZ808286 (study PRJEB31516, sample SAMN03275607) | gut metagenome | biome: mammalia-associated habitat; material: feces | host: Papio cynocephalus | place: Kenya | collected 2012-08-01 ... | reverse complement strand
TGTATCATAATAGTTGTACGTAAAGCAAAAGTGCTTGACACCAATGTCAAGCACTTTCACTTCACATACAACTATTTGTAAAGTCCTGTCTTTAATTCCAAACCTTGCGCAGTATATCTTCAAAGATATGATATGACATTTCATCTTCAAAATACAGTTGTCCAGTCTTGTATAAACGTTTGAATAGTTGTGTGAATCTTCCGAAGTTTATCATATATTCTTCACGTCCTGTGTTATACATTTTATCAACGATTACAAATCCGTCTTTACGTTTGTACGATGATATGATAAACTGTCTGCCGTTCGACCATATCGTACCTTCACCGACCGAAGTTTTGAACGATGAAAAATACGAACAGCCGACGTGTGAAGCAACTTTGAGATTCAACGCATACAGAACACCGCCCGCATTATAGTCATCATATTCAGTACCTTCGACCAACTTTGAAAACTTTGATTTTTCACGTTGTGCACGGTGTTCCTTTGATGAATATATTTGAATTGCTAACGTACCGTCACGATATGTGCGTATTTTGTCTTGCGTTAATTGAAACGACAAGTTAAAATAGTCACAAAACGGATTGTACGGGGTTAGACGGTTACCTAATATGATAAGTTGAACTTTATCTCTATCACGGTCTATCGACTTCCAAAACTCTAATAAAAGCGTCATTTCGTTATGCGTGTATCTATCGTCAAGCGGTATATATTCATCGAAATTGATTGTTTCGATTTGTGCTACATAACTGTCGAAAGTTGATTTCAATTTTCCTGACATCGTAAGTGGAACAAAAAATACAATCCATTCCCATTTGTTAGAATTAGGACGTTTACATTGAACACCTTTTCGTGAACCCTTAAATTCCCAACCTTCAAAGTCTTTACGATACTTCGCTTTTTCGGGTTTATCATCACCGAGAACTTGTCCGAAAAAGTTACTATATAAACCTTCGGGAATCTCGCTTTTGAATCGTCGCATATAGATTGAGATTAAACCCTTTTCTTTTTTGTCATATAAGGTGCGCGTTTTAATATCGAAGGACTTACCGTCAGAACGGTCACTTTCTACGAAATTAAATAACGCACCTTTTGACAATAAATGCTTTGCTGTATAGTATGTTTTGTAAGCCATTATTCATTGATAGCGGTTTCGTCATACCATATTTTGAAACCTGCATTGAGTATATCGCGCAACACGTCTGCAACGCGTTGTGGGAATTTGCCGTAAATGTTAACGTAGTCAAATTGCATTACGTTCCATTTATTCGTTGTTCCTGTGGTGATAGTATTGAACAGATTATCGACAATCTCGTTACAAACATAACCGCAGTTATCGATGTTCGCTTGAACTTCAACTTTGTTGTCGGGCTGAATTTCATATACGATAATACCGTAAACCGCAATCATCGCAGTATTAGATAATACTTGTACACCTCTATTTGAAACATACATCGCACGATTTGCAATATCAAGTTGTTTCTTTGATGATATGATATTCATAATACCGCGACCTGCTTCAAAGGGTGCATTACTGATTTGTTCTGCACCTTTTAGCATTGAACCTAAATGTCCTGTAAAACCACCAAAGGCGACTTTACTTGCACCCATTGCAATGTCGTTCACTGCTGAACCGATTTGCAATGCTCCACTTGCAATACCCATTTTTGCGCTTAATTGTGACAGTTCGCGCGCTGCTGCTTGTTGCTGTGTCACATCAGCGGTTTGAACGGATATCGGTAAATCAAGCATAAAATCTTTTGTGATTTCATAGATTTGATTTTGAAAGTTTAGATATAAATTGAAATCCGTTAATGATGCAGAATAACCAATTTTAACCATTATTTCCGTGCCGTTTTGTATAATATCGTAAGCATTTAACAATGTACCAACTTTGAATTGCTTAAAATTACAAGGCAACGTTTTTGTTGCTGTGTATACAATATCGTTGTTTGTATAAATGCTTGATACAAATACATTAAGATATGTGTTTGAATCAACTTCAACAGATACAATACCCGACGTATTAAACGGAACATTGAATACTTCGGGTATTAATGTTATATTATATACTTCGTAATATTGCTCTGTTGAAAGTTGCTTAATACTGCTATTAATTGTTAGCAATGTTGCAAGTGCTATTGCTTGTTGCACTGTAAAATAAATTGTGTGTTCTTCTTCACTTGCTGTTTTTGTTGACGCGTACATTTCCATAATTGAACGTTCTGAAACTTCGCCTTTTTCAGAAAGTTTGTAAAGTTGTACTTGCATTAAAACAGCAACTTTGTTACTTGATTCTGCAAACAATTTATTTATTTTCAGTTCGTTATTCCCTTGATATTCCATACCGAGAGAATAAAACGGTATCTTATACGAACCGTAATCGATGATACGTGAACGTGTCAACAACGATTTACGCATTTGCAGTGACGGTGCATAATTCGACCATACGTCCTCGATGTAACTTACAACGGCAATACCATTCACAACGGTGATAGCGTCGATAAAACAGAATCTCGTAAAGTTATTTGTTTCGTCAGTTATTGACATATAGTTAAATTCGTAAAATTCGTTGCCGTTATCGTCAATGAGGTCAAACGAAATTTTACCGCTGTTAGTCACATAAGTATGCGGTATTGAAATTGTCTTTTGTTCCAGCGTTTCGAGGTATCTATCAAGTGCGGTTTTGTTGTTCATATCCACACGATAGACATCGAATACTTCACTGTACGAATCGGTTAAAATGCAGTTTTTGTATAATTTGATAATCATATCAGTATATCACCATAAAGCAATTTACGAAGCCCTGCAAACAATCAAGATATATATCTTTGAGATTGAGTGCTTGTTCTAACAGTTCGCTGTTAGATTTGAAAATCAAAAGTGCGGAATCTTTGTTTCCTGTGTATGATACACGTGTCGCAACTTTTCCGTTTTCAGTGGAAACAGGATACAAATAATTGTTTGTATCACCACCACTTGAAAGATTAATTTTACGTTCGAGTGATTGCGCAAAATTATCGATATACATCTTGATTTTCGGTACATATTTTATCAATAGTTCGTTTGTTTTATCGCGGAACTCGTGATAAAAAATTTGCTCATCTTCCGAACCGATTTCGTATATATCATACTTTTGTTTCAAAAGCGTGTACATATCAAAATCGAGTTCACCGAGTGTGAATCGTGGAAACTTATTAAAAAGTTCCACGATTGCTTGCCACTCTGCTGTTTGTTCGTTTCTTTCAAGAAACGTTTCAAAAGTTTCAGTGTATAGTGCTTGCATTATATTTACACCTCAATATGTTATATTTCCTCGCTGTTAGTATACGTTATTTTTCCGGGAAGAACAGAGGAATCAATTTGAATACTGACCGCACCTTCGGTTGTTATCTTTGTCATTTTTCGTTGAATCGTTGATATAACATACGAAGAGTTAAACGTCACGGTTAAAGTGTATTGATTAATAGTGGAAGTCGACAGTGGTGTTATATCTGATATTGAAAAAACTGCTACAAATACACCTGATGGCAATTTTGCCAAATTAACCGCAGATGGTGCGAAAGACGTACCAAAACCAACTTTTATTGAACCCCTTGCTTCCGTTATAATTTTCATTAAATGCGAATAATCATTACTTTGGGCAAAGGAAAATTCATAACTGTTCAGTGTACCAGTGTCACCTTTCGGACCTTGCGGACCAGTTGCACCAGTGTCACCTTTCGGACCTTGTTCACCTTGTTCACCTTGTGGACCTTGTTTACCTTGTGGACCAGTTGCACCAGTGTCACCTTTCGGACCTTGTTCACCTTGTATACCTTGTGGACCTTGTACACCTTGAATACCTTGAACACCTTGCGGTCCAGTTTCGCCTTGTTCACCCTTTTCACCTTGTGGACCTTGAAGTTTTCCTTGATTAACCCACGTCGATGTTAAACCGTCGTAAGTCCAAACATCACGAGGTGCTGTTTGTCCTACAAAATAAGCGTCGCCCGCTTTTGCAGATTCAGGAAGTTGTGCAGTAGTGTTTACTGTTCCGATAATAACGAAATCTTTACCCGAAGCCCCAGGCAAGCCTTGTGGACCTTGTTCACCTTGTACACCTTGCGGTCCTTGTGCACCAGGTTCACCTTGTATACCTTGTGGTCCTTGTATGCCTTGTAGACCCTGAACACCTTGTTCACCTTGTTCACCTTGTTCACCTTTTGCACCAGCAGGTCCTTTCAACGTACCTACATAATCTATGTATACTATTCCATTCGACACAGTTGTGATATATGCAAAATTGCCTTCTGACAATTCATACGATGAAATCAATAAATCACCTGCTTTTACATTGTGACCGGTGGGTATCTCAATATCCGACAATTCAATGCTACTAATGTTTGCGTTGATAACGCTATCAGCAAGGAAAATACTGAAACCTTCTGAACCCATTTCGCCTTGCGGACCTTGCAAACCTCGTGGACCTTGCGGACCTATCACACCTTGTGGACCTTGCGGACCAGTGATACCAGTTGCGCGTTCAATATAAAACGAGGTTTCAGAAACACCTGTAACAACTGCATAATATGCGTTGTCAAAAAGAACTACATCACCAATTCCAATAGTATGTCCTTCAGGTACAACAACCGTATTAAGTGCGTAATCCGTTTTACCTGTTTGATATACTGCTGATGATTGATAAATTTGATATAATGGATTTGCTTTCAAATATTTTTCAACGCGATGAAACGCTTCTAAAAGCGTTTCATTCGTGTTAAGATGTGAAGGATTATATCCTATCATACTGTCACCTCATTTTGTTCTTGTTCCGTCATTTGTCGTTCTCTATCTTCTGTCAATGACGTGTTACCTACAAACCTAATATCAAGTCCTGCAACTTCTGCGTCGTGATTGAAAGTGTCAATCAAAACACCGATACTTGCCAATGCATTACCCTGCGAAGCCGTAACTTCAACACCCTGCACACGTTCTGCCTTGTCGGTATTTGCCGACGATATGCCGATATGTGCAAGTGTTTCGTTGATAACCTTTTGTCTATCTTGCATAAGGTTTGTACATAGATATTGCGCGCCTGTTGAATAAACGTTCGTATTGCCGTTCACATTCGCCGATGAATTTTCAAACACCACAGTCGCACCGATTTGTTTTGCTTCATATTTGTTTGCTAATGACAACAGTGTCGTGTGGTCTTGTACCTCTACAACCGTCATAGTTTTTACTGCGTCAAGATTCTGACGTATCGTCATATCGAAGTCGATGATTTTTTCGATTTGTACTTCGAGATAATTTTCAATAGGATAACACAAATCGTTAGCACGCAAAATGTCAACCTCGTTTGCTTGTCGCATTAATGTTAACCCGTTAAAACCTATGAGATTATAATATTTCGGTAAACCGTAAACGTCAATACCACCATACACAAAAGGCAAGTATAGTCCTGTTTGTTTGTCACGCGCTATACCGCCTTTTGTCATAAGTGTTCGCAACAAATATCTTTTCGGCAAGTCCGCAGGCAAATTTTCAATTTTTACTGAATTATGAAACTTGCTTGCAAATTCGTTATAATAGACGTCAAACAACTGCTTGCGCAAATGTTCCGCGTCACGTCTTGCTTGTCTTGTATTCGTTGCCATACGTCACCGCCTTATGCTGCTGCCTTTGCGTAGTTGAAATAACAACAATCGAACAACGGTGAAATTGCGAACATATCTTCAACGTGCAAGAAGTAGTTGATGAACAAACCGCTTGCATTGAGTTGATTTACAAGTTCATACAATCTCGTCGGTATGATGAGTGCAGTTTGGTCAACGATATAGATGTTCGTATCAGAACTGTCAATTTCAATCAAGCGACCTTGAATTTCCGCTTTCGAGAGATTGAAAACACCTGCCAATTCGTCAACGTCGATTGCGTTGATAATTGTATACGGTGCAATGATATAAATATCTTCGGAACGTGAACGACGTGGCAACCCCGACGTATTAAAGTCTGCATTGACAAATTGCATACCTTTAACAGTGTCCTTGATTTTTTTCAAAATCGCTTTATAATCGGGCGTGTTGTTAGCACCGACATTGATGTCACCGACGTTCTTAAATACCGTCGTATTTGTCGTAAGCGAACCGTTTGTTGCACCCCATTTCAAGAGTGCTTTTACATTTTGAAATTTGTCGTTGATACGAGATTGTGAAAGGACAGAAACGAGGTTAGTCGTGATTGCTTCCGTATCCGTACCCTCTGCCAATGCTTTACGAAGTTTTGAAACATCGACAGTTTGTTTGTATACGCGTCTTTCCCAGTTATTGAAATAACGCACAATCATTTTGGATTTTGTCGCACGCGTCAAAGCGTCTGCGCCTGTTTCATCGTATGCTTCTGCTTCAACCAATTTGATAACCGTTTGTTCAATCGTGTCACCCTTGTTTACGGGCATTTTGTCGAAAACTGCAAGCGGATTTTTTGCTTCAACTTGTCTGATGACTTGATACGCGATTTTGCCTATCATATCACCGAGTTCAGCATAGGTGTTCGGCTTGTAAGACTTACCGTCAACACCAGGTGCAAAATTGTTTTGTACTGCCATAGATTACCTCACTTTATAAATTTTTGTGTTATTTTTTCGAGCAATGTTTGCTCGTAAGTTTTTTCTTCTTCATCTTCGGATTTATCGCTTTGTTCGTCCTTATGTCCCGAAAGTAACGCGCGCATATCCCGAATATGCCGTTCTTCTTGTTCTTTTTGCTTTGCTTCAAATTCTTGACGCAGTTCTGCTTCACGGTCTTTTAGTTTCTTTTCGTACTCTTCACGCAAAGCAGTTATCAATTCGTCAGAGGGTGTGTTCTTGTTTTGTTCTTCCGTCACTGTTTACCGCCTTTGAGAATTCTATAAGTTTCTCAACATTTTCGTCGGTCAAATCCGCAATAAATTCATATCCGTTGGCAATGCAAAACTGATTGAATTTAGTCATCACATATTGTTTCTTTTCTTCGGAACTGAAATCTTTGAATTGTTCAACCTCTTTCATAAACTGCATAAGCACATCAAGTGTAGACAGTTTCACGTTTTCTTTCTTGAACAACTTTTTCCATTTACCAGTTTTGAAAAAAGATACAACATTGGATATTGCAAGCGCAATCGCTATAACGATATAAACGCCTTTGATAATCCACTGTACTGTTTCGGTCATACTTCACCACCTTTTAATTTATTTTTTCTTCACGATAAGTATAACACTTAATATGAATAATTGCAACATTAAAAAGATTTTATATATAACTTCGATGTTGTCAACACACCAGTTCCATATATCTGTGAATTTCATCGTATGTCACCTTCTATTGCTGTAAGCAAATCAAGAATAGCAATTAATAAACCGTAATCTTGATAACAACCTTTTGCAATGCCTTTTGTGCATAGTTCGTCGATAGTGTCCTTAACTGCTTTTTTATCGTGATGAACAGTTAAAAATGCTTTAATTTTTTCGATTGATTTTAATTCTTCCATTGTGTCGCCTCTACTGTGAAATCAAATGCTTTTTTATTCAGATGTCCGAGTTCGACATACTCGAACAATGTTTCTGTGTCCTCAAAGTTTTGAATCGAACCGTCGGGATTGTTTTTTAGATAATCGATAAACGATGATATATCGTTCATCACGTACCATTCGAGGTCTTTTATAAGATGTTTATAACAAAAATCCTCTTTCTTATATGGACATTTTGAACAGCACGCTTGTTCGCGCTTTGTTCCCATTTTTGAACAGCAATTAATTGCTTGCAAAATTTCTTGTTTAGTTTTCATATATGCACCTCGTTCTTTTCGGTCTTGATAAACGATAAATTCGTTTATTACGTTGAATTATTAATCTATGAACCATAGTATTTGTTATTATATCGTGTGGATTTATTAAAGCATTAATAAAATCATTCATATTCTTAACAGAATAATTAATATATTTTTTCATCATCGAAATCCTCTAAACCACCTAACACTTCTTTGTTGATTTCCATATTTTCATCATTCAAGATGAATTTGTCAACATAGATGAGTGCTTTACCACCGCGAACATTCAAACCACACAAACACTTGAATTTGCGATTAGGTTTGAATATTTCGCACGCTTCGTCAAAGGTTTTACCCTCAACTTCCTTTGCTACAACTTTCGTGTTTACACCTTTACAATGCACTTCATAATGTTCACCGTCATACATCAAATATGACTTTGGTGCTAAATAAAGCGCATATTGATAAACACCTTCACATTTCACTTTACCGAGTTCAATATCGTCACAATCGCTATAATCACATAATGCGTGTACGCTGTCCGTATCACAGTATATGAAATTGTTCTTCACATCACCACGGCATATAGTACGTATATACCACATTAAATGTGACCGTGCCAATGCCGTTATTCTCGAACCGACTACCACCGACAGCATTGATTTTTCGTCAATCTCTGTACCGTGTTTCACAAGATGAACCGCACCTGTATCTTCATCTAATTCATACGCAACAATATCACGTTCTATGCGTTGAGCAATCTTGCCGTATGCACTGTTCAGAAACAGTTTTGCGCCTTGCTTGATTGCGCCCTTTTCGGTGCATTTTATCTTGTAAAAATCTTCGACGTACTTTTTAATGCCTTTCGGAACTTTACCTTGATATTCTAACACGTATTGAATATCATAATCCAAATCATACCACAACATCAGTTCTTCAAGTTCTTCAAGCCATATATAACGCTTATCGGGTTCGCGTATGACATCAGTATAATCACCTGTCATTGCGTCTTGCCATATCGGTATCATTCCACGCTTCAAAGTTCCGAACAGATTCTCGATACATAAGATGTAAACCTTGCCTGTTCTATCTTTCGGTATTGTCTTTCTTTTAACACCTCTACCGAACGGATATAACATACGATACATTTTATCAGGGTACATACTATTGACATCGAACTTGTATATTTGCTTTTGCACAATACCGACTTTATACGGATTCACGAAACATTTACCACCGAGATATAAATGATGTTCCCGAAAGTCTTTATCTTCTTCGATAGTCATCGGAAAGCACATTTTGAACAGCATTATATTCTCGTCAGGGTTATGACCGTACGCATATTTTAGCAGTGCTTTTTTAGCAAGTCCGCCAGCGGTCATATAATCACCTGCAAAAAGACTGAAACCTGATATGTCTTTTATCGTTTCGTCAATCTTTTCAGCAAGCAAATACAAACCTTTTGTGTCGTTAATCATATATTGAATATCATCTTCAATATCTGCTTCGACATAATCCATTTCAAGTTTGCGCACATCTTCACCGTGCCGGTCTTTAATTTTCCAATCGGCAAGATTTTTAGCAAGTCCACCGCCGTATATATTGCATATATCAATCATACGAAAGTTATGCACTTTGCGCTGACTTCTTCGGTTGATATATTCATTCCATATGCGCATTGAATAACGTTGACCAAATTCACCATTCAATGACTGATACGTCTTTGCAGGTAACTTTCGATAACGTTTATCTTGTGCTAATTCGACGGTGACATCGTGCCAATCGTTGACTAAGAAGAAGTAATCAAAGATTGCAAAATCAAATTTTGCGTTATACCAAAAGACAATTTCAACGTTCATCATCGAACAACAGGTGAGGAAATCGTCAGCATTTTGAAACAATGCAAAGTTTTTACCGTCTGACAACATAAAAGCATATGCTTTGACTTCAAAATGGGATTTAATCCACTTTTGATTATGCTTACGTACACCTTTTTTATTGACGTCATTATATAGATGATATGCCTTATCTTCGGATAATAATTCACCGTCGCAATATAATTTTGTTTCGGTATCTGCGCCGAGATATTTGCAGTGTGGGAACGATAACGCCGTATCGAACTTCCAATCACCGACCACTATATATTTATCTTTAAAAAACTTTGACGTTTGCCACATTTTCCACGTTTTATAGTCCTACGACTTTATGAACCTGCCTTTTGATATTCACGGTTTGTATCTCTAAACTGCTTTATCTTGTCACGAAACGTCGCATACGAGATTCTACCTTTCTTGTAACGTTGTAACAATTTATCGACTTCTTTATACTTCTTTGCCATATTCTCGAATCGCTTTTCAGTAAATGCTTTTTCAAGATTTTCAACATTTGAAAACTCGCTCGCGATATTCACCGAAGGCGAAATATCCGCAAAACGTATATTAAACAATTGTGAACCTTGATAAAATGCCGAAGCATATACTTCGCGGGAAACATTAAAGTTTGTTGTTACGCCTGCCTTTCGCGCTCTGCGTAATGCTTGACGATATGCATTTTCCCAGTAATGTTCAGCGACATTGCGTTCGAATCCGTATCGATATTGCAATTCTTCGATTCCAAGTTTTTTCCAATTTGTCCGTGCCATATATTAAAGTTTGTTCCCACCAACCACCCAACGTGCGCAACGTGTGTTATATTTTGGTTTGTGTTGCCACTCTCGTGGGGTATTCCTACCTGTAACCATCACAACACTATAACACCCGTTTTACATCGTCACTTCAATATATGCAGATTGTGCCGTTCTCGTCGATTTCAAAAGAACCTTCGTATTTAATATACTTCTTTCCGTTCTTCGTCTTGCCGGCTGCACAACTTGCAATCTTTTCGCTCGTGATATAAACGAAGTGCCAATCGTCATCGAAGTGTGCTATACGATACCACGTCCCATTTAGAGCACGGTATCGCATTATTTTAAGCATTCCGATTGTTCTCGTCATATAAATCAAAATATTGTTCCAAGTCCTCAATAGGTCGTTCAAGTTGCGTTATTGTTTCAACGTCACGAATCCACAATTTCGGATATTTTCCGCGTTTGTCAATCGAAAGCGAATCCGCGTTGACTTTGATTTTTGACCACGCTATTGGCATTTTTGCCTTCGGTACGTCTTGCGTGAAACGCGCTTCAATCCACTTGCCGTCTTTCATCTTAGCAGCATATGTTGTAAACGTGTTGCCGTTCGTCTTGTTTTTCTTCTTACGTACGATAATTTCAAATTCGTAAGTCTTTGTTGATTCTGTTGTTTGTTTTGCCATATATAACCTCATACCGCCGAAGCGGTTGACGCGTTTAGTGCGTCACCCTTTATTGTATGGTGTCCGCTGATAACGTTCAACGGACGAAACGAGTCAATATAAGGAGCAAATTAAAGCACATATTGTCCTATACTGTATGCTGTGCCATCAATTGATATTAATGCACTATCGCAGATTGATAAGTCATCGTTCACTGTCGAATAAATAATGTACTCGTGCATTTTTTCGTCATTGTCATAACCATATGCTTTTATAGTTACAACTGCACTAAATTTATCAAAACACGTTATATCTACATCGACGTATTCCCAAATGTAAAAGTGATGCTGTAAACCTTCTTCTTTAAGCATACCACAAGTGTCATCAAGAATACGTGCGACATCGGATTTGACTGTTTTAATAAATTCACGAACGGCTTTCAGTTCGCAGACGCGCACTGTGTCACTAACTACAAATTTAACAACTTTCTTCAATTCTGTTTGTTTCATATTTACCTCAATGTATAGTGTCAAGCACTTATACTTGACGCGTTTAGTGCGTCACCCTTCGTTCGTATATAGAATACTACTGTAATCTTAATATAACCTTAATATAACCTTAATTTTATATAAATATTTATACAAGGATTTACGAAAATAGTTGTACGAGCCGAAGGGGAACGAGGCGACTGTACAACTATTATTAT
>ERZ808286.1444-NODE-1444-length-11783-cov-3.139154_pt1 | contig 11783 bp, 10 predicted proteins | sample MGYA00521276_ERZ808286 | MGnify/ENA primary metagenome ERZ808286 (study PRJEB31516, sample SAMN03275607) | gut metagenome | biome: mammalia-associated habitat; material: feces | host: Papio cynocephalus | place: Kenya | collected 2012-08-01 ... | reverse complement strand
TTTATTATACTTCTTCCATGGAACATATTTTACTTCATAGGCTTTTTTATGTTACTTTTCTTCACTTATGCTTTCATCTTCATTTTCTTAATCGCTAGATTTTTCATCTGTACTAAATGTCATATCACTATCTGGCTCTTCTTCATCTGGAACAAATTCAAAATAAGTTCCGTTTTTTGCAGGCTTTGAAAGTTTTACAGTATTTTTTTCTGCAATAAGCTTTCCGCGTTCAAAAACCGCTTCTGTAGCATAACCGTCGCGAATTGCAATTACCTTAAAATACGAAGAAAGCGCATTTACAGCCTTTGTGCCGACGCCATTCATTCCGACAGAAAACTGAAAAACATCGTCATTGTACTTTGCCCCGGTGTTTATCTGGCTTACACATTCAACAACCTTTCCGAGCGGAATTCCACGTCCGTAATCCCGAACTTTCACGCGGTTTTCAACAATTTGAATATCGATTCTATTTCCAAAACCGACAATAAATTCATCAATTGAATTATCGATAACTTCTTTTAAAAGAATGTAAATTCCATCGTTCTGGTTTGAACCATCGCCAAGACGTCCAATATACATTCCTGAACGCAAGCGGATGTGTTCCAAAGCATCAAGATGTTTAATCTGCGAATCGTCGTAAGCCGCAAGTTTTTTTCCGTTAGATTTTAAAGACGGATCGATTGATTTTGCCGCGGCAAGGGCTTTTGCTGTCTGTTCTACAGTAATTCCACGTTTTGCAGAAATTTTTTCTTCCGTTTTTTTAGGCTTAGCCTTTGTTTTAGCGTTGTCCCACGCTCTGAAAGTTCCGGTTTCGTCAATTCCAGCGACAGGCTTTTTTGCTTTTATAAAAGTTTTTTCTGTTTTTGCGGCAGTTTTCTTTTCAACTGTCTTTTTTTCTGTTTTTTTGTTTACAGCAGAAGTTCTTTCTGCAATTTTAGACGTTTCAGTTTTTCCACCCATAAATCTAAGTTTAGCGGAAATTTTCAAACTCCTCAACACAAGCATAACATAAGTATCAGCCAATTTTGCTTTTATAGCAGTTTTACAGCACCGTATTCACTGTCCTTAAAATTCAAGAGACTTTGAATCATTGTCTGCGCTCTAGGACTTGCCTCAGAAACCCGCTCAACTTTTCCAGAAAAATGCTTTACAAGAGGATTTATATATCTTTTTTTTACTTCAAGATTTACGCTGTAATAATTTTGCTCAGGTTCCTGGCAAAACCGTTCAATCTGCGTCATTGTCCGCCATTTTTTTATAAGCGAAGAAAGATAACTGTCGTTCTGAACCGCATATTCGTCAAAAATTTCAATCACTTTTTTTTCGCTCAAAGACATGCAATCTTTTTCTGTTATCAGTTTTTTTTCAATCGCAAGATTTACGATTTTTCCAAGCATATTTAACGCAAGTTTATTTTCGTTGCGCTGTAAAATCAAAGAGCAGTCGCAAAAACCTTCGGTATAAAGTTCTGCAAGTTTTAAATCCGAAAACCCAAGCTCATCTTTTCCACTTTCGTTTTTTAACACACAGATATTTTTATAAATTTCTTCAGTTTCTTCAAATGTCCAGACGTGTCCGTTGTTCAAAAATGCCAGGACCATATTGCTAGGAAACATATATTCCAGCCTGTCTGCGCTCAGACGCGGAATTTCGTTGTCGCACAAAGGATAAATGTGATAATCGGCAATTTCCTCAAGTTCAATCCTGTCTTTTTTTAAAAGTTCAGCAAGTTTTTCGTCGCCAGCAAGAATATTAAAAGTTTCGTTTTCACTCAATTCCTGCTTTAAAGCGTCTCCCTTCCTAAAATCATTTACGTGGCTAAAAACGCCTGTCGCAATGTCATGAAAAAGAGCCGCAAGTGTCTGCTTCTTATCCTGAGAAAAATTCCAGGCAACAAGAGCTGTTCCAACACTGTGATCAAAACGGCTGTAAAAAAATCTATTTCTGTAAAGCGCAGTCCAGTCAGTTCCGCACAAAAGCCCAATGCCTTTAAGCCTCTGTAAAGCCGGCAGACAAACATAACCGCAAAGCCAGGAAGGAAACTCCTTGCAGAGGATTTTATGATATTTTGAAGCAAAATCTTCCATATGTACTTTAAATATTCCAAAATTTTATTTTAAAAGCGAAGGTTTTCCTGTAAATAAAATCCGCAAATTTAATTTTATGTAAGAACAAATTTCGCGCGAATAAGAATTCAAAACAAAAAGTGCCGGCGTCTTTGAGGCAACTCCGTAAACGTCCGTAAAACCAATTCTATTTGCAAGCCGTTCCGCCCTCGCAAGGTGAAAATCGCTTGTCACAACAGCAACCGGCGCATTTAAAATTTCCTGAACTGTTTTATTCTCATGTTCTGCAAGAATTTTTGCGCTAAACAAAAAATTCTCAATCGTATCTTTTGCCATATTTTCCGCAAGAACCCTTTTTCCGTCAATTCCGCAGGATTCAAGTGCAGGTTTTAAAACGTCAGATTCCGGACAAGGAGAAAATCTTCCTTGTCCGCCGGTTACAACAGAAATCGCCTGAGGCTGAGTTTTTAAGTACTCGCCTGCCACACGCACACGGTTTTGAACCGACAATGTCAATTTTGCGTCTTTTGTAATTCCACCGCCAAGCAAAATCACATACTGAACTTTTTCTTTTCCGTCAGAAAGTTTCGGATTACAGATAAGAAACAAGTTTATACCGCAAATTACAGCGCATAAAAAGACAAAAATGCAAAAAAATATTTTTACGCTGCGTTTTATCTTAAAAAAAATCGTTCTTAAAAGCTTTTTTTTCTGCAAAACAGCAAGAACTGCAAAAAATACGGCGCACAAAAGCCAGACAGCAGAAAAACCAAAAAAGGTTCCCCAAAAAGTTCCGGGAGAAGCAATCTGCATTGCAACAAAATAAAAAAAAGACAAGGCAGAAATAAAAACAAAAATTGCAAAAATCATAAACTTTAATAAAAAAATGGAGCAAACTTTTACAGTCGAGTGGCTTTCCGCCCTTCCGCTTTCGCTCCATTACATTCCGGCAATTTCGCAAGGCTTAATCGCCAGAATGTAACTTCGGGGCTGCAATCCAGGCTAGGATTTACCCAAAAATATGCATTTTACCGCTTAACGGCCAAATCCCGGAAATCCGCCAGGAAAACCACCGCCCATTCCAGCCATTCCTTGCATAAGTTTTGCCTGCATTCCGCGATTTTTTGTAAGTTTTTTCATTGTAAGCTTAGTTTTTTCAAACTGCTTTATTAGTTTATTTACTTCAGCTACGCTTGTTCCGCTTCCTTTTGCAATTCTCTTGCGGCGGCTCGGACCAATAATCAAATGATTATTGCGCTCCTTTTGAGTCATCGCCTGAATAATCGCCTTCTGTCTTTTCATTCCAGAAAGGTCAATCTTGCTTTCATCTATTTGTCCAGAAAGTCCAGGAATCATATCGAGCAAAGAACTTACGCTTCCCATTTTTCCGACGTTTTCAAACTGAGCAAGCATATCATTCAAAGTAAATTCATTTCGGGCAATTTTTGCCTGAAGTTTTTTGGCTTCCTCTTCATCAACCGTCTGCTGAGCTTTTTCAACCAAACTTACAATGTCACCCATGCCAAGAATACGGCTTGCTATTCTGTCCGGATGAAAAGGTTCAAAATCATCAGTCTTTTCGCCTGTACCGATAAACAAAATCGGTTTTCCAGTGATTGTCTTTAAGGAAAGGGCCGCACCGCCACGAGCGTCGGAGTCAAATTTTGTAAGAATTACACCTGTAAGTCCAAGCTGCTCGTCAAAACTTTTGGCAACGTCAACTGCGTTCTGGCCGGTCATTGCATCTGCAACCAAAAGCACTTCCTGAGGGGCAACTGCTTTTTTTACAGAAACAAGTTCTTCCATCATATTTTCGTCAATTTGGAGACGGCCGGCAGTATCAACAATCACCGTATCAAAACCATTCTTTTTTGCAAACGAAAGACCGTTTTTTGCAACTTTTACGGCATTTTTTTCACCATCTTCAAAATAAACACTTACGCCAATCTTTTCGCCAAGAGTTTTTAACTGCTCAACGGCAGCAGGACGAACAAGGTCACAGGCTACAAGAACAGGTTTTCTGCCTTCTTTTAAAAGTCTGGCTGCAAGTTTATGAGCTGCAGTCGTTTTACCAGCTCCCTGAAGACCAAGCAAAAGAATTACAGACTGTGTATCAGGACCTTTTAACTGCAAGTCAACCTTCTGGTCGCCGAGCATTTTTACAATGCGATCATAGATAATTTTTACAAACTGCTGTCCAGGATCTACAGCGCGCAGAACTTTTTCGCCTTTAGCTTCTTCAATCGTAGCATTAACAAAGCGACGCACAACACGAAGATTCACATCGGCTTCAAGAAGAGCCATTTTTATCTGTTCAACTGTGTCTTCAATATTTTTTTCTGTAATCGTAGATTTTCCGCTCACAGTACGGACAATATTACTGAAAGTATTTGTAATTTTTTCAAGCATTTTTTATTCCTGTAAACAATCAGCTAATTTTTAAATTTTAGTCAATTTTTCCTGTTGTCAAAAGGTCGTTAATCAAGTCAGCAGGTTTTATTTCCTTATTGAGAATTCTATAAAGACCTTCGCAAATCAGAAGTTTAATACCAAGCTTAGCAGCAATTTCGTGCACATATTTGCAGGCAACAGCACCTTCCGACAAATAGCCGATTTCGCCAATGCGCGCAATAAGGTCATCAAGATTTTTAAATTTTTCAAGCATGTCTGTTTTTATCATATCCTGACCAAAACGGCGGTTACGTCCATATTTTGAGCGGCAGGTTACATCAAGATCGCCTACACCGGCAATCGAAGTAAATGTTTCTGGATGTGTTGCTCCCATAGCCATGCCGAGAGTTTGAATTTCGTTAAGTCCGGCAGCAAGAAGCAAAGATTCCGTATTATCGCCAAACTGATCCGAATGTTCAGCAATAGCGTCCAATGCGCCAAAAACAATCGCAATTACGTTCTTTGCGGCGGCACAAATCTGAACACCAATAACATCAAGCGAAGAATAAACCATAAGTCCAGGAACATGCATAAGTTCCCGGAAACGAATAGAATTTTTCGCATTTTCAGAAGCAGCAATCAAACCTGTAAGTTTTCCCATTGCAACTTCCTCTGCATGAGAAGGTCCGGCAATATAAACAAGCTGACCTTTATAACATGGAGGCAAAACATTTTCCAAAGTTTCAAGAACAAGTTTCGGTCCTTCGGCAGAAGTAATAAAACCTTTTGTAATTACGCCGATAGTAACATTTCCCTGTTTAATATCATCAACTTCAAGCAGCTGCTTAGCAGTAGAAGCAAGATAGAGCGAAGGAGAAGCAAGAATCAAAAATTCTTTTCCGCTGGCAACTTCTTTTATATCAGAAGAAGCAGTCATATTTTCAGAAAGAGGATAGCCCGGAAGATAGCGCTTATTTTCATGATTGTTATTTATGCCGTCAACTACATCCTGTTCGCGCGCCCACATCTGAACCTTATGTCCACCACGGGCAATTGCCTGTGCAAGACCAGAACCCCACGCACCAGCACCAATAACACCAACATTTTTAGATACCATTTAAGACCTCGTAATTTTTTCTCTAATAAAGCCAATAAACCACAGAGATAGTATTCTAATTATAGCAACTTATTTTAACAGGGGCAATTACACGCTATTTTTTGTATTTATGGGCGTTCCGGCAACAAGTTGCCGTCCGGCTTTTCAGGGTTGCATTGTTTTCTTTCATTGCATTCCAGAAAACAACACCTCCGGCGCCCTTACAATCCGTAACGCATTCACAATTATTTCTTAAATTTCAGGAATAATTCTTCCACAGCCGTAAAATGTTTTTTTCCAGTAATTTTCATTCAAACCGCTGATAATTACACCAGTTCTTGGACCGCCGCTTGCCGCATTTAAAAATAAATTCTGTTTTCCAAAGTCATTTTCTCCAGGATTTTTTCCTAAATAAATACCAACATGCGTAATTCTTGAATCAGAAGCGCCCTTAAAAAATATTAAATCGCCAGGAAGAGCTTCTCCCAACGAAACAGGAGATGTCTGATTGTAAATATCCTGGGCGTTTCCCCTTACATCTATACCAAGGCTCTGTTTTGCCGTATAGGATACAAGTCCAGAACAGTCAAAGCCCGGTCGTGGAGTTTTTCCGCCCCAAACGTAGCTTATGCCTTTATATCCCATTCCAAAATCAATAAACTTTTTACGCATATCTATTACAGAATCCATTTTTTTCTCGGACTCTTCAATCGACATAGTTTTATTATTTTCATCCTGCCGCTCCAGCAGTTTTTTCTGTTCATTTTCTTTTACAACAGGTTTATTTGCCGTAGTTTTTCTTTTTGAATCTAGTTTCTGTTTTTTTTCAGTTTTGTTTTGGTTTTCTAAAATTTCTTTTTCGGAATTTTTTTTCTGAGAATCTGCCTTTTGTGTCTGTCTTACAGAAACATCTTCTTTTTTTGACTGTCCCGTAGAATCCGTTGCCGTATTTTCAGTTTTTGTCTTCGCTGTGTTTTTTGCAGGCTTATTTTTTAAATTCGCCTTGTTTTTTTCAAGCTCTGCCTTTGCTTTTTCTTTTGCCGAAGAAATCTGGCTTTTTGAAGAAGCAACTTTCTGGCGCTCATTTTCAATTCTTTTTAGAATATCGAGTTTTTTTTGCTTTACGCTTTCAAAAAATTTAGAATTTTCAGCTTCTATTTCTTTTTTTGAAGGCTCAACAACAATTTTATAAAAATCGCCTTCTTCAATCCTTTGGTTTTCAAAAATATCATCGCCTTTGTTATCTGCCGCATAAACTGCAAAAGATGAGAGAAAAAGAACTAAACTAAAAAAGAATGCTTTTCTTTGAGAATTTTTCATATAACCAGCCTGAACAAAAAATCAAATTCATTGGATTTTCTTCTAAAAAATAAAAACTTTGTCTGCAAAAGAGACAAAGTTTTTATCAGAAAATCAAATCACATAAACTAAATAATTAAATCTTAAAGTAAATTATTTAGCATCAAGAGTCTCTTCAGCTTCAGTATTAACTTCTTCGCTGTTTGAAGTAATCATCATGTTCTGAAGTTTAAGAGAAAGAGCTTCTTTCAAAGCTTTTCCTTCGTCAGTATTGTCTTCGATAGAACTCATAGCGCTCTGAATCTGAGCATCATAAAGTTTTTTTGTCATGCCCCAAACAGCATAGTATTCATAATAAACCTTTGACTCTTTTGCTTTTTTTGATGGCTTTACTTCTTTCTGGATCCAATATGAAGCAATTTTTTCAAGGCCGTTAAGCTCAACGGCAGAAACAGCCTGCTTGTACATATTCAATTCTTGTTCCAAAGAAGTTGGATCTTTTACATCGCCAGACTGTTTTGAACGTCCTTTCTGAGCAGCAGAAACAGCTTTTCCAACAATTCTCTGCATTTCATCACCAACCTGAACTTCTACATCAACCAAGTCAGCCCACTGCTTTGTAAATTCAAGGTTATCGCCACGAGAAACTACAACAAATGGCTTTTTGCCGGCAATTCCTGGCATAATCGGAGAAAGATATTCTGCAGAATAATTTCCGTTTCCAATTTCAACAACCCACTGAGGAATTTCTGAACCAAATGATGCTCCCTGATAGTCAAGAATCGTTACGTAATTCTTCTGAACTTTAGCAGCATTGCCTTTAATTCCAGAACCAGAAACTTTTGTAGTTCCACAGCTACTGAACAGAGCAGCAGCTACAACAGAAAGAATAAAAATAGTCTTTTTCATTTTATTTCTCCCATAAAAAGTCAAGATTAAAACTTCAGTTTTAGGATTGACTTTTTAAGTTGTTCCGCAACGAAGTGAGAAACAACAGATTATAAGAAAGTTTGCAACGCAAACTTGTAAAGATAAAAACAGACGCCATTTTCGGCTATTTTTATCTTACCTCCTGCTAAAAAATTTGCAAAGCAAATTTTATTTTTTAACAAACCGCCAAAAAGACGGATAAATCCTAAATAAAAAACAGTTACCTAAAAGAAAGATTATTCATATAAGAATCAAAATTTTTGCTGAATTCTGTTCCTATATTTTTCTCCAAAACCCGATAAGTTCTATTTTTTGCATCGGATTCAGAAGGAGCACCTTCCCTTCCTTTTAAGTTTATTGCAAACAGCGACTCCGACTTCAAATTATCAGAAAAATCTAAGTCCAACGTATAAACGCAATATGTAATTTTTCCTTTTTTTGAAATTTCGGAAGAATAACTGCCTTCAAGCCCGTATTTTTCTTTTTTAGACGAAGATGTTTTAAATCCGTACTTTGAAAAAATGTTTTGAAAAGCAGATTTTATCTTATTTTCCTTGTCGCCACCAACCCTTATATAAATCGTAATTCCTTCGGCAAACTTCTTTTGAGCAGCCTGCATACTTTGAAGCGAAACAATTTGTTTGCTGATTGCATTTCCCTGCTCAAAATCAATTACTGTAAGATTTTTAAGCAGCCTGTCGTTTTCAGAAGCAATGTCAGCAGCAAAACAAATCTCACTATAACCGTAAAAAGAATGCGGATTTTTTTCAGACTCTGCTACAGACTGTCTAACAACTGCATCGTTTTTCTGTATAAGATCCAAATAAACAGCGGCTGTCTTTTTTCTGTCAAGAACTGCAATTGCATACCACTTCTTTTCAGGCGAATTATAAAAATATTCTGCAATTTCTATTCCAATCAGATTTTCTGCTTCAATTTGGCTCGTTATATTCTGCTGCAAGTTTCCAGAAGAAGAAAAAGAAACTTTTCCGTCAGAAAGCGCCTGTTCCATTTTTTTTGATGCGACACTGTTCGACTTTACTGTCTGCCCGAAAATAGAAGAAAGGTTTTTTACAGCTTCAAGTTCTGCACTTTCCCGATTTTCTCCAGAGCCAGTTCCGTTCATATAAGTTTCCGAAGGATAAACGCTTGTCGGCAGAGTTGTCCATTCCGGCATTTTCTTTTTTGCGCCAAAAACTAGGCAGACAGAGAATATAAAGGAAAAAACAAAAATGCTTTTTTTCATAAAAATCCTTAAACTTTCTTACGTTATTGAATTTTGCAAACTGTTAGAATTTTACAGCAGATTTTTTTATATACTTCTTAATATCGTTGTTCTGATCAGACCAAATAATCTTGTTTGTTTCCAAATCAATCAACTGCATATCAACCTGGTAAGTTCTTACCTGCTGTCTTCCGTCAGTATCTACAATTGTCGTAACAGTGCCCTGGAGCATAAAGTCTGCGGCAGTTTCGTTTCCGATAGATTTAGCAGTTTCGTAAGCATTCTCTGCCTGATCGTATTTTTCTGCACGCAACTCTTCTCTCTGGTTTGCATCCGCTACAAATTCCAAAGTTCCGTCATTGATAATTACATTCTGAAATCTTTTTGAAAGAATTGAAGTGTCAATATGTTCAACGCTCTTGTTTTTGATAGTTCCAATAATTACAACAGGTGTTCTGCCTTTTGCGCTCTTAAAATTTGCAACGCGTTTTGACTTTATGCACGAATCAATCAAAGCTGTGCAAACCTGATTAACATCGTTGTCGTTCCAATATCCGCTCAAATCTTTTACGCTTTCTTCTGCTCCATATCTTTTCACAGAAGTAGATCCGCAAGAAAAGAAAAACAACGAAGAAACAACCAATAAATTTGCCAATACTACTTTTACTTTCATAAATTACCTCTCAATAATAAATCTATTTTATACAAGAAGAAACAACCAAAGAAGGTTTTCCTTCTTTTACCTCAGTTTCAAAAGGTTTTTCGACTATACTTCCATCAGAAAAGCGATAAACCACCTTTCCCTTATATAAGCCAGAAGGAACAGTAAAACCTGCGGCATTTACAGTTTCTGGGAAAAATTCTCCTTGACGAATATCAGCAGTTTCGGTCAAATCAATAGCCGAAAGACCAGCTGCCGTTGAAGAACAAAGCGCGTCAAAAGCAATCGAAGCCAAAGTATAAGCAATGCTTCTTCCCGAAAGCATTTTTAAGCCTTCATAACTAGCGTTTATACTTGCAATTCCTGCCACAATTCCACTGACTTTTTTCGTAATACTGCGGTTCATGCTTGCAGCGTATTCTTTTCTAGCTCTAAGTTTAACAGATTTTTCCAAATTTGCATTAAAATTTTCTATTATAATAGCACTTTTGGTTCCCACATTATTCAGCACAACGTCAACACTGCTTACAGTAGATTTTCCCGCATAAAACGGATAGACAAATTTAAACTGAACAGGAAGAAGGCGATAAGAAGAATTTCCAGTCGGAACATAAAAATATGTAGACTTTGAAGGAAAATAAACTTCTTTTGCAGTCTGTTTTCCAATAAGACCAGCAAGAGCAAGAACGTTAACGCGTCCTTTGCCGGAAGGAATTGCTGAATCAACAGAATCAAAATCTTTTACAAGCGACTTTAAAACAATAGAATCAGAATCAACCTGGCTTTTATCGCCATCTGCCTGTCTTAAAATTAGACTTAAGTATCTGGCAAGAGATGATTCCTTATAAACGTCTTTTTCGGTTGGCTTCTTAGGCAAATCGGCTGTAAAAACTGAAGAATCAATATTATAAGCGCTCAGAGATTTTGCGTCCTCATCAAGCTTTTCGCGGACAGAAGGATCCAGGCCATTTTTTATCAAAACTTCACCGTAAAGACGTCTGTATTCAGGAAGTTTTACGTCAGAAAGTTTGGTGAGCTGGTTTACAGCGCTGTTTAAATCTCCCTGCAAATAGTAACAAAGGGAATTCATCGTGTTTACAAGAAGATACTCGTAAACATTGCCCGTATATTCTTTTAAATTTTCGTTGACAATCGCTTTTCCGATTGATTTTGTAATGCTTTTTGTAAGCGTGTCAAACATCTGCGCGTCAGTCTTTTCAAAAACAACCGAAGCCTGAGCATATTCACCAATAATAAAATAGAGCATAGCAAGGTCAAGATTGTCCCTTATATCTGCCTTTTTTCTTGTTTTGTACAGCATCATTCCAAGACAAGTAGAATAATTTCTCTGATTGTAGGCTTTTTTATACTCTTCTTCGTTGTATTTGATTGGCTTTACTTTTTTGGAGTGCTGTTTTTTTTCAGCCGCAGCAATATTCTCTAGTTCTGTATCTTCTATATTTGAGGAAGAACATGAAACAAAAAAACATGCCAACAGAAGTATAAAAATTTTGATAATTTTTTTCATTTTAAGCTCGCAACCGTGAATAATCTTCAAAACTATTTTTAATTTACTCGAACCATTATTGAGTATGATAGATGCAAAATCTAAAAAAAAACTAAAAACTATTTGACAGAGTTTTTTCAACTTCATCAATCACATCGTCTGGAGTGCTTGCTCCTGCCGTAAGCCCGACTTTTTCAAGAGAAAAAAAATCTTCAGGAATTTCAGCTGCCTTTTCAATCAGGGCAGCGTGTTTGCAAAGCGACTTTGCTTTTCCGTAAAGCCGATTTGTATTTGCGCTGTTTTTTCCGCCAATTACAAGAACTCCGTCTACTTTTTTGCACAAATCCGTCAAACTGTCCTGACGGTCGTAAGTTGCAGGACAAATAGTGCGCAAAACTTTCAAATCAGGAATTTTTTCTTTTAAAACAGCGGCAATTTCATCAAACAGTTTTACACTAAAAGTCGTCTGGCTTATCAAAACACAGTTTTCCGGCACATTTTCTGAAAAAAGTTTTTTATATTCAAAAACAGCATCTTCGACAGATTTTACAAGGACAAAATCGAGTTTCTTTCCGGCATCTTCCGCGCCACGTCTGGCCGCTCCCTCG
>ERZ808286.1442-NODE-1442-length-11811-cov-5.367217_pt1 | contig 11811 bp, 8 predicted proteins | sample MGYA00521276_ERZ808286 | MGnify/ENA primary metagenome ERZ808286 (study PRJEB31516, sample SAMN03275607) | gut metagenome | biome: mammalia-associated habitat; material: feces | host: Papio cynocephalus | place: Kenya | collected 2012-08-01 ... | reverse complement strand
GCAAGGAACTTTGAGTTTTTTTCCTCTCTCTCTTCTTTCTGGGTTGATCCATTGGCGTCATCAACGGACTGAGTCCTGACGGTCGTGGCTGGACTGTGCGGCAGGGGCACTTGGATTGCCGCGGGCTGACGCCCTCGCGATTTCGATTCTGTTCGTGATAGGTTCACCGAAGATTGCTTCAGCCCTGACGGGCTTCGCGATTTCGATTCTTTTTTTTCTTGCGGCATCGGACGGAACGCCCTCGCGGCGTGTTTATTGCGCCAGAAATTCCCTGATTTTCGTCAGCGTGTCTTTCAGCCCCAGTTTTTCGACCGGCACGTTCGCGGGAAAAGCCGACAGCGTTTCCGACGGCACCGCGCGATCCAGCAAAACGAACACGCCCCGATCGTCGTGTTTGCGGATCAGCCGTCCGAACGCCTGTTGCAGTTTCGTGCGCACCAGCGTCAGGTTGTACGCTTCGCCCGTTTCGCCGAAAGCGGCTTTGCGGGTTTTGTGCGCGATGTCGGGACGGTGCCACGGCACGCGGTCGAACACGATCATCTGCAACGATTTCCCCGGAACGTCGATGCCGTCCCTGACCGCGTCCGTTCCCAGCAGGCAGGATTCCGGACTGGATTTGAAAATGTCCAAAAGCGTTTGCAAATTCACCGTGTCGATGTGCTGCGCCAACAGCGGAATGCCTGCGTCCGCCAGCGGTTCCTTGATGCGGCGGTACACGGCTTTCAACCGCTTGATCGCCGTAAAGATGCCCAATCCTCCGCCGTTCGCCGCCAAAAACAGCTCGCGGTACGCGGCGGAAACCTGATCGGGACTGTATTTGTCCACGTCGGTCACGATGAACACCCGCGCGTTGTTCGCGTAGTCGAACGGGGAGTCGAAATTCGCCAAAGTCATATCGAACGGCATGTCCGGCATCGCCAGATACGACGCCCCCGTGCGTTTCGTCGCAAACGCCCAATCTTTTTCCATGTCGCCGCTTTTGTCGGTCAGCGTCGCCGACGTCATCAGCACCCCGTGCGCGGTTTGGCGCAAAACATGGGCGAACGGGAACGTCGGGTCGACCCAGTGGCGGTGGTATCCGACGTCGGAATCGAACCCCTCCGTCCGCGTGATTTCCAGCCAGTCCACGAAATCGGCGGGCGTTTTCAGGCTCAGCTGCTCCAGCATCACGCGCCAGACCGCCAGCGGTTCGGCGGCGGTCTTTTTCAGCGACCGCAAGACGGCGGCGTAGCGTTGTTTGTCCGCCGTTTCGATTTCCGCCGCCGCGTCGTTCATGTACTTTTCGATCAGACGGAGCAACTGTTTGACCTTTTCCTCCAACGCTTTGACGTCGCCGTAAAGGACGTTCGCCGCCCGTTCCAGTTCGGGATTGACGGGGCGCGGATCGCATTCCAGCGAATACAGCGCGTCCGCCTGTTCGGCGCGGGCGGTCACCTGCCGGTAGACCTGCGTCAAAAACTTTTCGTAATTTCCCTGCGGCGTGCGGTTTTTCAGCCGCGACAAAGCGTTGACGCGCGGCAGAAAAGCGGCGAAAACGGCGATGTCCTGCACGACCGCGCCGATGTCGGGAACGACCAGCGACAAATCTTCGATCCGGCGGGCGATTCCCTGCGCGCGTCCCGCGTGGCGGCGATCCTCCGCCCCCAGCAGACAGCGGCGCATTTCCAACCCTTCGCGCAGGTTGATTTCGCCCGCGAAAATGTCGTCCGCGGCGTTGAAAATCTGGTGCGCTTCGTCGAACACATAGCGCGCGGGCAGAACGACGTCCTCCGTCGCGCCCGCCAGCTGCGTCATCACCAGCGCGTGGTTGGCGACGACGATCTTCGCGTGGCGGGAACGGCGCAGGATTTTTTCGATAAAGCATTTTTTATAGTGCGGGCATTGGGCGTAAATGCAGTCGCCGCGCTGATCCGCCAACGCCGCCAAGCCTTGCTTGTTCAACAAATCGCCCAGCCACCCCGGAAAATCCCCGCCGCTCAAGTCCCCGTCGGCGGTTTTGGATATCCACCGCGCGATCAGCCCCAGCGGCACGGCGGAGGCGGGCTGCTGCGGAACGCGTCCGACGGCTTCGGCGAAATTCAGCAGACACAGATAGTTTTCGCGACCTTTGCGCACGACGACGTTGCGCCGTCTGACCTGCGGGTCGGGATACAGGCGTTCCAGCTCGCGTTCCAGCTGGCGTTGCAGATTGCGGGTATAGGTGCTGATCCACACCGCGCCCGCGTTTTTTTCGACCCACACCGCCGACGGCGCAAGATACCCCAGCGTTTTGCCGATGCCCGTTCCCGCCTGCGCCAGAACGGCGACGGGGACGCCTTCGTCCATCGGGGGATTGAATGCTTTGGCGGCGGTTTCGGCGTAGGCGGTCTGGTCGGCGCGTTCCTCGACCGCAAAGCCGCGAACCGGAACGGACAGCAGGTTTTTCAGCTTTGCCGCCGCTTCGGCGGATTCGACGGGCTGCGTTCCCGCGGGCGGAGGCGGCGCGCTTTCCTGCCATTCGGTCAGGTTGTTCCACACCGCGAATCCCGTCAATCCGGCAATGCCCGCCGCGTCCGCCGACCGTCCCATCGCCGCCAGAACGTCCGCGCCCCATATCCATTTCCCCTCGCGCGCCATGGTCAGCGCCAACGCCACCGCGCTTTTGCGTTCGTCGCCGTCGAAAGCCGCCAGTTTGCCCAGCAGAACCCGCGTGATCGAAAACAGGGATTTTGCTTCCTCGACCGCGTTTTTCGGAACGGTAATGCCCAGAAAAGCGGCGATTTCCCGCGCCGTCGGCACGACGTTTTTAGCGGGACAGACGAAAGCGAACAGCTCCAGCACGTCCAGAACGGTTTGCGGCATCTGCCGCCCCAGCCGCCCGCGCATCAGGGAACGGTTGCACACCAGCACGGGCGCGCCGTCGGTTTGGCGGAAAACGTCGTGCGCCGCGACCACGCGCACGTCGCCGCCGTCCGCCGTCGTCAACACAAAGTCCTTTAATCCCGCCGCCATTGCCAGCGGTCGCTTTTCCGCCACTTTCAGCCCCTTGTCTTACCGTTGTTTTATGTTAGGATTACATTATTCTTTTTTGGCAGGCAAAGGGAAAAAAATGTTTATTTTGTTTAAATTCGTTTTCGCCGCGGCGTTGATTTTTCATTCGTCCGGCGCGGCGGCGGATCAGCCGCAAACCGTCGACAATCTGCCGAAGGGCGCGGTCAGACTGCCGAGCGGGCTGATCATTCCGCCGCGCGCGAACCATGGCGATCCGTTTTACGTCCGGCGGGAAATGATCCGCAACAAACTGTATTTTCTTGATTATTACGGCGCGCGCGATCTGGATCAAAAAAAGAAAAAAGGCTGGTCGACGACCGACGCCTTTATGCAAATACGCCAACGGATCAACGCGCTGAACGTCATAACGGTGGAGGCTTTCGAGGGCGATCCGAAGCCGGAGGAAATCGTCGCCGCCTATGAAAAATATTTTGAATCCGTCTGTCTGGAATGCGTTTTCGAGGACTTGACCAAGGACGCCGGGTTCCCCGACGCCGGCGCGCGCGTTTCGTCCGAATGCGAATCCATTCTGAAAAGCAAAGATTTTTTGAACGGCGAGGACAGCGTTTTTTACGAAGACGGTCATATCCGCTATATCTTTTGGACAGCCGCGCAAGGGGATTATCCGTTCGTGTCGGCTTTGCGCGCCGAACCCGATCCGGCGGCGAATCCGGTCGTCCCGTTGCGCGCGATGCCGTTCTATTGGGCTGGCAATCCCCGATTTTTCAAGCGTTACGGTCGGCTTTATTACGTCGATTCCGATGACGAAAAAACGGACTTCGCCGTTTTTGAATTCGACAAGACAGCCGAAATATTCAAGGACGCCTGCCGGTTCACGGCAACCGTCGCGGGCTGGACCCCAGAAAAGGGCAAGGACAATCCCGTGTGCCAAGCCGTCGCCGAAAAAAAATATCAAACGCGCGAAACCGTTCCGATGACCGCCGTCGTCCCCGCGGAGGAATATAAACGGTTCAAAACGGCGACGTGCCTGCGCGCGAAAGAAAATCCCGAAATCGCGGCGTGGCGCAAAGACGAGCTTTCGACGGCCGATTGTTCAAACGCGGATAATACGACCGACTATTTTCTGGCGTCGGAAACGACCGGAACTGGCGTCGGATTGAAAGTCGACTACAACAACGACGGAAAGGACGAAATACTGACGGGCGCGTTTTACGCTTCCGGTTCGGGGACGGGGTGCGACCACACCCTGTTCAGAATTTACGATTCCCCCGACGCGCCGACGCGGCTGATTACGAACGGCAAGCGGGACGACGTCTATTTCCACGGCGGCACCATAAAAGACAGATACGAGATTTCCTGCAACAAGGGGTATCAGGCAATCGTGACCGTCGAAGGCAAAAACTATCTGCTGACCGCGGACAAAACGGGACCGAAGCGGCTGGACGAAATCACGACCCTGCCGGACGGAACGAACAAAATCGAACAACTCTGCTCGTTCATTCCGGAAATGGGATATCAATAACCCCGCGGCGGGGACGACCGCCGTTCCCGCCGCCGTCCCCCGAAAAAACGGATAAAAACCGGAAAAAACGCTTCTCTTACCATTCTGCTAATAACAAGTAGGAGAACGGATCGAACGGTCGGGAAACGGCAAAAACACGTTTTACCGCAAAAAGCCCTGACCCTTTACTTTCCGTTTGATTCGATATAAAAGGGGATCAATGTTCTTAACCCTATGGCAGAGTATGAAAAAATGACTGACGAAACAGAAATCGCAATGACCGCCAACGCTTGGCCGTTCGAGGAAGCCCGCGCTTTGTACAACGAAAAGCTGGGCGGCAAAGTTCCCGAAAAAGGATACGTCCTGTTTGAAACGGGTTACGGTCCGTCGGGATTGCCGCACATCGGCACGTTCGGCGAAGTCGCCAGAACGACCATGGTGATGAACGCGTTTAAAACGCTGTATCCCGACGTTCCCGTGCGCCTGTTCTGCATGTCCGACGACATGGACGGGTTGCGCAAAGTCCCCGACAACATTCCGAACAAAGAGCTGGTCGGAAAATATCTGGGCAAACCGCTGACGCAAATCCCCGACCCGTTCGGCTGTCACGACAGTTTCGGGCATCACAACAACGAATGCCTGAAACGTTTTCTGGATTCGTTCGGGTTCGCCTACGAATTCAAATCCGCGACCGAAATGTACAAATCCGGCGCGTATGATCAGGCTTTGCTGAAAGTTCTGGAAAATTACGAAAAAATCCAAGCCGTCATGCTGCCGACGCTGGGCGAGGAACGCCGCGCGACCTATTCGCCGTTCCTGCCGATCAGCCCCAAGACGGGCAACGTTCTGCAAGTCGCGATGACCAAAATCGACAAGAAAAACGGCACGGTTTCCTTTATCGACGAAGACGGCGCGGAAACGACCGTTCCCGTCACGGGCGGGCATTGCAAGCTGCAATGGAAGGCCGACTGGGCGATGCGGTGGTTCGCTTTGGGCGTCGATTACGAAATGTCGGGCAAGGATTTGATGGAATCGGTCAAGCTGTCGGGCAAAATCTGCCGCATTTTGGGCGGCGTCCCGCCGAAAAACCTGACTTACGAGCTGTTTTTGGACGAGAAGGGCGAAAAGATTTCCAAATCCAAGGGCAACGGTCTGTCGATGGAGGAATGGCTGAAATACGCGCCCGCCGAATCGCTGTCGCTGTTCATGTTCCAAAAGCCGAAAACCGCGAAACGCCTGTATTTTGATGTGATTCCCCGCGCGACGGACGAATATCTGAACTTCATCAACGCCTATGAAAAGCAGACGGGCAAAGACCGGTTCAACAATCCCGCGTGGCACATTCACAACGGCAACCCGCCGAAACCCGAAACGGGGCTGTCGTTCGGCATTTTGCTGAATCTGGTCAGCGTCTGCCATTCCGACGACCCCGCGGTCATCTGGAAATACATCACGGGTTACGCGCCCGAAGCGTCGGCGGAAAAATGCCCGACTTTGGCGCGGCTGGTTCCCTACGCCGTCGCGTACTACAACGATTTCGTCAAACCGAATCAGCGTTACCGCGCGCCGCTGGGCAAGGAAACAGACGCTCTGCGCGAATTGAAATCCGTTTTGGAATCTTCGCCGGCGACCGCGACGGGCGAGGAAATTCAGACCGCCGTTTATGAAATCGGCAAAAAATACTACGCCGACGATTTAAAGGGCTGGTTCAAAGTCATGTACGAAACCCTGCTGGGACAGGAAACGGGACCGCGCATGGGATCGTTCATCGCCCTTTACGGCGTCAGGGAATCGATCGCGCTGATCGACGACGCGCTGAACGGCAAACTGGCGGGCTGAAAAGCCGCGAAAAAGGACAAAAGAACGGCGGTCGAAAGACCGCCGTTTTCCATATGACACACGGAAAAAAAACGTTCATTCCGCCGCTGGCAGTTCCTCGGCGACGATTTCTTCGACCGGTCCCGCTTTGACGATCACGACCTTTTCGATTTTCTTGGCGGGGCGTTCCTTGTAGCGAAAATACAGGACGAGGTCGCACAGCACCAACGCCAAATTCGCCACATACAGCCAGAAAACGAAATCGTAGCTGTTGAAATACTTGTGCGCCATTCCCGCCAGATACCCCAGAATGATCAACGACATGAACAGCAGACTTTTGCTTTCGACGTTTTTCGTCGTGTAGGTTTTGTACACGGCGGCGGGCCAGCTGGCGCCGAAACAAATCAACATGATCGCTTCAAAAACACTCATTTCAAACTCCTTGCTTAAAACGACTTTTGATTTTTCTTGTAATCTCCGCGTCGCCATATGTAAAATAGAAAAACAACATATGAATTATCAGGATTTGATATGACAGTCAGCTATGACGCCTATCGCGTTTTCGACGCCGTCGCCCGCGCCGGCAGTTTTACCCGCGCCGCGCTGGAATTGAACACGGGGCAGCCGAACGTGACGCGCGCCGTCGGGAATTTGGAACGCGCGCTGGGCTGCATGCTGTTCGTACGCACCAAACACGGGGCGGTGCTGACGCCCGAAGGAGAAAAACTGCATGCGCACATTGCGATCGCCGTTCGCCACATTCAGGCGGGAGAATCCGAAATCGCCGCGGCGAAAAGTTTGGAAAACGGCGTCGTATCGATCGCCGCCAGCGAAAACGCTCTGCGCGGCTGTTTGTTGCCCGTTTTAAAGGCGATGCGCGAAAAACACCCGAAACTGCGTCTGCGCGTCGCGAATTGTTCGTCCGATCAGGGGATTGACGCGCTGAACGACGGCACCGCCGATCTGGCGGTCGTGACGACCCCGTTCGATTTGCCGGCGAACATGGATTCTGTTTTAATCAAAACTTTTCGTGAAACCGCCATTGTCGGACGGGCGTTCGCGCATTTGGCGGACGCGCCGCTGACGTTCGCCGATTTGGCGCGTTATCCGCTGATTTGCCTGAACGAAAAGACGGCGACGCATCGTTTTTACGCCGATCTGTTCGCGCAAAACGGGGCGGCGTTCAATCCCGCCGTCGAAGCCGCCACGTCGGACCAAATTCCGCCGTTGGTCGAAAGTAATCTGGGGATCGGTTTCGTGTCGCGCGATTTTCTGACAGACGCGACCGGCGTCGTTTCTTTGCGAATCGACGTCCCCGAACGCGAAATCCGTCTGTTGAAACGCAGGGACAAACCGTTGAGTTTGACGGCGCGAACGCTGTTCGACGCTTTTCCCCGTCCGCCGGAACGCGTTTAGGGAACGCTTGTTTTTTTTATAATGTATGTATGACTTTTGTCATACAAACTGTGTGACATTAAACACATGCGAAAACGGCGCGTCGCGCGCAGATTATGTGATGTAAGTCACAATATCAAAAATAAAACGATATAAAATTAAATACAAAATACTATTTAAAAGAAACTGTTTTACATATATTTCATTTTTATTAACACAACCTGAATTGTGCAATATCCTAAATATAAATAAAATTATTTATTGTTGATTTTAATAACTTTATATCATATTGATATTAAACGATATTTTGTATTTTTATGAAAAATTTTCATGTTATTTCTTTACATAAAAACGCAAAGTAACGTAATATAAAACCGTACACAGTCCATCTCTTGGCAAGGGAGAAAACCGATGAAACATTTCTTCTTGTTGATTTCGTGCGTCGTCGTTTTCACTCTGTGCGGTCGCGGCGCGAACGCGATCGGCGTTTTCGACGACGCCATGTCTTTTCAGCTGGCGCGCGCGACAAAGCTGGGGCGCGGCAAAGCCTATTCGATCGGCGGCGGACAATCGTTCGGCGCGCAGGCGGAATACCAAAAGGAAATCGCCTGCGATTCGAACTGCGCCGTTTGCGATAAAACGACGGGAACATGCTCGCAATGTCGGACGGGCTACTATTTGAACGGCAACGTCTGTTCGTCGTGTCTGTCGGCGATCAACAACTGTCTGGTCTGTTCCGACGCCCGCACCTGCCTGCGATGCGACGCGCCGGCGATATTGACCGCGGACAAGATGTGCAGGATCTGCGCCTGTTCCGACGGAACGAAGTGCAACGCGCAAACCGCCGAATGCGACGTTCGTCCCGCCGGTGAAAAATGCGGTTGCGACGGCGAAAAAGTTTCCGACGGAAACGGACAATGCGTCGAAGGCTGTCAAAAAACGCCCGAGGTCTGCGCGCAGGAAAACGGCGGTTCCGCTTCCGACTGGCGCGTGGAGGGCACGGGAACGCAGTGCGCCTGCGCCACGGATAAAAAATACGTTCTGCTGGCGGACGAACACCCCTCCATGGACTATTCGCCCGACAAATACAAGCGGGTCAAGGCCGTCAGGGATTTCGGGTCGGTCAAAGCCGGAACGCTGGGCGGCTACATCGAAAGCGAAGCGAATCTGTCGCAGACGGGCAACGCTTGGGTCGGGTGCGATTCCACCGGTTGCGCGATCGTCGGCGGCAACGCCAAAGTCTATGACAACGCGCTGGTTTCCGGCGGCGGTTCGACGGATTACGGCGGTAAAAAGGACGGCTACGGCGGCGCGACGCGCGTTTTGAACAACGCGCAGGTGTTCGGCAACGCCAAAGTCCTGAACGGATCGAGCCTTTACGCCGGAAAAGTGTACGGCAACGCGACGTTCCACGGGGCGGAGGTGTACAAGGACGCGCCGTGGAAACCCTCTTACCCCGGGTACAACGCGGCGCAGATGAGCATCGCGGGCGAAGTGTTCGGCAACGCGCACATCTATGCGGGCGGTTACATCGGCGGCGCCGGCGGCGCCGGTCCGAACAACAACCCCAAAGTGTACGGCAACGCCATTCTGGCGGGCGGCGACGGCGACAAGGTTTGCATGGCGCGCGTCACCTATCTGGGCGAGGTCTATGAAAACGCCAAGATCTTCCGCTGCGGCGAAGTCAGCGGCGGCAAAGTACACGGTCGCGCGATCGTCCGCAACACGCTGTTCGGGGTCGGCGGCAACGCCGAAGTGTACGGCGACGCCATCGTCGAAGGAAACGCCAACGTTCAGGGACACGCCAAAATGTACGGCAACGCCCTGTTTTCGCCGGCGAGCGGTTCCGGCGGCGTCCCGTATCTGTGCGGCACGGCGGTTCTGGCGGGGAACGCGAAAATTACCGGCAAGACGGGATCGAAAAATTCCGTTTGCAAGGGATCGTACACGTCCGGCGACGTCGGCTGGCAGGAAAGCTACTGTTCTTCCAAAAACTGCCCGCAATGATCCGAAAAAACGAAAAAGCCCTCGAAAGAGGGCTTTTTCTTATCAAACGGTTTGCTTTTCGGCGGCGCGCCGTTTCGCGGTTTTTCAATCGTCCTTTCTTTTCGAAGTTGTTTTTCTGTTTTTTTGTCCAAAAAAACGCGGTATAATAACGGCGTTACGAAAGGAAGCCTTCATGTCCGACGGTTCGAACGATAAAAATTGCAGAATCACTTTGTACATCGACACGCCGCAGCCGATGCTGAACCCGTTGAAAGATCCGCTGAAACACAATCCGGCGGAGGCTTGGGCTTGCGGCACGCTGTTCAACGTCGCGGCGGTGACGGGACACGCGTTCGTCGGTTTGACGGACAAAAACGGCAAAGAGGAACGCTGGGGCTACACCGCCGAGGAATTCAGCGTCGCGGGCATGGTGTTTCGCGGCACCCCTGGCGTTTTGATCGAACACGAACCCGGTGATTATTACAACGAAGCCATCGTCTGGAACATTTCCGAAAAGCAGTTCCACCGGGCGAAAAACGCCATTGAAAAACTGCGCAAACGTCCCGGAAACTACAAATTGTTCGAAAAGAACTGCGCGACGGTCGCGTCGGACATTCTGCGCGCGGCGGACGTTCCGGACGTTCCCGGAAAAAAGCTGGGACTGACGCCTTACGGCTTGGCGCTGAAAAAACGCGTGATGCTGGCGAAGCGGCGCATGGAAGTGATGAAATTCCGCGTCAAAAACACGATCGGCGCTCTGTTCGGCAAGAAAAAAGCTCCCGCGACCGGGCTGATGCGGTCTTTGCGTTCCCAGCCCGTTCCCGTGCCGATCGACAACGCGATGAAAGTGTTTCGGGACAACCGCAAACGCGAAGTGTCGGAACAGATCGATTTAAAACGCGTCTTAAATTCCATTTCCCGCCATCTGTGATTTCCTCCCCCGCTTTGCGTTCGCGGGGGATTTTTATAAAAAGGGCTGGTTTTCGACAAATTTTTTTGCTATAATTTCCGAAAACAGCAAAGAAAGATTTTTCATGACTGCGGATTTATCCAAAAGCCCTTATAAAATCACCCTTTATCTTGATACGCCGCAACCGATGCTCGCCCCGTGGGTCGACCCGAAAAAACATTTGGGAATCGACAGCACGGCGATTACGGGACACGCCTATATCGGGCTGTCCGACGGCAAGGACGAGGAACGCTGGGGCTACGGTCCCGACGGCGGCACGCTGATGCAGGCGGTCACCGGCGTCAAGGGGTGTTTCATGCCCGAAGATCACTACACGCCGCACAACGAAGCGATCGTATGGCACATTTCGAAACGCCAGTACGACGCCGCGCGCGAAATGATCGAGGATCTGCATAAACACCCCGGAACGTACAAACTGTTCGAAAAGAATTGCTCGACCGTCGCGACGGCGATTTTACAGGCGGCGAACGTTCCCGACGCCCCCAAAGGCGCGATCGGCATGACGCCTTACGGTCTGGCGCTGAAAAAACGCGTGATGCTGGCGAAACGGCGTGCGGAAATGGTCAAGTTTCACATTAAAAACGCCGTCCGTTCCCTGTTCGGCAAGAAAAAAGCCCCGACGTCGGAACTGCTGGATTCTCTGCGTTCGAAACCGATCCCCGTTTCCATTCGCACGGCGACGAAAAACAGCCACAACGAAAAAGCGGCTTGCGAAACCCGCATGCCCGACGTCAACCGTCTTGTGTCGAAACTCGCCCTGACGCGATAAATCTGCGAACCTCCCTCCGCCGGAAGAATCGAAACCGCAAACCCCGATAGTGGCGCGGCAGTCCACTGAGGGTGTCGGCGATACAAATAAAATCGCAACTGCGAGGAGGGCAAATAGCCCGACGCGGCAGTCCATTGCAACGGACTGAGTCCTGACAGTTGGGGCAGGACTGTGCGGCAGATTCACTTGGATTGCCGCGTCGGACTGGCGTCCTCCTCGCAATTTCGACAAAGAGGAATCGCAACTGCGAGCCACGAAGTGGCGCGGCAGTCCATAGGTGGCGTCAACGGACTGAGTCCTGACAGTCGGGGCAGGACTGTGCGGCAGATTCACTTGGATTGCCGCGTCGCTACCGCTCCTCGCAATTGTTAGAAAGAAATA
>ERZ808286.1441-NODE-1441-length-11817-cov-3.018959_pt1 | contig 11817 bp, 8 predicted proteins | sample MGYA00521276_ERZ808286 | MGnify/ENA primary metagenome ERZ808286 (study PRJEB31516, sample SAMN03275607) | gut metagenome | biome: mammalia-associated habitat; material: feces | host: Papio cynocephalus | place: Kenya | collected 2012-08-01 ... | reverse complement strand
ACAAAAACTTAAACATCATTTACACACCATTAAATGGAACTGCATATAAATATGTTAAAAAGTCACTAAAGTGTAGTGGTTTCAAAAAAATCAAAACACCATTCTTACAAAAATTCGCTAGTGGCGATTTTTCTACTTGTCCATATCCAAACCCAGAATTTGCAGAAACATTTAAATTGTGTTTAAAATGCACGGAAGATTTTGATGCGGATGTTATTGTTGCAACTGACCCAGACGGCGATAGATTAGGTGCTATGATAAAAAGTACAAAGGGATATAAACTTTTAACAGGTAATGAGGTTGGCTTTTTACTTTTAAATTATATTTATGAAACACATTCACGTGAAAAAAATTTATATGCTGTCTCAACTGTTGTTTCTTCTCCTATGTTTTTTGATATGTGTGAAGCTTATGGAATAAAATGTGAAAAAACATTAACGGGTTTTAAAAATATCGGAAAAGCAAAAAAACTATTAGAAGATAGGTATGGGAAAGATGGTTTTTTACTTGCCTACGAGGAAAGTTGTGGCTATATTGTAAAAGATAGTTTTTATGATAAAGATGGCATATTTGCTTTGTTAAAATTCTGTGAACTTGCAAGTTATTTAAAAAACAAGGGAAGTTCAGTTGAAGAATATTTAAATGAAATTTACAATAAGTTTAATAACGTTTATTCTTTAAATTCAAGCATAAGTTTTGAAGGCAATAATGCTTTGGATAATATGAATACTGCAATAGAGTCATTGAGAGAAAAAGGAATTAAATCGTTACTTAAGAAAAAAATCACAAGAACCATTGACTATTTGAAAGATAAAACCGGCTTAGAAAAATCTAACTTTATCGAATTTCAAACTGATAATTTTTCCTTTATAATAAGACCAAGCGGAACCGAGCCTAAACTTAAATTTTATATCCATGCAAAAGGGAAAAATTTAACTCAAAGCAAAAAATTAGCGGAAGAAGTTTTAGAGGCAATAAAGAAGGAAATATTTAATATTAATGAATGATAAAATCCAACAAAAATTAAACTTAATTACAGAAAACAGTGGCGTTTATATAATGAAAGATAAAGACGGCACTGTTATTTATGTTGGTAAAGCAAAAAACCTAAAAAACAGGGTAAGTCAATATTTTCATAACTCATTAAAACAGTCAAAAGTGCAAGCAATGGTTGACCATATTGCTGATTTTGAATATTATATCACTTTATCTGAGCAAGATGCTTTTGCCCTTGAAAATAATTTGATAAAAAATTATCAACCCTTTTATAATATTTTATTAAAAGATTCAAAAACGTTCCCCTATATTAAAGTTAATTTAAAAGAGGACTTTCCAAAATTTGAAATCACCAGAAAAATAAAAAACGATGGGGCAAAATATTTTGGACCATATATTAATTCGGTTTCTGCAAAAGACGTTTTAAATTTGTTAAACTTGGCATTTCCAGTTAGAAAGTGTAATGAAAAAATAGGGAAAAAGAAACACCGCGCTTGTTTAAATTATTCAATAGGATTATGCAAAGCACCTTGTATGGGGTATATAGATAAAACTGATTATAGAAAGATTGTTGATGATGCGGTGGATTTTTTAAAAGGAAACGACCAACAAATTGAATCTATAATTAAAACCAAAATGGAAAACTATGCATCCGTGGAAAATTTTGAAAAGGCATTGGAAATGCGTGACAACTTAAAAATAATAAAAAAATTAAAAGAAAAAGTTGTGGCACTTATTCCAAAGGATTTAAGTTTGGATGCTTTTGCTTATGTTACTGATAGCGAAGCGGGTGCAGTTTGTGTTTTAACATTAAGGTCAGGGAAAATTTTAGGTGCACAAGATTTCTCTTGCTGTGACGGAGCAATATCAAGCAGTGAAACATTACAGGATTTTATAATTGCTTATTACAAAAACAAACAACTTCCAGATGAAATTTTGGTTAATGTGGATATGGATAACGTACAAGAGTTTACTTCTTACTTGCAAAATACTTTTGGTAAAAAAACATTGATTTCAAAACCAAAAATTGCTCTAAAAAACAACATTATAAAAATGGCAGAGCAAAATGCAGAGGAACATTTATTTAAAAGAGTTAGGGAAGATAAATTAAAATTTAAGAGAACTTTAGGTGCTTTAATAAATTTAAAAGAGGAATTAAATTTAAAATCAATTCCAAAAAGAATGGAATGTTATGATATTTCAAATATAAGCGGTACAAACAAAGTGGCAAGTATGGTTGTTTTTATAAATGGAGAACCAGCACGAAAGATGTATCGTAAATTCAAAATAAAAACAGTTGAAGGTCCCAACGATTTTGCAAGTTTAAAAGAAACTATAACTCGTAGATTAAGCGAACTCGATAAAAATGAAGACGAAAGTTTTTCATCAAAACCAGATTTAATTATCATAGATGGTGGAAAGGGGCAATTGTCTTCAACTTATGAAGTTTTGCAAAACTCTAACCATAAGGATATAACAATGATTAGTCTTGCAAAAAGATATGAAGAAGTGTATAAGCCAAATAGTCAAGTGCCAATTATGCTTAAAAGAACAAGTGAAGGATTAAAACTTCTTCAACGAATAAGAGATGAAGCGCATAGATTTGCTATTACATTCCATAGAAATTTAAGAAACAAAATGGAATATCACGACCCACTCTTAGAGATACGTGGAGTTGGAAAGGAAAAAATGAGAGCATTGTATGCTCAATTTGAAACCTTAGAAAATATAGAAAAAGCAAGTCAAGATGAATTAAAATTGGTTAAAGGGATTGACCCTGCTTTAGCAAAAAGAATATATAAATATTTTAACAAAGGATAAAATAATGGGTAAATTATATTTTAAATATGGTGTTTTAGGCAGTAGTAAAACCGCAAATTTACTAATGTGCAAATTTAACTACGAGCAACAAGGATTTAAAGTGTTATTACTTAAATCGTGTTTGGATACAAGAAACATAAAAGACAATCAAATTATAGTGCATTCAAGAATTGGCTTAGAGAGTCCTTGTACAATATTTTTTAAAAATGACAATTTGATTGAATTATTTAATACCTTAAATAAGGAAAATAATTTTGATATAATAATGGTTGACGAGTGCCAATTTGCCACAGAAAAACAAATTGAGGAGTTAAAAACTTTATCACAAATACATAATGTTATGTGCTATGGTTTGCTTACTGATTTTAGAACAAAACTCTTTGAAGGAAGTAAAAGGCTTGTTGAAGTTGCAGATAGTTTACAAGAACTAAAAAGTGTATGCTCTTGTGGCAAAAAAGCATCTGTTAATGCTAAATTTTTAAATGGGATATTTAATACCGAGGGTGACACTATAGCAATTGAAAATCAAAATAATGTAACGTATAAAACAATGTGTTATTCATGTTACCAAAAATTAAAAAATAAAAATAATTAAAAATTAAATAAAAATTAATGGAAAATATTATGTCTAGTAAAAAAAATAATAAAAATTCAAAAAAAATAAAAAAAGAATCCAAAAAAATTAGTAAAACTGTAAAAATAATATGTTTTATGTTGTTTATTTTTAGTTTATTTGGTGGTTTTTTGACAACCTATCTATTAACAAAAAATGATATATTTATCATTGTTGGGGAATCAGAAATTGAATTAAATGTTGGTCAAAATTATGAAGAAAAAGGAGCGTTGATAATTGCTTTTGGTAAAAATATTTCTGACCAAGTTATTATAAATGGAACAGTGAACACAAATAGGGCTGATGATTATATAATTACATACAAAGTTAATAATTTTAGATTTAAAAACTATACTTTATATAAAAAAGTCACTGTTAAAGAGGTGACTAATGGCTAAGAAACAATATGGAAAATTTGTATCTTTTCTTTTATGTTTAGTTTTTGTTATACTTGGATTTTGTTGTGGCGCATATGGTCTATTTTTCTACATAACAAATGATGAAATTTCCAAAATCAAAGTTTACACTGCTGGTTCTATTTCTTTTCACTTTTTGGAATTGGGTAATGAACATACTGGAGATTGTACATATATTAAAGCTGGTGATGTAGATATACTGATTGATGCGGGTTCAACATATGATTCAATTCCTTACATTACTTCCTACATTAATAAATATGTAAAAGACGGTAAACTTGAATATGTGATAGTTACTCACGCACACAAAGACCACTATGCAGGTTTCGCAACAAATGAAAGTAGTGATAGTATATTTGATATGTATCAAATAGGGACGATTATTGATTTTGCACAAACAACATCTTCTAAAACAAAAGAGAAAATGTATATCAATTATCAAAGGGAATTGTCTGAAGCAGTGGAAAAGGGTGCAAAGCATTTTACGGCACTTGACTGTATAAATAAAACAAATGGAGCAACTGACACATTCACTTTTAAAAATGAAATCACTATGAAAATATTAAATCAAAGATATTACAGTGAAGTGTCTAAAACTGAAAATAATCATTCAGTTTGTACTCTCTTTACTCACGGCGATAAAAACTTTTTGTTTACTGGTGATTTAGAAAAGCTTGGTGAAGAAAGTTTGGTTCTTTTAAACGATTTACCAGAATGCGAACTTTTTAAAGCAGGACATCACGGAAGTGTAACTAGTTCTAATGAAGTTTTGTTAGAAAAAATTAAACCAAAAATTTGTTGTGTGTGTTGTTGTGCTGGCAATGTAGAATATACAAAAATTTTAGATAATACATTTCCAACACAAGATTTCATAAACAGAATTAGTATATATACAGATAAAGTTTATGTCACAACTTTAGGTCTAATTAAAAAGGATGAGTCAGGTGTATACAAAAATGACGGGTTTAAATCAATGAACGGGAATATTGTTGTATCTTCCTCATCATCTTTAACTACTGTAGATTGTTCCAATAATAATTTGTTGCTAAAGGATACGGATTGGTTTAAAGCGTATAGAAAAATGCCAACCGCGTGGAGTTAAAGTTTCTTAATGTAATACTCAGTTGTCCTAAAATTTTCTAATGATTTTAACTAAAAAAATAATATAATATAATATTTTAATGGTTCAGAAAGTAATAATATATAAATAAGACAAAGTGTTTCACACAAACATTGCCTTATTTTTATAAATTTTCTATTAAATTTTCTGTAAAAGTTATTTTTTTCTTTTTACAATTTTTTTTAAAATAAAAAATTTAACTAAAATATTAAAAATATTTTATTTCATTTTAGTTAATAAAAATTACTTTAATTAGTTTAATTGTTTTGACAAAAAAAAGAATTAATGTATACTAGAAAAGTTATGAGGTGCAAATGCTAGCTAAAGTTTTAAGTTATGGTTTAAGTGGGTTAGATGGTTTTTTAGTGGAAATAGAAGCAGATATTTCTGCAGGGCTTAGTAAATTTGATATTGTAGGTTTAGCGGATACTGCTATTAAGGAAAGTAAAGATAGAGTAAAATCTGCTATAAAAAATTCTGGACTAAGCTATCCTATTGATTCTATTACAATAAATTTAGCGCCAGCTGATAAAAAGAAAGAAGGTCCAATTTACGACCTGCCTATTGCAATTTCACTCCTTTGTGCAAATGGTACAATTTCACTACAAAAAACCAAAGACATAATATTTTTTGGAGAATTGTCCCTAGATGGCTCAATTAAAAAAGTTAACGGTATTTTGCCTATGCTTATTTCTGCAAGGGCAAGTGGATATAAAACATTTATTTTACCAAAGGATAACTATTTGGAAGCTAGTTTTATTGACGGAATAGATGTTTTTGTTTCTGATAATCTAAAAGATATTGTTAATCATTTTTTAGATGATAATGATATGAGTTTAAAAAAAGTTCAGCCATCAAATTATAGTGAAATACAAAAAGAAGCGTTAAATAATATCATTGATATGAAAAATGTTAAAGGTCAGGCTGTGGCAAAAAGAGCATTGGAAATTGCTGCAGCTGGAGGGCATAATATTTTGATGATTGGCCCTCCGGGCAGTGGTAAAACGTTGCTAGCAAAATGCTTTGCAGGAATCCTTCCTGAAATGACTTTTGATGAAGCATTAGAGGTTACAAAAATACATAGCATTGCTGGGTTGCTTGATGGTAGTAAAGGAATTATTATTAACAGACCTTTTAGAACTCCTCACCATACTGCAACAACCGTGGCTCTAGCAGGTGGAGGTAAGGATGCAAAGCCGGGTGAAATAAGTTTAGCACACAATGGCGTATTGTTTTTAGATGAATTGCCAGAATATAATAGGCAGTTTATTGAAGTTTTACGTCAACCATTGGAAGATGGACAAATTACTGTAGCAAGGTCAAAACAAACCGTAACTTATCCTGCATCGTTTATTATGGTTGCAAGTATGAATCCTTGTCCTTGCGGTAATTATGGTAGTAAAACTCAGGTATGTCGTTGTTCTCCTCAACAAATTCATAAATATTTGTCAAAACTCAGTGGTCCAATTATGGACAGAATTGATTTACATGTTGAAGTTGATTCAATCACATATGATGATTTATCAAGCAAACTGGAAGAAGAGAGTTCTAGCAGTATTAAAGAAAGAGTTAATAAAGCAAGAGATATACAATTAAAACGCTTTAAAAAATCAAACATATACGCAAATTCAAAGATGAATGTTGTACAAACAAAAAAATATTGCCAATTAGAGCCTGAAGCGGAAAGAATGTTAAAGACGGCATTTGATAAACTAAAAATGTCTGCAAGGGCACACGATAGAATTTTAAAAGTTGCGAGAACAATTGCCGACTTGGATAATAGTGAAACTATTAATTTGTTTCATATTACCGAAGCAATTAATTATAGATCCTTAGATAGGAATTATTGGATATGATAGAATACTCTAAAGATGAAAAAGCTTTAATTTTTTTAAGTCAATTTGATTTTATTACTCATAAAAGATTCAAAGATATTTTAGAGGAATTAAATTGTCCTGGGGATATTTTTGATTTAAAAAATTTAAAATTGAAAGAAATTAAAAATATTTTAAAAGATAACTATGAACTTTTTATAGATACATTAAAAAATTTCAATCAAAAAACATTTTTTGAAATATTGGACAAAAGAGGCATTAATTGTTTGACTATTTTGTCTGATAAATATCCAGATAATTTAAAACGTCTTGCTCAACCTCCTTATGTTTTGTATTATGTGGGAAACATAGAACTTTTAAAAACAAAACTAATTGCAATGGTTGGCACTAGAAATCCTTCAACTTATGGAAAGATTGTAACAGAAAAATTTTCTAAAGAAATAGCCTCAAATGGCATCACAATTGTCAGTGGGCTTGCTAGTGGAATAGATAAAATTTCTCACGAGGGTGCACTTTCCGTTAATGGCAATACTGTGGCTGTTTTGGGTGGAGGTTTTGACCATATTTTCCCTGCAATGAACATCAATCTGGCACGCGACATAGCGAAAAAAGGACTAATTTTAACTGAATATTATTTAAGCACAAATCCTACAAAATTTACTTTTCCTGCAAGAAATAGAATCATAGCCGCTTTAAGCGATGCCATAATAATAACTGAAGCAGGTAAGAAAAGTGGCAGTTTGTACACTATGGAATTTGGTGCAGAAATAGGTGTTGATACTTATTGTGTTCCAGGAAATATTACAAACGAATTATCTTATTCTACAAATGAACTCATAAAAAGAGGCGTGGTAGCTTGTATCACTAGTGCTAATGATATACTATGTTTATATGGAATAAAAAAATCAGAAACAAAAAAAATTCAAGACAAAGCCACACAACTTTCAATTGAAGAAAGCGAAATTTGTCATTTTTTAAAAGACGGCGAAAAATCTTTTGAATATTTGCAAGAAAAGACTGGTTATTCCACTCAAAATTTAAATATCAGTTTGACATCATTAGAAATTAATGGAATAATTAAAAAACTAGCGGGTAACACTTTTATATTGTGCCCATAAAATGGAGATAAAATGAAATTAGTTATTATTGAATCACCAAATAAAAGAGAATCTCTAAAAAAATATTTAGGCGAAGGTTTTGAAGTTATGTCAACAAAAGGTCATATCCGTGATTTGCCAATAAAAACTTTTGCGATTGATATTAAAAACAATTTTAAACCTACATATGAAATTATGCCTGACAAAAATAATATTGTAAATGAACTTAAGCGTGAAGCAAAAAAAGCAGATGAAATATTAATTGCTTCCGACCCTGATAGAGAGGGTGAAGCCATAGCTTGGCATATTGCTTACATTTTAGGTATTGATGAGAATCAAAAATGCAGAATAACTTTTAATGAGATTTCTAAAACTGCCGTGCAAAATGCTTTAACAAAACCTAGAATAATTGACCAAAATTTAGTTGATGCACAACAAGCAAGGAGAATTTTGGATAGGCTTGTGGGTTATAAGGTTTCACCTATCATATGTAAAAAAATCAAATCTAATTTGAGTGCAGGTAGAGTTCAATCCGTTTGTTTAAAACTTGTTGTTGACAGAGAACGTGAAATTTTAAATTTTAAACCAGAAGAATATTGGACAGTGGCCGTTGATTTGAATAAACAAAATGATAAGCAAATTTTTAAAGCGCTAGCAGTTTTGTATAAAGGTAAAAAGGTCAAATTTAAAAATAGAGAAGAAGTTGAAAATGCAACATTAGACATTGAAAAGGCAGAGTATAAAATCACAAAAATAAAACGAAGCAAAACTTTATCTCACGCACCAGCTCCTTTTACAACTTCAACGATGCAACAAGAAGCACAAAATAAGGCTGGACTTAGCACTGCTCAGGCAACAAAAGTTGCACAAATATTATATGAAGGTGTGGAAATCCCAGGCGAAGGAAAAACTGCTTTAATAACATATATCAGAACAGATTCAACACGTGTTTCTCAGGACGCAGTTGAAATGGCAAAAAAATATATTGGCAAAGAATATGGAGAAAAATACTTGCCTAATAAACCAAACGTTTATGCAAGCAAAAAAGAAGCACAAGATGCTCACGAAGCAATAAGACCAATTACACTGGATAGACGTCCAGACGATTTAAAAAGTTGTTTAAAACCTGAAGTGTATAAATTATATAAACTTATTTATGAACGTTTCTTAGCAAGCCAAATGTCACCAGCAGAATATGATAATGTCACTGTTGATATTCAAGCAAACGATTTAACGTTTAGAGTTACAGGTAAAACAATGACGTTTGCTGGTTGGACAAGTGCATATAAACAAGTTGAAGAAAAACAGGAAAATAGCGAAGAGATAACAGATAAACTGCCATTAATGCAAGAAGGTGAAATTTTGCATTTCAATTCAATTAAAAAAGAACAAAAGTTTACAAAACCGCCTTCAAGATATACTGAATCGTCATTGATTAAGGCTATGGATGAATATGGCATTGGCAGACCAGCAACATATGCTCCAACAATTGCCGTTTTAGCGAATAGGAATTACACTGAAAAAGATAAAAAATATTTATATCCAACTGAAATTGGAATGAAAGTGACTGATTTCCTTCAAAAGTATTTTAGCAGTATTTTTAACATAGATTTTACTGCAGATATGGAAACAAAACTAGATGATATTGCAGAAAAAAACGAAGATTGGCATAAAGTAATTAGTAAGTTTTGGAGATTTTTGGAGCCACTATTAACTAACGCAAATGATGGAGAAAAAATGAAGGCTGAGCCAGAAAAAACCGACATAAAATGTGAAAAGTGTGGTCACTTTATGGTAATTCGTGAGGGCAAATATGGTAAATTTTTGGGATGTTCAAATTTCCCAACTTGCAAAAATATTAAGCCTTTAGACCAAATAGTTTATAAGGGTATTTGTCCAAAGTGTGGCAAACGTATGACCGAAAGAAAAAGTAAGTCTGGCAAAGTTTATTTTTCTTGTGAAGATTATACAAATTGCAAATTTATGAGTTGGGATGAACCAACTGGTAAGGTATGCCCAAAATGTGGTGAATATTTAGTTAAAAAAACATTCAAAGGTAAAACCACAACAAAATGTAGTAATAAGGAATGTGATTACATTGAAGAATAAAGAAGTTATAGTTATAGGTGCAGGACTATCTGGCTGTGAAGCATCTCTATATTTAGCCAATAAAGGCGTAAAAGTTAAACTATATGAAATGAAAAAAATTAAAAAAACACCAGCCGAAAAAAGTGATAATTTTGCTGAACTGGTTTGTTCAAATAGTTTAAAATCTGTTGACCCTTTATCTGCTAGTGGGCTTTTAAAACTTGAAATGGAAAAACTTGGTTCTACTCTTTTGCAAGTAGCAAAAAAGTGCAGTGTGCCAAGCGGTGGTGCATTATCTGTAAATAGAGAGCAATTTAGCGAAACAATAACAAATTTAATTTATAATAATCCCAATATCGAAATATTTGATGAAGTTGTATCAAACATTGACATAAATAAACCAACAATAATAGCGTGTGGACCATTAATAGATAATGAATTGTTTGAAAACTTAAAAAAAATAATTGGTGACGAGTCGTGTTACTTTTATGATGCAATTGCACCAATAGTAACTTTAGAAAGCATAGATATGTCTAGGGCATATTGGGGCAATAGGTATAACAAAGGCGACACAAAAGATTACTTAAATTGTCTATTAAATAAAGATGAATATTTGTTGTTTTATAATGAACTAATTAATGCCAAAAGTGTAGCCTTACACGAATTTGAAAAAGTAAAGGTGTTTGAAGGTTGTATGCCAGTTGAAATAATGGCAAAAAGAGGACTTGATGCTCTTAGATATGGTCCAATGAAACCTGTAGGGATAAAAGATCCTAGAATAGATGAAAAACCATATGCGGTTGTACAATTAAGAAAAGAAAATTTACTTGGCGACAACTTAAATATGGTTGGTTTTCAAACAAATTTAACCTTTTCTGAACAAAAAAGAGTTTTTAGTTTAATTCCCGCTTTAAAAAATGCAGAATTTGTTAGATATGGTACTATGCACAGAAATTCATATATAAACGCACCAAAATGCTTGAATGAGTTTTCTGCTTCAAAAAAACATCCTAATATATTTATTGCAGGGCAACTTTCTGGCGTTGAAGGTTACGTGGAAAGTATGGCTAGTGGTCTATATTGTGCAATAAATATGTATCAATTATTAAATGATAAAAATCTTATTAGTTTGCCAAGTACAACCGTTCTTGGGGCAATCCAAAATTATATAGCTTTTTGTCCAGAAAAAAATTTTCAACCGATGAATGCAAATTATGGCATTGTTCAAGCAGAAAATATGCGAGATAAAGAAGAAAAAAAGAAAATAATTTTGGAAAAATCAATGAAGGAAATAGAAATATTTTTAAGTAAAATTAATTGAATAGTTTATTGGGGGAAAAAAGAAGATTTTTGTTTTAATACAAACAAGGAGGATATATGGAAAATATGTTAAAAGGCACAACTATTTGTGCTGTAAAAAAAGATGGAAAAACTGTTATTTGTGGTGATGGTCAGGTTACTATGTCACAAAGTGTTATATTTAAAAACAATGCAGTTAAAGTGCGTAGGATTTATAACAACAAAGTTGTTGTAGGCTTTGCTGGTTCGGTTGCTGATGCTTTTAGTTTAAGTGAACGTTTTGAACAAATGTTAAACAAATATGCTGGAAATTTGATGAAGTCCGCAGTTGAGCTTGCATCTCTTTGGAGAATGGATAAGGCACTTAGAAAGCTTGAAGCGATGATGATTGTTGCTGATAAGGAACAATTACTTATAGTTTCTGGTATGGGAGATGTAATTGAACCTGAAGACAATGTTTGTGCAATAGGCAGCGGTGGTAATTATGCTTTGGCTGCTGCAAAAGCATTAAAAGAAAATACAAATATGTCAT
>ERZ808286.1440-NODE-1440-length-11834-cov-3.346719_pt1 | contig 11834 bp, 10 predicted proteins | sample MGYA00521276_ERZ808286 | MGnify/ENA primary metagenome ERZ808286 (study PRJEB31516, sample SAMN03275607) | gut metagenome | biome: mammalia-associated habitat; material: feces | host: Papio cynocephalus | place: Kenya | collected 2012-08-01 ... | reverse complement strand
TCCAAAATTAAATTTTTAAGACCTTGTTAACCACAAGTTCTCTTTCATTATTACAATCACATTCACTTCCATTTACCATACATGGACCATAACATACTTTATTATGTTTGCAGCTTATACAAAATGACAATTTATTATTTTTTGCTTTATTTGTAGAATTTCTAAATATCTCTTTAAAAGACTGTTTTCTTAAATTACCAATAGGATTTCTATGCATTAAGCAGAACCCAACTTTACCATTTTGCTGTATTGCCAAACAAGTTTTACCAGCACTACAGCCCATAATATCAGGTATAACATTTTCCTCGCTAACTATAGTATCAAAATATTTATCTATATAACCTTCTGGAGCATCTAAAAGTGTTTTATATCCTTTCTCATTGATTTCTTTTTGTATAGTTTTCATCTGCTTCTTAACATTAAGACGTTGTTCTTCGCTTAAAAATTTACCTTCATCAGTTGCCCTGCCACTACCACAAACTGGTATCATTTGAATAATATCACAATTGTAACTTCTTGCCAAATCATATAAATCTTTTAAATTTTTAAAATTATCTGGACCTATAGTGCTATTTATTCCAAAACTATTAATATTTGTTTTTGATAAAATCTTCAAAGCATTGTTACATTTTTCAAAAGAAAAATCTCGTCTTCTCATAGAATTGTGAATATTTTCATCAGCTGAATCTAAGCTTACTCTTATATTTGAAACTTTAGATAAAACATCAGTCATTGATTCATTAATAAGTGTTCCATTTGTTGTAATCATAACCCCCATACCAGCATTATCGTATGTATATCTTATAATATCTGCAAATCGTTGTTTCATAAATGGTTCCCCACCAAGGAAATAAATATAGAAAACGCCCATTTCACTCAACTGATCGATTACATTAATAGTTTCCTCAAAGGTTAATTCGTCAGGGCTTTTACATCCGGAAGCGGAGTAGCAATAATAATAATTTAAATTACAAGCGGATGTAATATCCCACCAAACCATATTCGGAGCCTGAAATTCATAATTATCATCATAAAAATCAAAAACCTGTTTAAACTTTACTAGTCTTTCTTCTCCATATTGTAAACCGCCATCTTCTAAAAGGTTAGATATAAATTTTATAAAATCATTCCTATCTTCTCGTCCAATTCCAAACAATTCCAATAATTCATTAACTGTATAATGATTTTCATCAATTTGTTTATAAATGTGGAAAACAAACTCAGAAGTTTTAGAAATCCCTAAGGTTGGTCGATGGAATAATATTGCCCCAAATTTCTCTCTTCTAATTTTATAATCTTTATCAATTGTTAATTTCTTATCTAAATCTAACATAATATTCATCTCTCCAAAATTTTTATACTTCCATTTGAGCCATCTATTTTTATTTTTTTTGCATCTTTTAGCATAAATAACTCTGTTTTATCCATTTCCACGATACATGGAAGGTTCATTTCTCTACATATTATAGCCGCGTGACTTAAAAATCCTCCTACAGCTGTAATGACTCCTTTGAATTTTTTCATTATTGGAACCCATTCAGGATCTGTAAACCATGTTAATAAAATTTCATCTCCCAAAGGTTCCACAAATTCTTTAACATTATTTAATAATATCGGTCTTCCAATTGCTATCCCAGGAGAGGCTGGCGTCGCGTTGTAATCTGTTTCGTTAAAGTCATATTGATTAAACATCATACCAATATCAGTCGTTACATATCTCGCTTGAAGAAAATACAGTTCATCATTTTTATAGCACCATTCAATATCGCTAGCAGCATGTAACTTATTTTGAACATCTACCATTTTCATAGATAAAATACTTTGTAAACTATTTTCAGAATTTCTGTTTTTAAAAATATATCTTGTAGGATTTTTCTTTCCACTAACTAAACCTTCACCACAGCCTTCAACATATTCTAACAATCCCGCATTTAAATTTGCTTTATCGCCCATCCATACTCCAGCAATATCAGGATCAATAAATTCCTGTATGATTAGATGCATTTTGGGCTTTGTTTTTAAATTAACATGTTCATAATATGTCAGTGCTCTTTTTGAATTAATTGAATCAGCAACATATAACATTGCATTTTCTAAATTTTTATAAGGAACATTTAACACCGAATCAAATATTCCAGCAAAAGAATTGTTTTGTCCATCTTCAATATTTGCAGAACTTCTCACTGCATAGTGTTTTCTTTTATCAATTATTTTTAACAAATTTTTTGAATTGATATCAGTAAAATATGCATATGGAACATTTAACCCGAGAGAGTAAAGTTTAACCAAACCTAATGCCTTACCACCTATCAAATCGTTATAACAATAAGAAGGATGTACCAAATACAATTTAGAATAATCTTCAATGGTAGAATATTGTTTGTCTAGAATTTTAGTTAAATAATACGTAAATTTATAATTAAAATTAGTGTTAGAAATTAATAATTTAGGGTAATGTAAATCCATCTCAGAATATAAGTAATTTAAACGTCCATCACTAACAAATAAGTGTTGAACATCCTGCCATTTTTTTATACAAATATAATTTTTTTCACAATTTAAATATTCATTATTTTTTTTATAATAAATTGATTGTTTCAAAGAATCTATCTTTTTTAAGTTATATAAGTATTTATCTCCGTATATTTTTATTAATTCCTGCTGTATATTTTTCGTTAAAATAGAATTATTTGTTGCTAGTTCTATAAACATCCAATAGGTTTCTGCGTTCATTAAATCATCTATACTATTAGTCTTTTTATATTTATAAAAATAATATTTTGAAGTGTTTTTAAATTGCTGTAAAACCCTATCTATATCTTCACTTTTAATTTCAATATTGGATAACATATTTACAGCATTTAAAGCTTTTTTAGCAAATTGCTTATTAAAAAAACAATCTAGCAAAAATTCACCAACCCATGTTTCATCTAAAACAAAATTTTCAATCTTATCCTTTATTTCTAAGATTTCACAATTTTTCATATGTTACCTCATTAAACATAATGTAGTCTAAAGAAAAATTAAATGCAACAAAAAAGAGTTTGAAAAAATGATTTTTCGTTAATTTGTTTAGTAAACAAAACTAAAAAAGAACAAAATCACTATGATTAATTTATCAAATTCTAAAAGAAATTTTAAACATATTTCTCTTGCGGTCAACAGGTATATTTCACATAAAATTAATCTTGATTTTTAAATAGCAAAAAAACGAATTTATGTAGTTTTTTTGCTGTTTCTTTTAAAACAATTAGACATTGCCATTTGTAGATATTTGTTGCTTTTTTTGAAGTTATGGTGATATAATAAGGTTAATTTTTTATTGGAGAAAAAATATGAAAGAAAATATTAAAGACTTATATATTAATTTTTTTGTTAGCAAAGGGCATAAACAAATACCTAGCAGTAGTGTTGTTCCAGAAAATGACCCAACTTGTTTATTTAATACCGCAGGTATGCAACCTTTAGTTCCTTATCTACTTGGTGCAAAGCATCCATTAGGTACAAGATTATGTGATTTTCAAAAATGTTTTAGACTCACTGATTTGGATGAAGTTGGCGACAACTATCACCATACTTTTTTTGAAATGTTAGGCAATTGGAGTTTGGGCGATTATTTTAAAAAAGAAGCGATTTCTTGGAGTTTTGAGTTTTTAACAAAAGTTTTAAACCTTGATATTAATCGTTTAGCGTTTACTGTTTTTGCTGGAAATGAATATGTACCCGCTGATGAAGAAAGTGCATCATTATGGGAGGCTCAAGGTGTAAGCAGAGATAGAATTGCTTTTTTACCTGCTGAGGATAACTGGTGGCCAAGTATGGAACAATTTGGACCTTGCGGAAGTGACACAGAAATGTTTTATTGGATTGATAATGAAACTCCCGCTCCAAAAGTTTTTGACCCAAGCGACAAACGCTGGATGGAAATTTGGAACAATGTTTTTATGCAATTTAATCATTTAGAAAGTGGCGAATTTGTGCAATTAAAACAAAAGAACGTTGACACTGGTATGGGTGTTGAACGCACTACCGCTGTACTTGATGGATTAGATGATAACTATTTAACTGAAATCTGGCAACCTATAATAAAAGAAATTGAAAAATTAAGTAACAAAAACTATTCTGACCACAAAAAACCAATGCGTGTAATTGCCGACCATATGCGTGCTATTGTTATGATTGCTGGCGATGATGCTGGAATTGTCCCATCAAACACTGACCAAGGTTATATTTTAAGACGTCTTATAAGACGTGTCATTCGTTTTGCAAAAAGTATTGAAATTGATACTTCAACAAATTTTGAAAACGGCATAATTGACATAATTGTTGACCAATTTAAAAATTACTACCCTGAAATTTTAAAGAATGAACAAACAATTAAAAATGTCTTTATGGAAGAAAAAAATAAATTTAATAAAACTTTGGAAAATGGACTTAAAGAATTTGATAAAATAATTAATGGTTTTGAAAGAAAACAAGAATTTTTAAGAAGAACTGACCCAAATGCAGTAGTTGAAAGAAAAATTACTGGTAAAACTGCGTTTAATCTTTATGAAACATATGGTTTCCCAATTGAAATGACTGAAGAAATTGCTCGCGAACGTGGTATTGACGTTGACACTTCAAACTTCAAACAATTGTTTGCAGAACATCAAGAAAAATCTAAACAAGGAAGCGAACAAAAATTTAAAGGTGGATTAAGTGATGCAAGCGTAGAAACTGCTCGCCTTCACACAGCAACTCACCTTATGCAAGCGGGATTGCAAAAATATGTAAGTGCAGATATAAGGCAAAAAGGTTCAAATATTACTCCAGAACGTTTACGTTTCGATTTTAATTGTGACCATAAATTAACCGAAGAAGAAATAAAAAAAGTTGAAGATTTTGTAAATGAAGCAATAAAAGCAGAAATTCCTGTAACTTGTGAAGAACTTACTCCTGCAAAAGCCCACGAAATCGGTGCACTTGGTGTTTTTGATGATAGATATGGAGATATTGTTACAGTATATACAATTGGATCGCTATCAAAAGAAATATGCTGTGGACCACATGCTAAAAACACAAAAGAACTTCACCATTTTAAAATTATAAAAGAGGAATCCTCTTCTTCTGGTGTAAGGCGTATTAAAGCAATATTAGATTAAAACTACAAATTTAAAAATCATATTATTTTGGTTTTATGACTTAAAAAAACACGATTAATTTTAGCTTTTAATAAAATTAATCGTGTTTTTTGCTTTTTCTCTTGCAAAAAAATTGTTTATATCATATAATTATAAAGCTGTGTTTAGGCGGGGAGTTAGTAGTTCCTTGTTGCCCGAAATCTACTATATGCGGGGCTGAGTATGGCATATGCGGGCTAATCTGCTTTTATGAATTTTACCTTATGTATGTTGAAATTAAGGTCTTATGCAATAAAGTCTTTTTGAACCATGTGAGGACCTGACGGTAGCAACATTAAAATTAGAATTTATGTGCCATAAGGTAGCTTTGGTGGAGTACTTAAAGTTTTAGGCATAAAAGAGTTGATTAGTTCAAGTATGTCCCACAGCTTTTTTATTATCTTTTACATTATAACATTCTAAAAAGTTCATTATCACCTCTAATAACATTTTACAATTATTGCAGCCAATATCTATCAGTTGTTTGTTCCCCCAAATAGATTTCAAATATTTACCACCTATTTTTGCATTATTTATAAAATCATCATCATCTTTAAAGCAAGATTTCTCTTTCGTTGAGAATTATAAAGACTAATTTTTCTAGACATATTTAGCATTTTCTTTATCCCGCCACTAGGTTTACACATTCACATTATAGCACCTCATAGGGTTAAAATTCAAACAATTTTGAAATAGACGCCCCGTCACAAAATATCAAAAAAATAGATTTTCCCTTTTTAAATTTTTGAATAAAAGAATTTTTTTACTTGTTGCATTTTTAGTTTAAAATTTGTCAATACCTCTGTGACACTATTTTTTTATATTATTGCATAAAATTTTGTGTACAAAATATATATACATTATGAAAAACTCTAAAAAATTAAAAATATTTTTGTTCAAAAAAAAATGGATAATTTTTAGTATTCTGTTTGCTTTTGTAATTTTTGCTGGATGTTTTTTACCTAAAGTTATTGCAAGCACAAGTCCTAAAACAAAATATACTGTAGTTATTGATGCTGGACATGGTGGGATTGATGGTGGAAGTGTTGGAAAAAATAGTGGTATTTGTGAGGCAGTATTTAATTTAAATTATGCAAATTGTTTAAGAGAATATTTGCAAGATTTTGGATTTAATGTTGTTATGACCAGAACAACTGATAGCGGGTTATATAGTCCATTTGCATCAAATAAGAAAAAAGACGATATGAAAAAAAGGCGTGAAATAATTGAAAATGCAAATGCCGATTTTGTTATTTCTATTCATATGAATAGTTATAGTTCAAAATCGCAGGGCGCTCAGGTTTTTTACGGCAAGGATGACGAACCTAGCAAAAAATTAGCTGATAACATTCAAACGTATTTTATAAAATATTTAGAAAAAGCCAGAAAGGAAACAAAAGTTGGAGATTATTATATGCTCAATGCAATTAAAGCACCAAGCGTTTTAGTTGAATGCGGATATTTATCAAACCCAAATGAAGAAACATTGCTTTTAAAAGAAGATTATAAAAAAGAAGTATGTTATAGCATACTTCTTGGTGTTTTAGCTTATTTAAATTAATCTACCATTTGGTCATCGGTTATATCTTGCAAGCCAGCATTAACTTTTATTGTTAAAGCACCATTTTTCAATTCATAAATTGATGCTTCATCTTTTAGTTTAATTGTTACAACTAAAATTTTTGTTTCGTTTTCCAAAAAATCTTCGCTTGAAGAGTCACCTTTAATAATGTCAGTTCTTAAAGAGTTTTCTTTTGTTGGTGTTTGAGCAACACAGTTTAAGTCTTTATCTTTAGAAAAAGCTGTTCCAATTTTTTTATTTACATATGATGTAACAGTAACTGCCCCTTCTCCAGCAGTTGAATCAGAATAATTATATTTAGAAGAAGACTGCCATTCAAACGCAAAACGAATTTTAATATCTCTTGAGTGTAGATTTTTTATATAAACAAAATATGATATTTCATTGCCACCCTCTTCTTCACTAAAATCCTTGTCTGGAAGTTTAGTAAGTTGAGTAAGTGGGAGTTGCGTGCCAGTTGGCTGAGAATAATAGTATTCTGTGTTTTCATCAGGTTCCTTCCCGAGTCCTGCTGCGACCTCAACAAAAACCTTTTGAACTTCAAAACTTACAGAACTTCCAATTGTAATAGTGGCTGTTGATGCTGAATATACACCAAATGCAAGCATAGCAATCATCAAGCATAGTGAGGCACATATTGAAATTATTCTAAATTTTTTCATATTTTCTCCTCTATAAATAGGAATAAAGCATTGCGATGGTATAGTTACTAGTCACAACCATCACCTATTTTAAAAAGTCATCCTAAAAGGCATTAATAAATTTGATACTTTTATATTTTTAGTTTAATACATTCAATAATTCTTAGTCAAATTTTTTTGCTAGTATTCTACATTTTTTAAAATAAGTCCTTTTGCGGGCATTGTTTTCCCTGCAGATTTTCTATCTTTACTTATTAATACATCATTTATTTTTTGAGGTTCCATTTTGCCTCTACCCACATCAACTAATGTCCCCACAACAATTCTAACCATATTATATAAGAAACCGTTTCCGCAAATTTCAAATTCAAAAAGATTATCTGTTTTTTTTATATCCAAATTATAAATTGTTCTTATATAGTCAGGTGTTTTAGTGTTAGACGAACAAAACGCTTGAAAATCATGTTCTCCAATCAAAAACTTAGCAGAATCAACCATCTTTTGCAAGTTTAAATTATAATTTAAATACGTTGTGTATTGATAATCAAACGGACTTTCAACTTCGCCAATTCTTATTCTGTACACATAAGTTTTTTTATGTGCTGAAAATCTAGAATGAAAATCATCATCGACTTTCTTTGCCCATAAAATCCTAATATCTTCTGGCAATTTGCTGTTTAATGCAAGGGGCAATTTTTGAACATTTGAAAAATTTATGTGAGCATTAAAACATTGTTCCTTTGCGTGGACACCCGCATCAGTTCTGCCACTCGCAAAAATTTCTGGATTTTTTATTCCTAAATCTTGCATTGCATTTTCAATTACTTCTTGAATACCAAGTGCATTATCTTGCTTTTGCCAGCCAGCATAATTTGTTCCTAAATAACTTACACCAAATAAAACATTAGTCATTTTTTTTACCTGTTTTTAATATTTTTTTACCTTCAATATATTTATTTATTTTCAAAAATATATCATCTTCGGCAAAGTGTTTCCTATCTGATAAAATAAAATAGTCCGCTACGTCAGTTATACCCTTTTCCCTAAACTTTAAAATTTTTTCATTATTCTTTATTTCATCAGCATCTTCATATTTTAAACAATTTTGATCACTGTAAAGCCTTGCTTGCAAATCACATTCCAATTTATCACACTTGTGAGCAAAAACAGCTTCGGGAGTTGATAAAGTATCAAAATCGTGTATTAACTTAAAATAAACATCTTTTGCAACCAAATTTTTAAAAATGGCTTGGACAGCTTTTTCTCCGTCCATTTTTATTTTTAATTTTTTACTTTCATCAAAAGGGGTTATATCCCCAATTATTATTTCCTCTGTTTCGTGTAATGCAAGCATCATTATAACTTCACTGATATTTACTTTTGGAAGTGTTTCAGACCAAATAGCGATAGCAAGCATACACGTTCCATAAATGTGTTCTGCAATAGATTCTACCCTATCCCTTTTAACTCCCCAACGTTTCCAGCCAGACCTAACTATGTCTTTTAGTTTGTTTGTTAAAACATAATAATCTAAAACTGTTTTTATCTTTTCATTATCATTTTTAAGTTGAATCATACTTCTATCCTTTTTTAAGTATTCTGCCTTTTTTATGGTTGTCACGAGATTTTTTTTCGTACTCAAAAACTTCAATATCTGCTCTAACAAACCTGTACATCTGCAATCTACGATCCTGCATTTTTGGTCTTACAATAAAATGATTGTTAACTACTTCCCATAAGAATACCCAAGCAATTAAATCAAATATATAAGTGGCGATAAAATACGCATTAAGCAAATATAACAAAATATAAATTCCAAAGGCAACTAACCCCATTGCTAAAAGGTAAATTGTATTTAAAGAATTTCTGTGTAATTGCCTATTTATCGCTCTTAATTCGCGTTTATAGTTATTTTTTATTGCTTTATCAATTTCCTCACATTTTTCTTCATTTGCATCTTTAACATGAAAATGTAATGCTAATTCAACTTTTTGAGGTATTGCTGTTGCTTTTTTATCTAAAAATTCGCTAAACTCACTATCCAAAACATTTTCCCCATTTAAATCATAATAAGAAAAAATATCGTCATAGTTTTCAGCACCTACATCAATTATCCCTCTATCATTTTCATCAGTTTCATAAAATTCATCATCTGCAAGTTTTGAATTTTCAAGTTTTCGTATTTGTTTAAATTTTCTAAACATAAATTCCCTTTATTTTTCTATAATTAGTCAAACAATTTAGATTTTGACGAATTAATTAACCTTTAATTTTCCTTTATCTAAAAATTTTTCGTTAATTTTGTAAAAACTTTGCTTTAAGCGGTTAAAACGAAAGCGATAGTCCGTCACTTGGTGGACTGAAGCGAAGTGCTTGAGCGTTAAGCAATCATTTACATAATTAAATATATCATAAAACAGTATTTTTTGCAACTTTACCCTAAATAGGACTATAAAAAAATAAAATAACATTAATGAAAGTTGAAATAATTAAAGCAAATACAGAAAATAAGTCTAGATGTGTATGTTTTTCAAATTATGTTTTTTTGTTAAAACTAACAAAATATTTTTTTACAATTCCAATAAATAACATTTTTTTATTCCTAAACATAGAAATATATCGGAGGCTTTTATGTTTATAGTAAAAAAATTAAGCGATAATAGTAAAGAATATTTAAATACATATTATGAAATAATTGATCAAATGAAAAATGCAATGCAAGAGGACATCAATAGTAAAAGCATATCAGAAACTTACATAAAACAAATCATTCCACACCACGAAGCTGGAGTTAAATTAAGCGAAAACATTTTAAAATACACAACTAATGTTGATGTTGAAAATTTTGCAAAAAATTACATATTTGACCAAAATATAGAAATTGAAAAATTACAAAATATGCTCGAAGAATGTGCGTGCGTTTGCAATTCTGAGAGAGATATAAAACTTTACACACGTAAATTTAATGAAATATTAGATATGATGATGAAAAAACTCAATATGGGTCCAGCAACAAATAATATTGATGCACTATATTTATCTTCTATGCTGATACATAGTGAAGGTGCAATTTCTTTTGCAAAAAATGCGTTATCTTATAATATTTGTCCTAGCCTTAAACAATTATTAAGCGATATTATTGACGAAAGAAATATTTACATAAAAACTATAAAAGACGTTTTGAAAAATATTATGTAATTTACAATTTTTAATAAAAAATAGGCAAAAAATTAAAAATTTGCTTATTTTTTTAATTTTTACCGTAAATATATTAATTATTAAAATATTTATCAAATTTACAACTATGTAATGTTAAAATTTGAACAAGTCAAATTTTAAGTTGATAAAAACAATCACCTTGATAAATCAAGGCATCACAGCTTAAATTAACATCAGTTGCTAACAAACAATCCCTTCGATGCATTCAGACAAAACTTCCGATGTTATATTATGTTGCAATTTTTTTTGATTATGTTTATAATATTTTAATAATTATGCAAATATGGCGGAACGGTAGACGCACAAGCCTCAGACACTTGTGATAGAAATATCATGCGAGTTCAAATCTCGCTATTTGCACCACAAATTAAAAAATCTTTGGAATTCCAAAGATTTTTTAATATTCTACTAATATTAAGAGTATAATTATTTTTCATTTATCAATTCTGGTGAAATATATCTTCTAAAATAATACTCATTTTTTGGTGGATTGGTCTTTGAATCGACAAACTTCCACTCCCCATTTGTACACTCAGGCCAAGAATAAACTAAAATCTTTCCTGTTTTGCGCATTTTTTCATCTAATTCTTTAACTAATTCCATTGGTGGTGTAGATCTATCGTCATGCAATAACTCTTTTTTAATGTCAATTTCCCTACCCAAGTACGTTCTGCACAACCTTTGTATTTTGTCTAGTGGCATAATAACAATATCATTTAAAAATTGTCTACGTAAACTTGATGCGTTTTCCATTTCCCACCAACAATTTCCGTTTTGCAAGTCGATAAACACATTATCGCAAACCACACAACAAACATGTTGTAATTTTGAAAAGTATTCTTTTTCATTTTCAGGTAAATAATTGCCTTTATCATCAAGTAAAAATGTGTAAGTGCAACTTGTATAAAACCTATAAATATGCAAAAATAATCTAAAGTACTCATCTTTGAAACCACATCTTTTTTCAACTGTTTTTTGATATTTGATTGCTTCATCAAAAAGCAATTCATCTCTATTGCCAAAATCTGAATTGTGATAAAAAATATCAATTGTATGGTTAAATTGTTTTAATACAACTGGATCTGAAAATATTTCATCCACTTGTCTTCTATCAATCATTAATTTTGATGTTAAAAAATTTTTATAAATTTCTGGAAGATATGCTCTAATTTTTTGTTTATAAATTTGATTCATTATCCTATAATCACTCCTAATTTTCTTTTAATATAT
>ERZ808286.1436-NODE-1436-length-11843-cov-10.064218_pt1 | contig 11843 bp, 14 predicted proteins | sample MGYA00521276_ERZ808286 | MGnify/ENA primary metagenome ERZ808286 (study PRJEB31516, sample SAMN03275607) | gut metagenome | biome: mammalia-associated habitat; material: feces | host: Papio cynocephalus | place: Kenya | collected 2012-08-01 ... | reverse complement strand
CAAGTAGGAACATCAACTGCATAAATGTTAGACTGTGCGTTCCAACCATGTTCAAAACCAAGAAGCAAATTCTTAGGGAAAGAAACGGCAAGAGAAGTCTTACCGCTACCAGCATCACCATAGAGGCATACATACTTCCCCTTAAGGTCTCTACTAATTGTGGTTGGAGCAAGGTTCATTAAATCAATAGCCATATTCTTTTACTCCTTTCTTGCGACTCAGAACGGCAATTCGTCGTCGTCTTCAACAGCAGTAAAAGAGCCAGTCTTAGCCTTACCAAAGCCACCAGACTTTGCAGAAGAACCAGCAGAGGTGTTACCACCCTTATTGCCCATGTAACCCTTACTCTCAACTTCCTTGATATGAGCATTACGCTCTGCCATCATGGAACGGACAATCTTGGCGCTAAGAGCATCCTTAGAATCCTCGTCATAGGGGTCAGAGCCACCAACAAGAATCATCTCAAGATAAGAATTGCCATTGGTAGAGCCAAGGTCAATCTGCTTACCAAAACCGCCAGACTTCTTCTTAGGAGCTTCCTCGGCCTGAGAAGGCATCCAGTCGATGTTAATAGAAACAGTTGCACCCTCATCGTAACCAATAGACTGAATTTCCTCATAGGTCTCAGCAGGAATGATAATGTTCTTTAGGTCAAGAGTGTTACCATAGAAATCACGAGTGATAAAGTGCATCTTGTAACGACCAGTCTCGTGAGCATCATCATCCTTACCGCGAACTTCAGGCTTAATATCCTTGATATAACCCTCAAGCTGTAGGGAAGCATTATAAGACTCAAACTTATTAAAGAACTGGATAGAAACCTCAGTACCCTCAACAAGAACACCCTCACGATTAACGTAAACGTTATCAGAAAGGCTACCCTGTAGACGTACCATAGTGGGATTCTCAGCATCCTTAGTCATTGGAGTAGCAGTCTTAAGCCACTCAGTTACATCCTTGTAAACCTTGCTATCCTCGCCATTCTGCTTCTTCTCCTTAATAAAGGAACGGAAGGAACGAGTATAAACAGCAGAGTCCCCACACTGAATAGCGCCACGGAGAGAGATGTAATTAACACCGTCACTACCAACGCCAGTACGAGGAGTCTCAAGCTCGGCAAGAGCACCCTCAAGGATTACAACGTTCTAAAGTCTACGAATCTGGTCAGAATTATTGTTACTCATTAAAAAATTACTCCTTAAATGTTAAAAAATTTTTTGTTTTAGTCTAAATAAAAGTCAATTTTTATTTGTCTACTTTTATTTGCGTTAGGTATGCTATCCATTAGCCCAAGCTAATTTCACTACAATTGTTTGTTTTACTCGACATCATCGTCAAGCTCTACATAATCATTGCACTTCTGCATCTCAAGCTCAATACCAAGGTCGGTTCGAGCTTCATCTGTAAAAGGCTTGAGCTTGTTATAACCAACACACTTAGGCTGGAACTTGCAAGCATCGCAAATAAGATTAGTTACCATATTGTCTACCCCTTTCGTCTATATTTGCTGGGAAAATGTGAGCGGTGAAAAAAGGTGTATTATACTAAAATCTCGATTCATCTCTCACTGTGATTGAAGTATAACACACCTTTCGCAGTTTGTCAAGAAAAATTTTTACGTTTTTTAAAATTATTTTTGTCTTGTTAAATTTAAAGGTTTTACCTCTAAAATGAATATTTTCGAAATAAGGAATTGCTAAATTGTTTTTATTGTTTATTACCCAACGAATGAAATCAGGTAATTTCTTTAAACCATAGACTACCAATATTTTGATACTGAGGCTGTGTTGCAGATACAACTGCGCCATTTGCATCTTTCCATGTAGTCCAAGTGGTTCCGTCATATGCCCTGTGAGCATATGTATTTGTTGCATATATTACAGTTGTTTGATAAGCAGAACCTCCCGCTCCAACAACCTAAACCACACTACCCTGACTACCATCAGGGAAATTGGTACAACCCTCCCCAATTAAATAATTTCCTGTAGTAGTTAAAGTATTTGCGTCTATATTATTTAACGTTCCCCCATCTTTAGGAACATATGTGTCAGCAATATTCTTGCCATTTGCATCAGAAAATGCTTTATCAACTGTATCATCAGTATTATTATTAGCATATTTTGCTTTAAGCATATCGCCATAGCCAGCAGCCGACATTGCATCCACAACGGCTTTTTCGCTTGGAACTTTTGTGTTTGAATTACCCAATGTTTGAGATATATCGTCTGCCGATATAGCGCCCACATCTGACGCAACTAATACCACAGTATTAGTTTTTCCATTAACAGACTAAACAGGGGCTTCTGCCGATGTTATATAATTACTATCGTTTGTAAGCTAACTTGTTTTATCTGGTATTATAGTAGTATCGGGTAAAGCTCCAACATCTGTTGCTGTTAATTGAACCGTACCAGTTTTTCCATTAACAGTTGTAACAGGAATATTAGGAATATCCGCAGAAGTAATATACCCGCTGTCATTTGTTAATTGACTTGTTTTTGTGGGTAGTTCGCTTGTCTTAGCAAAGCTGGAGTCGTCCTCAAGTTCACTAATTTTAGTCGGAACAATAATATTAACCGTTTTGTCTTCAGCGCTATTTGCCGTAAAGTTACCAACCTCTGTTCCATTTTTCTAAATAGTTAATTTGGCGTCATTAATGACAGTGGGAATATTAACATCTCCACTTTCACCATTAATAGAAGTTACCACCTTGCTTAATCCAAGCTATTCTTTTGTAACTTTATGAGGGTTATTGTAATTGACTAAATGCTATAATACACTTTGCGGTATAGTGCCAGACCCTCCGCCAGTAGAGCTTCCTCCACTTACTACTACAGTATTACCTTTTTGACTTTCTAAAGCCACTCTTTTTCCGCCCATTCCATGTTTAGCTATAACCCAACAATTAGAATAGCGTCCACCTTTTAAATAAAGTTCAACGGAATCACCTTCATAAAGTTCATATACGCTTTGATTAGAAATATGAGTAAACTCTTGCCCCGATTCATCTGCTGGAAGTCTAACATTTACAGTTCCATCTTCATTTACTCTGGTAACGATAGCTCCTTTTGAAACATCTGTTGTCCCAACTTTCTAATCCACACACGCCATTATGCGATTTAACAAGGAGTCAGCTAAATTATCCATCGTATAATCAGACTAATTATTTTGATTTTTACGTCTATTACTCATAGCTCACTCCTTTCTTAAGTTCTCTTGGTGTTACTTGGAAGGTCTTCCGTATTACAAAAAGACACGCTCATTTGTCCACTTTCTGAAGTAAAAGAAATCGAAGTAATAAGCAGTTTATTTCTTTTTAAATTTAAATATTCATCTTCAATTTCGCAAATATTATTAACGCTTAAAACAGGATTAAAACTTACACTGCACGAAAATTGTACTGCCACAAAGCTTGATTTTCTTAAATAATACATAGCTAAGTCATGCGCCAAATCATCACTCCATACGTTAGCTTCGCTATAAGGAGGTGCAGTACGTCTTCCTACCTGTTGTATACAAATAGGAGAACTGGGATTTTCATTTGTAACAACAGCACTATAAATACCATCGTCAACATTATCTCCAACAACTTTAACGCAATTAACAATATCTTCATTTTGGTAAGACAAACTCATATTATGTAAGTCTCTACCCAAGGAAGGATAAGTCCAAATAATTGGTTTTACACTATCATCAACCGTCTCGTTAATTGGATAAAAACAAAGATTTCCTACGCTATTGTAATAATATTCTGCTGACAGTTGTGTTGCTAAAGCATCGATGACACTTCCATAGTTTTCACCCTGCTCGGCTCTAATTGTTTGTTGTGTTACCATTCCCACCAAAGAGGGGTCAAAAATAACATCTTTATAATCTAAAATATATCCATTTTCAAGAGAAAAATTTAAAATTCCTCTTATAGCATCTCGAATATCACTTCCAAGCTCCACTTCGTAAGCGACTTCAAGGGTACCAGTCTTTCCCTCAAAAATGGCATATTTATCAAGAAGCTGTAAAGAAACTGTTTTTTCAGAATTACTTCTGGTTAAATCTAAATTCCCCATAATATAAATTCCTTTAGGGAACCAGATTATTCTTCCAGCATATTCAATTCCAATTTCAAAACTAAAACGACTATTTACCCATAAACCGTTTACGTTCGGAGTATATTTTCCTGAAGCGTTTACTAACTCTAAGGAGATGTTTCTTCTTTGTCCGCTTTGATATGATTCTGTATAGTTAATACTACCAGCAATAATATCTTCCTCTGGAATAATATATGCTACTTGCTCATCCTGAGTTAATACACTCAGCCTGTATCTTGGTTTTAGATAAGGCATCTCTAAAAGTCGTTTTAATTTAGAAAAGGGAATGTCTTCATCTTCGCTATTTGAGAATAAAACATCTCCAAACAATTTCATTTATTAGGCACTCCCCTTTCTTTGTTATTCTATTTGTACTACTACTGATGTAGAAGCATCTAATGCCTCTCTCCATTCAAAGGTAATAGTGGTTAATAAATAATTACTGGCTCCATTAACAGTTCTCGTAGGAGCGGCTTGAATCTGACAAATCCATTTATTACCTTTTATGTCTTTTAACAATTTTAATTTTCCATTGCTACAAAATTCTTTCCAAGCCTCAGTCTTAGTATACTACCTTTGATATTTATTGTCAATAAGATTTTTGCGTGTTACGGCTTTTAATCTACTTTGACTTTGCAAAGAAGCTTTCGAAAGTTCGCTTTCATAATCACATTTAGACACCGCATAAGCATCTTCAGTATATTCATACTTACTAATAATAGTATTTCCGCTGCCTTCTACATGAAGAATTTCTTGCATATCACCAAGTAAACAAGTTACTGCGGAACTGTCGTAGTTGCGTTGCCCGACAGAATATTTATCAAACCTTCCAAGAGTTTCCCACATCGAAACACTTATATTTTGAGTTACAGACGAATCCTCCATATTTAGTCCCAAATTCCAAGTGTTACCAGTTTTAATAAAAGTATTCTCTTCGTCCGTTTCTTCAATGTCGCAAATTTGCCAATTATCCCATTTAACAGGAAGATAATACAGCCCTTCACTATCTTGAACATATTTTGGATTGTCGGGGGTCTCTTCTTCATTTTGATAAATCTTATATTTGATACCAGAACTTGTTTTAACCTCTGTAGCCGCTAAATAATGATAATATTCATTATTCGCTACATTATAGTCTCTTAAAGTTGTTGCTCCATTTTCAAGAGAACAAATATAATCATAATATTTTTGATAAGGAGTCTTTCTGTAAATATAGAAAGTAGCACCAGATTCCTCAGATTCAGGGTCAAAATATTGAGCGTCAATTTGATATTCACCATTGGATACAAAAGTATTAAATAGAATCGTATCTGCTGTAATACTTTTTTCTTGTGTTAGAGCATAAATATCCTTACCATCCTTGTTTACCCCATCAAGACTAATAGAAGTATCTCGGTCAAGACGAAGAACGTCCACGTTTATGTTGCTATTAAAAAACAAATAATTTTTATATTCAGTCTCATTCGCCATGAGAGACAACCTCCTTTCTGGTCTCAATCTTAATATCACAACTTACATTGCTCACATTATTTTTACGAACAACTTTTAAAACAATTAAAAACCAACGGTCGTTAAAAGCTTTTGTATTCAGTTCACTTACCAAGCGAGAATCAATATAAACCAAACCATCTTCTTGCGCTTGATTTTCATCATACCAAAGAATTTCTCCATTGGTTCCTTGAGCTACTGTTGGAACACCCAAGCTCTCATAAGTCGCCCCCTCAACCTGAGAGACATTTTCAAGGAAATAATAATCTTCTGCTTGCAAATCCCAAGACTCAGTTAAACTGTTATATTTATAAATACCGCCACTTAAATATTTACCAGATGAAGCTGTTAATAAATACTTAACGCTTGTGGTTTCAGGAGTAATAGTCGTAGGTAAAGCGGAAACAATTTTTACGCTGGTTTGAGCTTGCAAAGCATTTTTAATTGCAGTTGGGCTAAAGAAATAACCTGTATTGCCATCAAAGCGTTTATCTTCGGTTTGAATGTTAAATGAATTTGCTGTGCCATTTTTAAAACACATTAAAGGCTCAGTTTCATCATTTTTATAAACTTTAATCAAATATTGGTCAGGGTTATTCACCAAAGTACCAGATTCATTCATATAAAAAGATTCTGTACTACCACACTTTAAATAGTAAGTGTCAATAATTTCTTCTGTCGCAGGAACGTCTCCTATAGCCTCTTGACCATATTGAGCAGTATGAGCAATTTTAAATACCAGTTGATTCCGTGGAGTTGGAGTTAGTTCGTTAAATCTTGGAGTCAACTGCAATCTCGTCAGGAAAACAAAACTTGGAGGGAATATTAATGGATTTCCGTTACTTACTAATCTATCATAACACAGACATTCTCCTTCACCTATTTTTAAAATTGCTTTAGAAGGCAGGTCATCACCAAAAATATAAATGTTACTTTCGTCAACAGCTTTCTTCTCATCTCTTTCTACAGGAGCAGTATAAACAGGAGCGTTGGCATATAACGAAATAGCTCCTTCCTTACAATCAAAAGAGGTCGCAAGAGGAGTTACATTTTGGTCAATTTGATACCAAATATTAAAATCTGCGGTCTAAGTAAATTCGTCTCCATATTGGTCAGTTACATCAATTTGAATAGTGTATTTATTAGGTAATTCTATATCATCTGATGTTTGAAGACCTCTGAAAGACCATTCTAATAAACTATCATAAATATCCTCACTCTACGCTACAGCGTTTCCTAAAGAATCATATAAAGTGTATTTATAATATTTTATCTATACATTTTCCGCAGAATTCCAATCCGTTTTAAAATGAACATCTCTCCAAGGTTGTGTCCCAGCCGTAGTAGAAGCATAATTCGACGCCTTTGGATTTTCTATTGCAGTTTGCTCTATATAAGTATTATTTTCAGAATCATAGGTATAAATTTTATAAGTGTAAAATTCAACCTCATCTTCATAAAACAAATCAAAAACATCTGAGCACCTAACGTAGCCGATAGCATTATCATAAGAAACTATTTTGTTTTTAGGAGTAACACCATTACCATCTGCATCAAATAGTTCAATATAAACATATTTATGCCGTTTTAACAAAGTGTCTATTAACTCATTTGGAGTAATATATAAAACATTTTCAGTTGTGGCGTTTAAGTTATTATAGTAAATAGTTAATTCAGGCTTAGTTCTTGCATAAAAAATCGCGTTTGGCATAGAATCCATAAAATCTGTATATGCCGTATATGGTGTTTTAGGAGCAATAGGAATTGTACCTTGTTCCACAATACCGTCTTTTACCTCAATTAACCACTAAGTATTATCAAGCTTATCAAAAGTAATATCAGTTGTTTTCCGTGGCACAACAGTATCAGAAGTCTTTTCATAAAGGTCAATTCTTGCTCCTGTTTTATCAAAAACAATTTCAGCGGGATTATATTTATCCGACCCAATATTAATATTAGGTTGAATAAAATATTGAGCCGTCACGCCTTCAGAAGCATTGCGGTTGGAAATTAATTTGCCACTTGCAAGAGGGCTACCACCCAAAATATTGTTAGGAGAATCCACAGTAATTTCTTCATAAGTATCATTCACCGAATCTTTCTCGAAAAGTTTATAAGTCCATCCATTTTGAGGAACTTCTGGAAGAGCTTCTTGAAGTCTAATTTCACCCGTCTCCTCGCCGTAGCCAATAATTTTATATTTTACTGCGGTATCACCATTGATTGATTTACCATCAGATTTATAAATTTCAACCCATCTCGCTCTTTCAAGGTCGTCATTTGGATTAACATAAAAAGAGGTTAAAGTATGTTGGTCGTCACATTGGTAAATATCAAAAGACGTACCATCTTTATAGCTATATGTGAACAGGTCATCAAATTCAATCTTGGTATAATTTTTATTCCATCCAAGTTCATTCTCAACCCAATAAATTTTCTTTCTTTCTTTAAAAGATTTATCAGTTGGAATTACAAGATTCTCTGTATTCGGGTCTGGAAGCGGCATAAAATTACTATTGCCAGATGAATCATACCCTTTAATTTCGATATATTTATCATAAATTAAAGCATTATTTAATTCAGAATTTTCCGTGTATGAAGTCCAAATTACAGATTTGGTAGAACCCACTAAAAATCCTTGGCAAACCATTGTTTGAGGCTATGCAGTAGAACCACGTTTTGCCTCATATGTTCTAATATTCCATTGATAATCTTTACCATTAACAATATTATTTGCTGCACAAATCTCACTTGTTAATTCATATTCAACTGTGCCTTTATTTACCACAGGTCTTTTTAAGTTCGGAGGAAGATTTGATGCTGAATAACCATTATCTGAATCATAAAGCACATCATTTCCGTCGCCTGTAATTATTTTTACACGACAAGCTTTTACGGTTGTACCTGTAGTATTAACCTAAGCTGATAGAATATTATTTTCTGTGACATCTATCTCACTCAGGTTCGGTTGCAAATTGCTCGACTTATATAAAATATTAATCAACTCCTTTACAAAAATTAATAGGAAGAGGAAGAGGCGAGTTGAATCCTCAACCTCTTCCTGTATTTTTTAGGTTTTGCTGTCCAATTTTGGTAAATAAAAGTATTTTTTTATTTACCTGTTCATTTTATACTTATTAACGCTTATTCTTCGTCACGTTGTAACGATTATGTGTTGCTGCCATTACTTGATTCCAGAATTGTGCTGGGTCGTCACAATTCTCAAGCACCACATCACCTTGAATAACATAGGAAACACCCATGTCTTGAGTCAAAGTAGAAGTGTACTCAGGCATTCTGGTCGTTGCCAAATTGCGCAGGAGATTATATGCTTGGTCAGAATTGAGAACGTATTCAGGCTCAGAAGGTGTACCATGAAGCATTGATAAACCTGTGTAGGTGACAGGACCATTTTCAATACCATCGGCATATCCTTTTTGAGCCTTGTCGAGTTCCTTCTTCTAATTTTGAGCCCAAGCTTTTTGACCAGCAGAGCCATTTTTGATAAGATTATCAAGGTATTTAGACTCGTTATTATAATCTGTTTTGGAGTTATAAGGACTATTGGAAGAAGTCTTATTGCCCCCGCCACCAGAAGAGCTTCCGTCTCGTGTTGAAGTGTAGTTATAAGTCTTTTCATAATTGCCACCAAGCCCCAAGTCGATTTTCTCGTTGCGATACTTTTCAAGTTTCGCTAAATGAGCCCTGCCGTTGGCACTTAATTGTCCATCAGGACCATAATTCCGTGGGTCTTTAAGAGCGGCATTAATCTCAGCTTGGAAATCACGAGAATAATCCACTCCACTATCAAGTCGGTCAAGTGCATTACCAAAACCGCCACCACCTGTTGCACCAGTGATGGAGAATGAACCACCAGCATTCGAGCCTAAATATTGACTGGAATCAATCAATGAAAGCGCTTGACGTTGAAGCTCTGCAAGTTGAAGAACTAATTGCGTATAAGAATTAATGAAATTAGAGAAGATACCAAGATAATTCTGATAATCATTATTTTGGACTTCAATAAAGTTTTGCATATCATCCATGATACGTTGACGCATCTCTTTTTGAATCTCTTCGTTAGAGAGAGATTCGTCAATGTTCATCATTTCGGCAAGAAGTCTATCACGCTCTATGCGTTCAGCTTCATTCCAGCTCCACTCAAGCGCTTTAAGGTATAGATTAAGATTATCTATTCTCTCTTGAAGAGCTTCTTTTTCTGCATCTTTCGTGCCTGTAAGGTCGTCAATGCGGTCTTGGCGATTGAATGTATCAAGGTCTTTTTGTGCCTCGCGTTGTTTAGAACGAGGGGATTCGTATCATTCTGTTGCTTTTATGACCTTTATTAAAATATTAATAAAGGCGAGCAGGACTTTCATCCTGCTTCTCACATTTCATCTTTAGATTATAGTGTGAGTTCAGACTGTATATTACTATTTTTCAATAGAATGGACTTCAATGTTAATGTTACCATTAACATCCCGCAGTCGTTAGAGTTTCTTTTATTTGATTGATTTTATTTAAAATTATTTGTTCAATGTCTTCTTTTTGATAATAAGGAACAACCAATAAATTTATACCCTTTTCTTGACAATATATTTCTTTTTTCTTGTCATTTATCTAACTTCTTTCGAATTTTTTCTTTGCTTCTTCCTAAAGTTCTTCTTTCGTTTTATTTTTTCTATTTATTCTAAAAACTGTAGGCTAATAATGCTAAATTCCCTAAAATTCAATACATAAATTAAAATCAGGTAAGAAAAAATCAAAACGTAAACGAGTTTTGTTTCCCCCTTTTAAATCAGGAAATATTTTTTGAGATATAAAATCTATTTTGTTTTCCTATAATATCTTACTAATATATCTTTCTCCTGAAGACATTTTCTTAGAATGGCATAATGGACATCCTCTACCCTATGTCAATTTGTTAGGACTAACAAACCATTTATAGTTACATACTTTACACTAACATTCTATTGGCGTAGAATTATTTTTGTATTCTCCAATAATTTCTAAATCTTGTCTCACTTTAGGATTATTTTTTAAATCTTCTATTGTGTACCTTTGTAACAGACAACCACAAGTAGTATTTCGATTTAAAAAATTATATAATTCTACTTCTATATTGGGTTTATTAGGATGAGTTAAACAATGTGTTTCAACATAACTATGTCCATTTCGACTAAAACGCCTAATAATTTCCACATTTAATTTTTTAGCTTTTTCTGCAATTTCTTCATCAGTAATTAAATGATAATCCATTTTCTCCTCCTTTCTTTTTTATTTTCAAACAAATAAAAGTCTTACTTCGGTCTTAACCATCTCTGGTTTTTAACCGATATAGTCCATTTTGGGCAAACATTTCACCCATCCGATTCCCTCGCGATATACTCTCTCCTTCTCCTACGCCGCACGTTTCTTCGCAGCAAGCAAATCTTCGAGTTTTGCCTGTCTTTCTAATTCCTCGTTAATTTGCTCCAAAGGCTTAAGTTCATCTTCATAAGCTTTTTCAATCTCATCCATAGCATCTTCAAGCTCAGTAATATATTCCTGAACCTTAGACACCAAAGCGTCATATTGACTTTCCTTATAATTCTTTTGGTCTTCCAGTAATTGCATTTGAGCTTCATGCAAAGCTACAGTCACATCATTAAGTTGGTCTACCAAATCTTGAACTTGCTCATCAGTAAGCATTGAAACATCTTCAAGCTGCTCTCTAATTAAAGAGGCTTTTTGCTCAAGATAACCGATATTCTGCTGATAATAAGGTGCAATATCATCATATTTTGCCCACTCTTGAGGTTTGCTCTTTTCAAGCAAATCCAGTCTTCTTTCAAGAACATCGAGTTTATCATTAAGAACATCAATATCAACAGTAGCATATTCTTTATAAAGTTCTGCATACTGTTTGGCAAGATTCCTAAGCTCTTCTTGCTTATCCTTGCGGTCAGAATCTTGGATTTCAGCCATTCTTTGCTTAACAGCTTCCATCTCATTTTCAAGATTCTGTTTCTTTTGACCAACAAGGTCAGCATACAAGGCAGTATCAGGACTTCCACTCTCATATTCGAGAGCAATATCCAACATTTCTCTCTGCCAACTTGCAATATCTCTATAAAGCTCATAGCGTTGTTTAATAAGATTATTAAGCTCATTCTCACGAGTAATCTGTTCTTCCAAGGTATCAGAAGTTTTAATTAACTCTTCCTGAGCCGCGATAAGCTGGTCATAGGAGACATCCTGAAGCTATAAAATGTTGATTTTATCTTCCAC